>ENA-OXEN01000167-OXEN01000167.1-human-gut-metagenome-genome-assembly--contig:-NODE-167-length-15122-cov-14.663304_pt1 | contig 15122 bp, 17 predicted proteins | sample MGYA00249358_ERZ652249 | MGnify/ENA primary metagenome ERZ652249 (study PRJEB26925, sample SAMN05826761) | human gut metagenome | biome: ENVO:2100002; feature: ENVO:00000062; material: ENVO:00002003... | reverse complement strand
TGAAATGAGACAGAACCCCGAATGGGTTAAATTCATGAAGGAGCAGTATCCGCCCGGAACCCGAATCCATCTTATGGAAATGCGCGATCCATTCGCTCCGGTGCCGTCCGGCACTGAGGGAACCGTTAATTTTGTTGATGACGCGGGCCAGCTTCAGATGGAATGGGACAACGGTCGAACCCTCGCGCTCATCCCCGGCGAGGATCAGTTTTCCATTATCCCTCAGCCCCTTCATACGCTGAAACTGTATATGCCGCTTACGGTTACAGCCTATGTGCAGGATGAATGGGGAGATATAGATGACACTCCTGTTGAGCCTGACCGTTATGCCGTGCTTGCCCATGAAGACAGCATCCTCGCTGCCCTTCTGAAAGAGCGAAGGCCGGAGGAAGCAGAGCGCGGCCTCATGGAATATTACGGTAAGGACGATGACGTGAATCGTAAGGTGCAATCCTATGTTTTCACGGCGGAGGAAGTGGACGGCTGCCTGATGGGTGTCGCCGAATGCCGGGTACGCGGTGAGCTTACCGACACGGAGCTGGAACAGCTCAAGGAATACGTTTCCGGACAGGCGTCGGATGGTTTTGGCGAGGGCTTTGAACAGCGTCCGATTAAAGCCGGGGATGGCGAGCTATACATCCACTTGTGGAACAGCGATAATAGCTGGAGTATCCAGACGCGTGATGAACTGGAGCAAGGCCAGCAGATGGGAGGAATAACGCTTGGATCATAACATCATGGAACTGGAAATCAGCCGCCCCGGTCCGATCGGAACAGATACCTCTGCAACCCTCGCTCTGCCCGCCACGCCTTATGAAATTCTGGATGCGCTGGACAGAGCGCGCGTGACGGATGAGCGCGTCATCTATTCCACGGAGATTTTGAATTGTGAACTGGATTACCTGCCACAGTTTCTCAACCCAAGCTCCAACCTTTACGAGCTGAACCATCTGTGCCAGCGTCTTTCCTCGCTCAGCGATTGGGATCTGGACTGCTTCGAGGGCATGGTGATGATGGATGCCGTGCGGACCTGCTATGAGCCGATCCCCGTGGACCGGCTCATCAACATGACCGCCAGCATGGAGCACTGCCAGATTGCTTACGATGTGCACGATGACGAATTCCTTGGAAAATTCTACGCAGAAAACGGGTTCGTTCCGCAGCTTGACTCTGTGCCGGACAATATCTACGCGTGGCTGGATTTTGGAAAGATTGGGAAAGAAATGCGTGAGGGCGAGGGTGGAGTTTTCACTTCCCGCGGCTATGTAGTCCAAAACGGAATGATTGCGCGGCTGTATCAAAGCGGCGAAGCCGTCCCCGCCGGGAAGCCGGATTATACCGTACTTCTTCGCATAACAAAGGACATCTCTGAATCTGACCACAGCCGTTCCGTGCTTCTGAGGCTGCCCGCCGGAGACCGGGAGCTTTTACGCTCGGTCAAGGAGGCGGACGCCGCTTCCCCGGAAGAATGCGCGTTTACCGCCGTGGACTGCGTGATTCCCTCTCTGACAGAAAAAATCACCGACGAGCTGGAAGCCTCAAACGGCGATTGCTACGGTCTGGTAAACGAACTGGCGGGACAGCTCCGGTATCTTGAGAAGAATGGCAGCATCCCGGCCTGCAAGGCCATGCTTTTCGCGGCTCCGAAAGACATCTCGCTGGAAGACGCACTTGACCTTGCGTACCAAACCGACGAGTTTTTTCTTCTGCGGGAAGCCGCCACTCCCGCGGACTACGCGAAAGCGGAGCTTACGAAGTGCCAGATCCCACTGAAGGAGGAGCTGCTCTGCAACACTGCGGCACTTTACCGTTACGGAGAAAAGCTCATGGAACAGAATCTCGCCCGCGCCACCGATTACGGCATTCTCGTCTCAAGGGGCGGACAGAAAATTGAAGACTGCCTGTGCCGACCTTGTCAGGGCCAGAACAGCAGCCCCGCGATGGGATAACTTAATCACAATTAAATATAGATTGCGCCCTTTGATTTTTATGAAATCAAAGGGCGCTTTTTCTGTTTTCAAGGAGAATCGGATGATGAATCGAAATACAAAAGAGTCTGAGATTGGAAAAATCCACAGCCTGCCGCCGCCGAAAAACACTGCAAAATGCGAAGGATGCCCCTATCCCGGCGTTGGATTCATCTGCTGGCGCCCGGATGGAACCTGCATGCTGACGGATATTGAGGAAATCGAAAAGAAAAGGAAGTGGCGGCGTTGAACAGCTTCATCAGCTGGGTCGGCGGCAAAAAAACGCTGCGCGAACTCATCTATCAGCGGATGCCCTTTCCGATCGAACGGTACATCGAAGTGTTTGGCGGCGGTGGCTGGGTTTTATTCGGAAAAAGCCCCTGTGTCGGCATGGAGGTCTACAACGACTATAATTCCGACCTTGCCAACCTGTTCCGATGCGTGAAGGAGCGTCCGTTCGCCTTCCTGAAGGAACTAAATTTTCTGCCGCTCAACGGTCGTGAGGAATTCCGTTTTTTAAAAAAATATCTCCAGAAGGAGGAATTCACCAACGGGAATCTCGCGGAAGAACTGGATTTGGCACAGCACTGTCTATCCCCTCCGGAATTTGAGGAAATCCGTCCGATTCTTATGGAGAACGCGGCCATGGACGACGTGAAGCGCGCTGCCGCCTTCTATAAGCTGATCCGATACAGCTACGGCAGCGGATGCACCTCATATGGCTGTAACCCCTGCGACATTCGCGGGACATTTTCCGCCATCTGGCAGTGCAGCCGGAGGCTGGCGGAAACGGTGATTGAAAATAAAGATTTTGAAGCGCTCATCCGGCAGTATGACCGGGAGGGCGCCTTTTTTTATTGCGATCCGCCGTATTTTGAAACCGAAGACCATTACTCGGCTGAGTTCAGAAAGGAAGACCATACCCGGCTGAAAAGCGCGCTGGCACAGTGCCGGGGGAAATGGCTGCTGTCCTATAACGACTGCGGTTTCATCCGCGGGCTGTATCGGGAATACCGGATAGAACCGGTGTCCCGTCTCAGTAATCTGGCTCAGAGGTATGAGAACGGTCGGGAATACGCGGAGCTTTTCATTTCCAATTACGATACCGGAGAACGCGCGCGCTTGTTCCCGAAACAGATGAGCCTGTTCGATTCCAGTGAAAAATGAGAGGAGAAGCACAAATGGCAGACAAAAAATCGGTATACCGATTAATTGACAACCGCGGCCGCGTGTACCTTCCAAAGGAAATGCGCGACGCGGCGGACCTCCATCCCGGAGATATTGTGAAGCTTACCTTAGACCGCGATTCCCTGCGAGTTGGAAAAGTCCATATCATTGAAGCGGGCGACCAGTCGCCGGAGGCTGTGGAAGCATATGTCCGCGCCGCCGTTCGGAGCATGGACGCGGACACACTGCTGGAGCTGCTTTCCGATCTGGCAGAGCTTCTAGGACACGGAAAGCATGGAGGTGAACCGGTATGAAGCGGAGGACAAAGCTCATTGGCGTCGCCGCCCTCGTTCTCTTCCTGCTGATTTTTGGCTTTTTCTTTTCCGCAAAGATTGCACCGGCCGGAGACAAAAATAAAGCACCGGATGTTTCCTCGGATTTGTTCAATACAGGTGATAAGTCTTCCTCAGAATTCGGTACCCAAAGCGGAAACGGGCTGACCATCCATCCCGGAAATGACTCCGACGCAAATTCAGAAATATCGTCCGGTTCGGTGGAGGATACCGATACATCCGGCGGGGAATCCACCAGCCACCGTCCAGAGGGCAACGGTACGACAAACCTATCGCTCGACGACGACAGCGATTTTGACGACAATGGAAGGAACCCCGGAACAGCACCCCACGGTTCCGGCAGCTCCAGTCGGAGTTCAGGCGGCTTCGCTCCCGTTCCGGGACACCCTGTTTCCAGCACATCCCCGGTCAGCAGCAAACCGGCAGGGCCGTCAAGCATGCCGGTTTCTTCCGGCACAAGCGTGCCGGGCAGTTCCTCAAGCCAGCCGGACTCTGCTTCAAGCTCCTCTGGGCATCATTCTGGAGGCGGCTCTCACAGAAAACCCAAAGCACAGGTGGCGTTTGATCTTCCCGCGGCCGCATATACAGATACGAAAGTTCGTATTTCCCCTGTACTCAAAAACACCCTCACACTTCGGTGGACGCTGACCCGCACAGGCACGGACGGAACACAGCAACCTGTCGAATTAGCAAAAATGCTGAACGGTACGCTGGACAGCAGCGGCGGAACGGTTACGTTTCTCCAAAGTGGAAAGTACACCCTAACCGCGGCGGCCGTCAACTCAAGTGGACAAGAAACCATTTGCTGCCATTCCATCACAGTTTATCCCGTGGCGAGCGTTGCTTTCTCTCTCCCGGAATTCACGCATACGGATCAGGCTATACCTGTTACCGTGAGCGGAGAACGGAACGGGCTGGAGCTTTTGTGGTCTGTTCAAAAGGACGGAAAGTCCGTCGATTGGGACAGTACCATTGATGGTTCCCTAACCAATGATGGCGGTATTTTTACTTTCAAAGAACCCGGTGATTTTTCTGTCACGGCCACGGCAAAAGATTCCGCTGGCAGAAAATTCAGCCATACCGAAAAGATCAAGGTCTATCCGGTCGTGGCGCTCGATTTCAAGCTGCCGGAAACCGCGCACACCGATACCGAAATCGACCTTCCCGTCACACAGAAAAACGCAGACAGATCGAAGGTTGAATGGAGCCTTACCAAAAATGGCGAACCGATCTCCATCTGTGACGCAATCGACGGAAAACTGTCCGAAACCGGTGGAATGATCCGGTTTACAGATAAAGGCGTTTATACCTTGACGGCAGAGATCACCGACGAAACCGGTCGAGTGTTTTCCAAGAGCGTCACAACGACCGTTTACCCTGTCGGCTCAGTCGGTTTTTATCTGCCGGAAATCTGCCATATGGACGATTCCGTTACGGTTGAAACTAGCTTTGAAAACCTTGGCGGCGATGCGGCTTGGACCCTGACAAAGGACGGGAAACCGGTCGCGTGGGAAAACTGCGTGGAAGGTTCCCTCAACAACGACGGCGGGACCATCCGCTTTAAAGAAAAAGGCAGTTATACTCTGACCTCATCGTATACCGATCCCGCGGGTAGAAGCTATATCTATTCTTCTCCTGTCAAGGTTTATCCGGTCCCCACGCTGTCTTTTAAGATCCCGGAAACAGCGCATACCGACACGGACGTCGTAATTAAAACAGAAGCCGAAGACCTCGACGGGCTGACATTGGAATGGCTTCTGGACAACACCTATGGAATTCAGGATTGGGACACCTTTGTGGATGGAAAACTGGATAATAACGGCGGAACGATTCAGTTCAAACACGCAGGCGTTTACGAGCTGGTTTCGAGGGTGGCCGACGAAACAGGACGGACGTTCCTGTTTGAAACCGGCGATAAGATCGACGTTCTCCCATCTCTGGAGGTCAGCTTTGGTCTGCCGGAGTCTGCCTATACCGACGACACCATAAAAATCCGCACCCTCGGGAACATCGGCGGACTGCCGGTCGAATGGCGCCTTGAAAAGGACGGTCATGTTATTGACACCGACAGTGTACTGGAAGGTAAGCTCAATGATCAGGGTGGCAATATCCGGTTCAAAGAATCCAGCATTTACACTCTGACCGCGTCCATGACCGATGCCTTGGGCCGGGAGTTCACGCACAGTGAAACCGTCAGGGTAAGGCCGGTCGCACAGTGCTCCTTTACGATTCCGGCTTCCGCACGGGTCAACGCGGCTATCCCCATTTCCATGCAGGAAATTTCCGGCCTTAGCGGAAAGTCCATTGTCTGGTCACTGATGAAAAACGGCGTTACAGCAGGGTATTCCGGAGGCCTGACGAATGCGGGTGGCAGCATCACGATTGGTGCGCCCGGGAGTTATACCCTGACCGCTTCCGTTACGGATGACGCTGGGCGGGTGTTTTCCTGTTCCCAGAATATCGAAGTGACCAATACCGCTCCGACAAATCCGACCGGGATCGCCTCCGTTACGCGCTCGGTGAAGGATGGAAGATTCTATGTGAACTTCAGCGTACAGGCCACGGACCCGGACGGAGACGCCGTTTCCTATGAGTACGACGGGCAGAGCGCGGACGGGTATTATCCCGTTGGCTCCCACAGCGTCCGGGTTCGCGCAGAGGATTCCTGCGGCGCGTATTCCGGATGGACGGAAATCCGTTTCACGGTTTCCAACTCCCCCCCGACTGCTCCGGTCATTTCCCGTAATCCAGGTGGCAACAGTGTCGCACCGGGTACGCCGGTCACCATTACCGCGTCAAGCAGCGATCCGGATGGGGACGCTGTTCATTATATCTGGGAAGGAAGGCCCGCGGAAACCAGCTCCGGATATCCGCTTGGCAAAAATGTTGTGCGGGTAAAGGCAGTCGACGCGGCGGGAGCGGAATCTCCGTGGGCCGCGATTGTGTTCTTTGTGGCAGACCCGTCGCACGGCGGCGGCATGACGCTGACCGGCCCGGAGTCCGTAATTCTTGAAAACGGGCTGGAAGGTGCGACTATCAGCGGGTACACCTTTACCGTACCGCCCGTTTCAGGACACAACGGCAACGATTATGGGCGTGTACGTGGTTATAACATGCAGACCGGCCGTTGGGATCAGCTCGATTACCACACGACCAACAACGGCATCACCTTTACCCGTTCGCTGACGCCGGGAGTCTATTCACAGCTTGAGTTCTATTATTACACCAATCACGACTGCATGTATCATAAGAGCAACATCACTTATTCCGTGGACTATTACTTTTCGTAACGGTTCGCGGCCGGAAGAAAGGAGGCTCTGAAATGAGCGGAATCCGCGTTCAGAATGGGCGGATCGACTTTTACGGTAACGCAGCGGGTTACGTGGAGAATGGCATGGCGGTGGTCGACCCGCTGTTCCGCTGCGAAGAGCTGGAGGGATACCTCTCAGAAAAGCAGGGCCTGAAGATTCAGTGGACCGATGGCGTGTTCGACCGAATGAATCTTGGCCCGCCCGGGGGAAACGAAGGAAAATCCACGTTAAAAAGCTGTCGTATTTACCAGCTGAAGCCGGATGTCGACGTTATGATGAAATTTATCGGATATGGGGAATTACAAAAGTCCTTCGGTGAGCCTGACCCCGCGAATTATCAGGTAGTCTATGACGGCCAGCTGGAAACCAACGACCTCGATGAAATCTATGAAAAATTTAACCTCAGCCCGCCCTCCGGCTTCCACGGCCACAGCCTTTCCATTTCCGATGTGATCGAGCTGTACGACGGCGCCGGGAGTGCTTTCCACTATGTGGACCAGTTCGGATTCAAGGAAATTGCTTTTCAGGCACCCGAACCGGAACAAAAAAGCGAACAAAATCTGAGTCTGTAAAGAAAAAGGAGAGAAAATGCGATGAATGAAATGGAGAAAACACAGAATGCCGTTTCCGAACCCGTGAACCCGGCCATGAAAATCGGTGTCAAAATTCGGTCCATTCGGCCGGAGGGCAGCGTTCGAGCCATTGCTTCCCTGAATTTGAACGACTGCTTCGCGGTGCGGAATGTGAAAGTGATGGACGGCGGCAAGGGGCTGTTTGTTTCCATGCCCGGTTACAAAACAGGAACCGGAATTTACCGGGATATCTGCTTTCCCGTGACGAAGGAGTTCCGGGAACAGATCAATCGGGCGGTGATCGACGCCTACCATCAAGTGCTGTCCCAAGGACAGAGGACCGCGGAAGCACCCGCGCAGGAACAGGGCTCCGGCGTACAAATGGGCATGTAAAACAAATCAATATGACGGCTCCCGTGCGAAAAGCGCGGGGGCTTTTTTGTTTGGAGGTTACGGAATAATGGAAAAAGCAATTGGTTTTATGCAGTCCGCTCTTTACCGGGCACGTCGATTCAAAGCTCGGTGCAAGACAAAAATCTCCGGCGTGGTTTTACAAAACTCGGGCGAAGGCTACGTCGATACGGCACTAAAAATCTTAATCAGCGTTGTTATCGGGGCTCTGCTCCTCGCCGGCTTGTACGCTTTGTTCGGCGATACCATCATGCCGACGGTCACGAGCCGAATCAAGGAAATGTTCAACTACAAGGGGTAACCGTGCATGGAAGAAATCCGAACCGCCACCTTTTTTCTTTTGCTTTCAGCCGCGTCCGTCTGGGATTTGAAAATCCGGGAGATTCCGGATATTATCAGCCTTTTGGTTTTCCTTGCCGGATTTCTCTGCTTTAACCCGGTGCGCCTTCTGGGGATTCTGGCGGCTCTGCCGTTTCTTCTCGCCACCTTGCTGTGCGGAAGCATCGGCGGCGGGGATATCAAGCTGACGGCGGCGTCCGGGTTTGTTCTCGGCCTGCCGAAAGGAATGGCGGCTGTGATATTCGGGCTTGTCACGTTTCTGCTTTTTTATTTCTTTTACTATTTTGTGCGGAAGGCGTACGGGAGGAAATCCCGGAAAGCGTTTCCCCTCGCGCCTTTTCTATCCGCGGGCTGCGTGGTCGCGGCCCTGTTATGATTGGAGGAATTTATGATGAAACTGCTGAAAAACCGCACGGTGCTCGGCCTTCTGTGCATCCTGCTTTCTCTTGTGGTCTGCTTCGCGGTAACGCCGCTTTTTAATGCGGGGATTTCACGGAAGGCGACAGTCATTCGCGTCGTAAAGGATATTCGGACCGGGGACAAGATCACCGAAGACATGGTGCGAACCGTTGAGGTTGGCGGATACAACCTGCCCGAAAATATCCTGAAAGACAAATCCGCCGTGGTCGGGAAATACGCGTCTGCAGACCTGAGCGTTGGAGATTCCATCCTGAGCACTAAGCTCAGCGATCAGCCCGCCGCCGACAACAGCTATCTCTATCAGCTGAACGGAAAAAAACAGGCGATGTCCGTCACGATCAAAAGCTTCAGTGAAGGGCTTTCCGGTAAGCTTGCCTCGGGGGATATTGTCAGCGTGATCGCTCCGGATTACCAGAAGCAGGGCTCCGCCGTGATCCCGCGGGAGCTGCAGTATGTCGAGGTTATCGGCGTGACCGCCAGCACCGGCTATGATACCGATCAGACCGACGATGAAACGGATGAGTCCAAAAGTGACGATGAAAAAAAGCAGCTCCCCGCAACAGTAACCGTGCTAATCACACCGGAACAGAGCAAAATCCTCGCGGACCTCGATTCGGAAGGCAAGCTGCACCTTTCCCTTGTTTACAGGGGCAGCCGAGAAAACTCCGCGAAGTTTCTGGAAGCGCAGGACAAGGTTCTGAAAGAACTGTACCCGGAGGTTCCTTCTTCGGCAGACAAGGGGGAATAAACCCCATGCTCAACTTTCTTCAAGGAACTCTTTTTTCAAGGAGTCAACAGAAGCGAAAAGAGGAACCAAGTGAACCGGAAACACAGGTGCTGGCCGTCTGGGGCAGCCCCGGCTCCGGAAAGACGACGGTATCCGTAAAGCTCGCGCTACGTCTCGCACAACAGCACCGCAATGCGGCGCTTCTTCTCTGCGACATGACCGCGCCCATGCTGCCATGCATCAGCCCTCCGTCCAGCCTGGAGGGAGAAAAATCCCTCGGCAGCATCCTGGCGGCAGCTCACATAACGGAATCCCTGATCAAACAGAACTGCATTACCCACAAGCGGCTTGGCAGCCTGATTCTCATTGGTATGCTCAAGGGGGAAAACGCGTTCACTTATCCGGCCTACAGCGCGGAGCTTGCAACGGAGCTGATTACCCATCTCCGTGAAATCGCGCCTTATATCATCGTTGACTGCGGCAGCGTGATCGCAAGCGACATTCTTTCCGCCGTTTCCCTGATGGAAGCGGATTCGGTTTTAAGGCTGGTGAACTGTGATTTAAAATCCGTGAGCTATCTTTCCAGCCAGCTTCCGCTTCTGAAGGACAACAAATGGGACGCGGATAAGCAGTACCGTGTAGCGAGCAACGTCAGGGAAAACGAAGCCAGCGAGAACATCGAACAGGTTCTGGGGGGCGCCGCGTTTCGGATTCCGCACTCCGAGGAACTGGCGGGTCAGGCGCTTGAAGGGGACCTGTTCCGTGACCTCGCGCTGAAGGAAAGCCGCGGGTTCCGCAAGGAAATCGAGAAAATCAGCAAGGAAGTGTTTGGAATATGAAGCCTCTGGAACCTGTGAAGACACAGGATTTATTCTTTTCCCCCGCAGCAGAAGGACAGAGCTTTGAAACGGTTCTTCATGAGGTGCAGGAATACATTTCCTCCCGGTATGCCGCCCTTGTTTCCGATGAAAATTCCGGGGATGGAAAAGCGCAGGTCAAGCGGTACATCGGCAAATACCTCATGGATCACCGCATTGCCGTAAAAAGCATGAAAAATGGCGAGCTCATCGATGCCCTTTACTCCGATATGGCCGAATACGGCTTTTTAACAAAGTACATCTACAGCATGGATATCGAGGAAATCGACATCAACGCGTGGAACGACATTGAACTCCAGTGCGGAAACGGAACCACCAGAAAGCTGGAGGAGCATTTTGATTCCCCGGAGCACGCCGTCAGCGTGGTCCGCCGGATGCTGCATGTTTCCGGAATGGTTCTGGACAACGCAAGTCCCGCCGTTCTGGGGCATCTTTCCAAAAATATCCGGATCGCGGTTCTAAAAGCGCCACTTGTGGACAAGGACGTCGGCGTCGCGGCAAGCATCCGAATCGTGAATCCGCAGAGCATGCAAAAAGAGGACTTTCTGAAAGAAGAAACCGCCACGGAAGGCGCGCTGGATTTCCTGTCCTCCTGCCTGCGCTACGGAATTTCGGTCTGCGTCGCGGGTGCGACCAGCTCCGGCAAGACCACGCTCGCGGGCTGGCTCTTAACCACGGTCCCCGACAGCAAGCGGATTTTCACCATTGAGGATGGCAGCCGGGAGCTTTCGCTGGTACGAAAGGAAAACGGAAAAATCATCAACAGCGTCATCCATACCCTAACCCGGAGCAGCGACAGCGAAAAGCAGGATATCGATCAGGATCTGCTGCTTGATATGGCACTGCGCTTTAACCCGGAGGTCATCTGCGTCGGCGAGATGCGTTCTGCCGAAGCGTATGCCGCGCAGGAGGCGGCGCGTACCGGGCATACGGTACTGACCACTATCCACAGCAATTCCTGCGAAGCCACTTGGCGCAGGATGGCGACCCTCTGCAAACGGAAATACGATATGGCGGATACCACCCTGATCAATCTTGTAACCGAGGCGTTCCCAATTGTGGTCTTTACCAAGCAGCTTGAAAACCGGCAGCGCAAGGTTATGGAGATTATGGAGTGCGAGATTCTTCCAGACGGGAGCCGCGCCTACCACTCCCTTTTTCGCTTCCACATCCAGGAAAACCGCGTGGAGAACGGAAAGTACGTGATCTGCGGGGAGCATCGGGCGGAACAGTGTGTTTCCACCGGCCTGCAAAGGCGGTTTACGGAAAATGGTATGCCGAGGGAAGCGCTGGACCGCATCCTGTCAAACTGGAACCAAAAGAAAGCAGAGGTGAAAACGGCATGATCACACTTCAGCTGATTGCCTGCGCCGGTATCATCATGGGCGCCTTTTTGGCGCTCCGGATCTCGCCCATGAAATTGACAGAGGATCTGTTTGCTTTTCTGACCCGAAAGCCGACACGCATCCGGGATGAAATAAATGAGATCAACAATCGGAAAAAGCCGCGCTTCCTGCGGAAAGAAATCATGGAAACACGGCAGATTCTCGCAATGACCGGACAGAGCGAGAAATTATCCTTAGTCTTTGCCTGTTCCCTTCTGTTTTTTATCTGCGGGGCATGCGTTGCCATCCTGATGCGAAACGGCTTCCTGCTTCCGGTTCTGGCGCTTGGTATGATGATGATTCCATTCTGGCACGTCAGGCTGGAATCCACCCATTACAGAAGGAATGTCGCCGCGGAGTTGGAAACCGCCTTATCCATCATCACAACCGCCTATCTCCGTCACGAGGACATTCTGACCGCCGTGGAAGAAAACATTGATTATCTGAATCCTCCGGTTCGCGCGGTTTTTGCGGAGTTTTTGGCCCGGCTCAAGCTGGTGGACCCCGATGTGGAAGCAGCCATTGCGGACATGAAGCCGAAAATCCAAAATGATGTTTTTCACGAATGGTGCGACGCAGTTTCTGCCTGTCAGTTCGACCGGAGCCTGAAAACCACTCTGACCCCAATTGTGCGCAAGCTGTCGGACATGCGCACGGTCAACGCGGAGCTGGACTACCTTGTGGCGGAGCCAAGGAAAGAATTCATTATGATGGTTCTTCTGGTGGTCGGAAACCTTCCAATTCTGTATTTCCTGAACAAAAGCTGGTACGCGGCCCTGATGTCTACACCGGCCGGACAGATCACGCTCGCGGCCGGCGCCGCGGTAGTTTTCTTTTCCGCGGCGCGCGTGGTCAGGTTCACGAAGCCCATTGAATATAAACGGTAAAGCCCGTTTGCTTTTGTATTCGGAGGTGAATTAATTGAACCCTTTGCTGCTTTTATTTGCGGTCCCGCTCACGGCGGGGCTGTTTTTCATTCTCGCAGACGCTCTCGGCATGCCGACCCTCGGGGCGGCAAAAGCAATGATGAACGCCGGGAAGCGGGAGAAAAAAACATCCGGGACGATGGAAGCGTATTGGATGTCGTGCGCGGTTCGGCTCTCAAAAATCATCCGGATGAACGAATACAAAAAGGCCCGCATAAAAAGCGTGCTGAACGCGGCCGGATACCATATGACACCGGAGGTCTATACCGCGTATGCCGTTGTAAAAGCGGGCGCGGCACTGCTCTGCGCCGTTCCGTGCCTGTTTTTCTTTCCGCTGCTTGCCGTGCTGCTGATGTTTCTTGCGGTTCTGATTTATTTTAAGGAAATCCGGAAGGCAGACGAACAGCTTCAGGCCAAACGGAAGCAAATCGAATCCGAGCTTCCCCGATTTGTCGCCACCATAGAGCAGACACTCAAAACCAGCCGCGATGTTCTCGGCCTGATGGAGCGCTACAAAAAGAATGCGGGCCCGGATTTTGCCCGCGAGCTTGACATCGTGACGGCCGATATGCGTTCCTCCAGCTATGAGGCAGCCCTGACCCGGTTTGAAGCGAGGCTCAATTCCCCCCAGCTTTCCGACGTTGTGCGGGGACTCATCGGAGTCCTGCGGGGCGACGACAGCGCCGTGTATTTCCAGATGCTTTCCCATGACTTCAAAACTCTGGAGCTTCAGCGGCTCAAGGGAGAAGCGAGAAAGATCCCGCCGAAAATCCGTGTTTATTCTTTCCTCATGCTGATTTGTTTTATTATGACCTATTTTGTCGTGATCGGTATTGAAATTATGAATTCCCTCGGCGGGATGTTTTAAGGAGGCGCGAGATGGAAAACAAAAATCAGGTTCTGCTGTTTGACAAACTCCAGAAAAATTACGAGGATCTCGCCGCCGAATGGTCTGTCCTCACTCCAACTGAACTGATCGATAAAGCAGAGGAAATCTACGCGGCAAAGTTAGTGAAAGAACAACTTATGCAGTGTGTGGACGAAGAAACAGCCGGTTGGTTTCTGCGCTTCCGTAATCCGCTGGAAATTGTCCGCGATAAATGGACGGAAGAAAACGGGACGGAGCTGCCTCACGACGAGGAGCTTTCCCACGCTGTCTGGAGCATCACGGACTGTCAGGATACGGGTAGCCTCTATGAAATGGAAGCGAACGCAGAACAATCCGGAACTCAGCCGGTGACTGTGCGTGAATTCATAGAACATCATCCCAACGCAGCTTTTGACATAATGACGCCGGGCGGATTTGTCTATCTGACACCCGACCGGGCAAAGTCCCTTCTGGACGGCCGGAGTGTGAAGGGTCATCCCGGAGAAATCGAATATGCCCATGAAATTCCGGCTGAGGAACTGCTGAATCAGGAGGTCATCCGGGCAAATTTCAACGGTACCGAATGGAAACTTCTGAGCGATGAACTTCACGAGAAGGAGCGGCAGATCCCACCTCCGGAACAGGGGATGAGACTGTGCTGATTCGTGTTTTGAAAGACAGACGTGGAGAAGGATATATTGACATTGCGGTGCTTGTGCTTTGTACTATGCTGGTCGTCGCTTTCGCTGTCAGGGTTTTCCCTGTTTATATTGAAAAGAATCAGCTGGATACCTTCGCGTCGGAGCTTTGCCGCGAAGCGGAAATCTCAGGCAGAGTCGGTGCCGAAACCACCGAACGGGCACAGCTGCTGAAAGAGAAAACAGGGCTGAATCCGGACATTAAATGGTCGAAAACCGGGAAAATCCAGCTTAACCACGAAATTACCGTTACCGTGACCGCTCGATCCAATATCGGGCTGTTCGGAGGGTTTGGCAGCTTTCCGATTACGCTGACCGCAAAGGCGGACGGAGTCAGCGAGGTCTACTGGAAATGAACCGCATCCCGTTTATTTCGGGATTTGTTGAAAGCGAGGTGATTTTTTGTGCTGAAACAGGTTGGACGCATTATAAAAGGCCGGAAGGGAACCGCATTTCCTCTGGTTGTCGCCGTAAGCCTTGCCCTTGTCATGCTTTTGTGCGTTATCGCTGAATCCATGCGGCTGATGATTATTGCTTCCGGAGTCCGTAATGCGGTGCAGTCCGCGGTCATCTCTACCGTGACGGAGAATTATGATGATGTCTATCACGCGGTCCGTGAGGGTTACTCGGGAGGATACCAGCCATCCGGTTCCTCCTGGTCCAAAAGCGAGGATTGCGGAGATATATATGGTGAGGTCGACCGTGTCCTTGGACTGAAGAAAGAAAGCGGACGTCATGTGAAATACGCGGGCGGAACGGAAGAATTCAGCCTTTCCGAACTGTCCGTCGAAATTCAGAACACCCCGTTTGCTCCCTCAAGTCCGAAAAACGAACGGGGATTCCTCGCGAACGCGGAAATTCTTCTGGAGGTTCCGGTTTCCTTCTGTGGAAAATCTCTCCCTCCCATGCGGGTTCGTCTCAAGTCACAGGCAAAATACATGCCGTTATTCTGAACTTGCTAAATTTCTCGTAGACATTTACCACTTTCAGTGATATGGTGAATGATAGAGAGAATTTGGAACTAATCATCGGATCAAGGGAGGCTGTTATATGACTGTCTCTTATACACATCTCCGAGCCCACGAGACATGCGCAGATCT
>ENA-OXEN01000165-OXEN01000165.1-human-gut-metagenome-genome-assembly--contig:-NODE-165-length-15161-cov-16.243877_pt1 | contig 15161 bp, 15 predicted proteins | sample MGYA00249358_ERZ652249 | MGnify/ENA primary metagenome ERZ652249 (study PRJEB26925, sample SAMN05826761) | human gut metagenome | biome: ENVO:2100002; feature: ENVO:00000062; material: ENVO:00002003... | reverse complement strand
GGGACCGATAAAGCAGATCCGAATAGAAAAGGCGCTGGGCCGGGACGGTCAGCACTTCGTTTGAGTGAAAAAGATAACTGCCTCCAAAGTGCGGTTATCTTTTTTCGCACACAAAAACGGAGCCGTGTAACGCCGCACGGCTCCGTTCTCCCCCGGTCTTATTTGTTATCCTCATAAATGATTCTGAGGCCCTCGAGCAGAAGCGTGTCGCAGAAATGGATGCTGCGTTTACACAGCGGAACAATTTCACGCGAAAGGCCGCCGGTGGCGACAACCTCGCATTTCTCCCCGAGCTCCGCTTCTATGCGCTCGATCATGCCGTCGATCATACAGGCGGTTCCCAGCAGAATGCCCGAACGCATACACTCGATCGTATTGTTCCCGATGACGCTCTCCGGCGGCTCCAGACTGATGCGCGGAAGCTGCGAGGTACGGCGGGTCAACGCGTCCAGAGAGATCGCGACACCCGGAATAATGGCGCCGCCCAGCATATTTTTATCCCTGTCCATGACCTCAAAGGTCGTCGCCGTCCCCATGTCCAAAACAATGCACGGGCCGTCGAACATTCTGCCGGCGGCGACACAGCCCACAACGAGATCCGCACCGGTCAGTTCGGGGTGTTCGATTTTATTTTGAATGCCGGTTTTTGTCTTCGGCCCGACACAGATCGGTTCCACCCCGGTCAGGTAGCGGATGGCGCGTACGATATACGCGGTGAGCGGCGGAACCACCGAGCTGATCGCCGCGCCCGTAATATCGCACAGCGAAACGCCGTGGATGTCCAGAATATCCCGCAGTTCTATGGCGTACTGATCCTCCATACGCGAGCAGTCGGTCGCCATACGGGAAACAAAAAGCAGCTTTTTATCGTCGTAAACACCGATCGTTATGTTGGTATTGCCCATATCCAATGTCAGAATCATCCTCTTAACTCCCCATCTTTTTCAGATTCTCAAATTATACCAACTATTTTTTTAATATGCAATGCTAAATTGATAATTATTTAACGACTATTGCAAAAGAAATTCTTTCCCTGTATAATCTAACTTGCGCGAATTTTGTCTTACCGTGTTTTTCCAGGCGAAAAAGAGGGGAAAACTGACCGGTAGCATTTCCAGTTGATTCTGCAGTAAGATCGCGTTCCTCCTCCGCCTTCGGCGGGGGAGGAACGCGTTTTGTCCCGCAAACTGAATTGGAATTGCTGTAAGTGCATAAAAATGCCTCGGCAGAAGATTGCCGGGGCTTATTTACGGAATAAATTCTGAATCAGAACAGCGCACTGATAGAACATTGCGGACCAGTACCAGGCGGTTACCAGCTGGTAAACTGCCGTGACGGCAGTCCATTTCAGGCTGTCCATCTCACGGCGAACGGCGGACAGCGCCGCGATGCAAGGGGTGTAAAGCAGCACGAAGATCAAATAAGAGCATGCGCTCAGCGTGGTGAAGTTCGTGCGCAGGGAGTCTGTCAGGCTGCCCGGATACAGTACGCTCATGGTGCTGATGACGGATTCCTTCGCGACAAGCCCCGTCAGAAGCGCGACCACCGGCTTCCAGGTACCGAAGCCGCAGAGCGTAAAAACGGGGGCAATCGCCCTGCCCGCCGCCGCAATGATGCTGTTTGAGCTGTCGCCGGTCATCCGCAGCCCGACGGTAAAGGACTGGAGAAGCCATACCGCCACCGTCGCAATAAACACGGTGGTTCCGGCTCTCTGCAGAAAATCGCCCACCCGGCGCCGGACGTGAAGCCAGACCGTCCGCACCGTGGGCAGCCGGTAATCCGGCAGCTCCATGACAAACGGCGCGGGGGGCCCCTTCAGGATACTGTTTTTGAACAGCAGTGCGGACAGAAGGCCGACGAGAAGGCCGAAGGAGTAAATCAGAAGCATGGCAAGCGGTTTGCTGCCAACAAAAAACGCCGCGATAAACAGGGAATAAATCGGAGTTTTTGCGCTGCATGACATGAACGGCGTAATCAGGATGGTCAGCCGCTTATCCTTTTCGCTCTCCAGAATCCGGGTTCCCATAACCGCCGGAACGGTACAGCCGAAGCCCATCAATAGCGGTACGAACGCGCGCCCGGACAGCCCGATGCGGCGCATCGGCGCATCCATGATAAAGGCGGCGCGCGCCATGTATCCGCTGTCCTCCAGCAAGGAAAGCAGCAGGAAGAGCAGCAGGATCTGCGGCAGAAATTCCAGCACCGCCCCCACCCCCGCTATGATCCCATCCACAATCAGGCTGCGCAGCCAAGACGAGGCGCCGGCGGACACGAGCGCGGCGTCCGCGTTCGGCGAAAGACAGGCCGAAATAAAATAGTCAACGCCACGGACCAGATAAGAGCCCACGGAACCAAAGGTAATGTAAAAGACGAAAAAGATCAGCAGAAAGAACACGGGAATGGCCAGAAAGCGGTTGGTCGCAATCCAGTCGATTTTTTCCGAGACGCTCCTGACCGACGCGCTGTGCTTTTTTACGGCTTTTCGCGTTATGGCCTCTATGTAACGGTACCGCGCGTCGGCCAGCGCCGTATCCGGGTCTTTGCTGTCCTTCCCCGGTTTGGGAACAAGATGGTAGGCGGCCGGCCTTCCTGCCGCGCTGTCCGCGGCTTTCAGAAGCCCGGACAGTCCCTCCCCCTTTGACGCTGAAATCGGTACAACCGCAATGCCGGTCAGCCGGGACAGCAGCGCACAGTCCACCGAATCCCCGCGTTTTTCCACCACATCCATCATATTCATCGCGATGACCAGCGGGATGTTCAGTTCCATAAGCTGCGTAGTGAGATACAGATTCCGCTCGATGTTGGACGCATCGACAATATCGATAATCAAATCTGGCCTTTCCCGTTCAAGAAACCTTCCGGCAATTGCTTCCTCCGGCGAGTACGGCACGAGCGAATAAATGCCCGGCAGGTCAACGATTTCCAGCGTATCGTTCCCGTACCGGGCGCTGCCGCTTTTCTTTTCCACGGTTACGCCGGGCCAGTTTCCCACATAGGCGGTGGAGCCGGTCAGAGCGTTGAACAGAGTCGTTTTTCCGCAGTTGGGATTTCCCGCAAGCGCAACGACATAATGATTTGTTGTTTTACGATCATTCATAGGCAGTCCTTAATGAAAAAACAGTCTGACGGTCAGCGCCGAAACCACAAAAGCGGTCAGGTCGGCGGTTACCGCCGCGGGAATCGTATGACGCGTTTTTTTGACGCCGACCGAACCGAAATACACGGCGATAGCGTAAAAGGTCGTCTCGGTGGAGCCGGACATCACCGACGCCACGCGGCCCGCAAAGCTCTCCGTGCCGTTGTTCTGAAAAATCTGTGCCAGAACCGCCGTCGCGCCGCTGCCGGAAACCGGCTTGATGAGCGCAAGCGGCATCACCTCCGGCGGCAAACCCAATAAACGGGCGGCGGGCGCCAGAAGCGAGGAAAGGATATCCAGCGCGCCGGAGGCGTTCAGCATGGATACCGCCATCATCAGCCCCACAAGGGAGGGAAGGATGGAGATGGAGGAAGAAAAGCCCTCCTTTGCCCCGGCGACGAAGGTGTCGAACAAAGGAACGCCGCGCATCAGCCCGAAAAGCACGATCAGGAAAACCACGGCGGGGATGGCGTACACGCCCAGTTTATCCACTTTTTCTTTCCTCCAGCAGCTTTGCGGCCGTAACCCCCGCGGCAAGCGCGCAAACGGAAGTCAGCCACACCGCCGGCAGAATGTCAAACGGCGCGGGAGAACCGTACTGAGCCCGCAGGGTCCCCATAAAGGTAGGGATCAGCTGAATGGACGCGGAATTGATCACGACGAACATGACCATGGAATTGTCCGCGGTCTGTGTCGGGTTCAGCTTCGCCATTTCCTTCATGGCGGCAATTCCCAGGGGAGTGGCGGCGTTGCCGAGACCCAGAAGGTTCGCGGTAACGTTCATGCAGATCGCTTTTTCGGCAGGACTCCCTTTTTTTAAATTCGGGAAAATCCGCCTCATCAGTGGGTCAAACAGCTTGGACAGCATCCGTGTAATCCCGCCCGCGTCCGCGATTTTCATCAGGCCGGTCCAGGCGCACATCATGCCCATCATGGTAATGACCAGCTCCACCGCGCCGGCCGTCCCGCTCATAATTCCGGCGGACAGCTGCGGCATCCGCCCCGTAACGGCGGCACAGATGATGCTCAGCACAATCAGCCCCGCCCAAATATAGTTCAGCAGTGCGCTCACCCCTTTCCGGATCGTTCCGTATTATATGTATTCATAAAATTTTCCGCTTATCACATATTTTTTTGCTTTCCAAGCATGCATTTAATTGACATTTTTGGAAAAATATACTATAATTTTGTCGTTAAATTGAATAATTGAACACTGATTTTAAAGTGAAAGGTGATGAATAAAATGAAGTCTACCGGTATTGTGCGCAAAGTTGACGAATTAGGGAGAATTGTGCTGCCAAAGGAGCTCAGAATAACCCTTAACATAAACGAAAAGGATCCTTTGGAGATTTTTGTTGATGAGGATGGTAAGATCATTCTGAAAAAATACGAGCCCGCCTGTATCTTTTGCAACAGCATGGATGACGTTGTTTCGTTTAAAGGCCATAATGTCTGCCGCGAGTGCATGAAGAAAATCGCAAACAGACTGGAGGAATAACGGCGTTAAAGCCGCCCTGCGCTGCAGGGCGGCTGATTTTTTTCATTTCCCCTTGCTATGAATGAAAAAAAGAATTATGATAAGAATAATTCCATAGTAAATACGGAGATGGCAAAATGAAATTATCCCAGAGCGAGAGACAGTATTTTACGGATTGTTCCCTGGAACTGCTGAAATCCGAAATCGTTCAGCGGATGGGGATGTTTATTCAGCACGCCAATGTTTCGTGCCTGGAGCACAGCATTTCCGTGGCTTATTACAGTTACTGGCTATGCAGAAAACTGAATCTGAACGTGGACTGCCGCAGTATCATCCGGGGCGCGCTGCTGCATGATTTCTTTCTGTACGACTGGCATGTGACGAAGAACCCCAGGGGCCTTCACGGCTTTAAACATCCTCTGACCGCACTGGAAAACGCCGAAAAGCACTTTTCACTCAACGACTGTGAAAAGGAAATCATCGTCAAGCACATGTGGCCGCTGACGCTGACTCCGCCGAAATGCAGGGAGGCGCTGATCGTCAGCCTTTCGGATAAATTCTGCTCTATCATCGAGATCTTGAGAATCTACCCTGCGCTGATTTCCCGCTAGCGCGGCGGATTCCATTCCTGCGCGCAAAAAGGCCCGGATCGGCGTCTTTAGACGCTTCTCCGGGTCTTTTTTACATTCTGGATATCCACACGCCGACGGTTTCCTTGTCGAGGACGCGGTCCCCTCGTCGTGATTGCCGATGATGATATACGCATTGATTTCTTCATTCTTAAGATATCTTTGAGAGTAACGTGATTATTTTTTCTATTTATTTACTGCGTCAGCATCCGATACATTGCCTCCAGGCACACCTGTGCGTGAACCATAAAGCGGTCAATGTCAATATTCTCATTCGTGTTGTGCAGCCGGCGATCGGGTTCATCGGGGAAAAACGGGCCAAACGCGACGGCGCGGCCCTCAAAGGCGCGCGCGTAGGTTCCGCCGCCGGTGGCGTAGACCTCCGCCGGTTTGCCGGTAACCGCCGCGTAGGCATCCTGAAGCAGGGTGATAAACGGACTGCTTTCCGGAAGAAAAAGCGGTTTATTTTCCTGACTCAGCGTAGTTTCCAGTCCGTACTGCAGAGTCTTTTCGGCGATGGAAGCAAAGATATCCTTTCCCTTTGCGGTAACCGGATAGCGGATATCGATCCCGATGGACGCGGATCTGTCATAAATGCCGGCAAGCCCGAGGTTCAGCGTCAGGGGGCCGGATTCCTCGTCGCTCACGTAAACGCCGAGAGACTCGCCGTGCAGCTCGGTCCCGATATTCCGGTTGACAAAGCTGATCAGGCCGCCGAGCTCTTCCTCGGAAAAGATTTCACCCAAAAGCTTCATCAGATGAGTCGCGGCGTTAAGGCCCTCCTCCGGCTGCATGGCGTGGGACGCTTTGCCGATGGATGTAATTTCGGTCCCGTCCTCTGTTTTTTCAAAGCTGAAATTTCCTTCCATACGGGAAGCGGCACTTTGGAGCTTTGCAAGGACTTCGTCCGTACACATCACGACCGCCTTTGCCCTGGCGGGAACGGCATTGACGACAGTACCGGCGGAAAATTCGCGGACCACCGCCGAGCTGTGCTCCCGTGAGGAGACAGCCAGGCGCATGATCCCCTTTTCGCGGTTGCAGATACCGTACTCGGAATCCGGGGTGAACGCCATAACCGGCATCTGCTCCGATTTCAGGTACATTTCAAGATCGTTGCTCGCGGTTTCCTCCCCCGCGCCGAAAATAACCCGCAGGCGTCGTTTCGACTGAATATTTTCATCCTTCAGAGCTTTTAAGCAATACAGGGCGACCACCGCCGCCCCCTTGTCGTCCGCCGTGCCGCGGCCATAGTACAGGTTGCCCTTCCTGGTAAGCGTAAACGGGTCGGTATCCCAGCCCTCTCCCGCCGGTACGATATCCATGTGGGCAACCACTGCGGCAACCTCATTCCCCTCGCCGTACTCCGCGTGGCCGGCATAGTTTCCGACATTTTTTGTTGCAAAGCCCATATCGGCAGCCATTTGCAAAATCCGGTTCAAGGCCTCCGCGGGCGCCTTGCCGAACGGCATTCCCTCCACGGCTTCGCCGCGCACGGACGGGATGGCAACCAGCTGTGTCAAATCATGTATGATCGCATCCTGGTATTTCAAAATTTTGCTTCCAAAACTCACGGATATTCTTCCTTTCCTGTTATGTCGCTTGTTATATTGCTTTTATAGTCGATTAACTTTAAAAATGGCTAAGAATTTGCGAGGACATTTTTCGTGCTGTAAAGGCAGACGACGAAGTCAGGCTGTCGCCTGACGAGGAGGATAACGCAACAGCACGGAAAATAGACCGCAAAGGCTGGGATGGTTTTGAAGTTAATTGACTATATTATAGCACAAAAAATAGCAAAAAATAAGGGTGAACCGAAGCCCACCCTGTAAAATCGCTATTAAATTTATCCGATCGCAGAGGGATACTGCCCGCGAATGGCCGCAAGCGCCTCTTCGTCCGCGACAACCGTCAGGTCGTTGTGGAGCTGAAGGATGGACGCGGGAACTTCCGGGGTGATCGGCCCGAAGAGCGAGCGGCAGAGAATCTCCGCTTTGCTGGAGCCGTTGGCTACCAGAAGAATCTTTTTCGCCTGCATAATCGCCTTGATGCCCATCGTGAGAGCACGCTGCGGCACTTCCGAGGCGTTTTCAAAGAAACGCGCATTTGCATCGATGGTTTTCTGCTTTAGCTTCACACAATGCGTCATTTTGTCAAAGTCGTCGTCCGGCTCATTGAACCCGATATGGCCGGTGTGGCCGATACCCAAAAGCTGTAGGTCGATGCCGCCCAGGCTGGTAATGACGTTGTCGTACCGTTTACATTCCGCGTCGATGTCCTTCGCAAGCCCGTTCGGGACATTCGTGTTTTCGATCGGAAGATTGACCTGACTGAAAAAATTTGTATTCATATAATAACGGTAACTCTGTTCGTGCTCGCCCGACAGCCCGCAATATTCGTCAAGATTGACGCTGTGCACCCTTGAGAAATCGATATCGTCTTTTTTATACCATTCTATCAGCTGCTTGTATACGCCAAGCGGTGTGGAACCGGTGGCAAGACCCAAAACCGAATTTGGAAACAGAATAACCTGCGCGGAGATAATGTTAGCCGCTTTCCGGCTCATGCTCTGATAATCCGGTGCGCTGATAATTTTCATAAAACTCTTCCTTTCCTGTGGCGGTTGAAGCTCGCAAAATAAAAAATATTTTTATTTGCGGCAGAAATTATTGAAAATTTCTTTTCTAAATTAAATTATAGCACAAAAAGCAAAAAAAACTACGGGGCAAAATCAATCAATCTTACCCCGCAGTATGTCCATTATTTATGCACTCCATCCAACAGTTCGATCGCTTTCTCCCACGGTACCGGCGGACTGATGAAGTACCCCTGAATCATTTTGCAGCCGCAGTTGTAAATACAGTCGATCTGGGCCTGCGTTTCCACACCCTCCGCAATGACTTCCAGATTCAGCCTTTGGGCCAGCCGGACAATCATGTCCACAATATCGCGTCCCACCCGGTCGGTTACCACCTCGTCGATAAAGCTTTTATCTATTTTCACCGAATGGATGGGAAGATTTTTTAGATAGGTCAGTGAAGAAAATCCTGTCCCAAAATCGTCAAGGTACACGGAAATACCGTGGCCGCTGAGAATTTCGAGCTTTTTAATAACCCCGTCGAAAGATTCGATAAGAGTGGATTCCGTTACCTCGATCGCCACGCTGCCGGGAGCCAGCCCGTAGTAGCAGAAGCGTTCCAGCACATAATCCACGTAGTCAGCCTGCAGCAGCTCCACAGGGGAGGTGTTGAAAGAAACCCTTAGCCCGCGGCCTTGTACTTCCTGTGCAAAAGCAAACGTCCGGTCGACGACAAACCGTCCCAGTTCCTTGATGAAGCCGGTGTTTTCCGCCATTGCGATAAATGTAACCGGCGATACCATCCCAAATTTAGCGCTGTCCCAGCGGGCCAGGGACTCAAAGCCGACTATCGCCTTTTTCTCATAGTCGTACTGCGGCTGGAAGTAACAGCAGAGCTCGCCATTGTGAATGGACAGCTTAAGCTCCCGCTGCATCTGATGCTGGCGGTCAATCGTAATTCCGAATTCTTCGTTGAACAGGGCATAGCTTCCCTTCGACGTGCTCTTTGCTTCATGCAGGACAAATTCGCCGCGATTAATGATTTCGTCAAACCGGTCTTCCTCAATGATCTCGCGGTAATGAAACAGGATGGCGCCGACGCTGCACGTCAGCTGAATGACATTATCATGAATCAGAAACGGCTCCTCAAACAGATGCAGAATGTTTTTTACGCAGCTTTCAAGTTCTTGCGAAGTATTCACATTGGAAATCAGCAGGGTGAACTCATCCCCGCCGATTCTGCCGACCATCATGTTCTCTCCTTTCACAGAGGCCAGACGAGCCGCCGCCGAAGCGAGGAAAGAGTCCCCGATGTCACTCCCGAAGGTATTATTGACCGACTGGAAATTGTCGATATCGAGAAAAAAAGCCGCTCCGCTTTTGCTTTCCGCACGGCAGAGCCTGATCCATTCGGAAATATTCTTTTTCACTCCCTTGCGATTCGGCAGATTCGTCAAAGGGTCGGTGTAAGTGTAATAACTGATGTCCTCTTTGCGCTGAATATTCGCTTCATAGCTGCTTTTTTTAAATTTAAAAAAGCAGATGGAGGCAACAACGAATTCAAGGATCAGCAATCCGAATAAAATTCCGCTCATGATCAGGATCTGATTGCCCGGAGCCATCATTTTATTTTTTTCCACCGTGACCACAAACGTCCAGCCGTCCGTTCCCCGAATGCCGCTGTATCCAACCAGCCTGTCGATTCCGTTAACCCTACAGACCCCTTTGCCCGACTGCCGGGACAGAAAGTCATCCTTCATTTTACTGATTTCCGTGTGTGAGGACTGTGCTCCTATGTATTGAAAAAAGTTGCTGAACTGATCCTGGCCGCTCCGGTTAGAAACCACCGTTCCGTCATGGGAAAGAATATAAATGGAATAATCCGAATCGACGGCAATATTATCCATGATGTTCAGCTCTTCATCGTCCGACGTCACCGCGACCAGTACGCCGACAATTTTCCGTGTACGGATCACCGGCACCGCATACGCGATAATTTTGTTTCGGGGCTCAAATAAATCGTACAGCTCCCCCGAAATATTGGCGTGACCGGTCAGCGCCTTCTGAAAGTATTCTCTTTCCTCAATCATCATCGTCTTGCCGTCGTTGGTAACCGCCCGGCCCGACCTGTCGGCATAAGCCACCCGCACGAAATTCTTTCTTCTGGCTTCATCCGAAAGGACCTTCCTTTGCTCAGCCTCGCTCTGGGTAAGCCCGTTCTGCTCCGAAAGGGCGCTGAGTACATCCAAATTCCCCACAATCGCCGCGCGAACCGCATTGGAACCCTGTTCCGATATTTTTTGCAGGGAGGTCTGCGTATTCGCTGTTAAAATACTGTGTACACCAAATACAAAACTCAATCCCAGCGCAACCAATATCGCGACAATTCCGACAATAATCAGAACCATTTTATTTCTCTGGTATTTCATTTAGCCACCCATTTCGACAGATTTTGCGTAATTGAATAAGTGAATGGTTCTAAATCTTTCATGAAATGATTTTAATATATTTTTACAAACTTTTAACACTATTAACTATAATATCGGACCTTCCTTTTTAAATTTGAGCCTGAACGAATAAATTTATTCACCCTGCAAACAATTTCAATGAACGCAAAGTGGGGTGATATAGGATGAAAAAAAATGCGTTTCTATTTTTGACCGGAGGAACCGTGTATCCGGCGCTGGAAATGATCTGTCGCGGGAAAACGGATCTTTCCATGGCTGCGGCAGGCGGGCTTTGCCTGTGCCTGATTGACCGCGTATGCAACCACATGATGAAAAGCAGACCGATTTCCGTCAAATGCTTTGCCGGTTCGGGAATTATCACTACAGTGGAATTTGTCACCGGGCTTCTTGTAAATGTCGCTCTGAAGCAGAATGTATGGGATTATTCCGCACTGCCGCTGAACATTATGGGGCAGATCTGCGTGCCGTTTTCCCTGCTGTGGTTTGTGGTCACTCTTCCCGCCATGGGGCTCTGCGGGCTGTGTGAAAAAGCCTCATTCCTTGCCGAATAGCAAAATATCCGCCTCCCCGCATAAAACGGAGGCGGATATTTGTTTAAGAATTTTAATGGAATGCATTGACACAAGCCCCTAAAATATGATATTATTATTTTCGCACTTGTGATGGAGAGGTGTCCGAGTGGTTTAAGGAGCTAGTCTTGAAAACTAGTGATCCCGCAAGGGACCAAGAGTTCGAATCTCTTCCTCTCCGCCATTTAAAAACTTTATATATAATTTATTTTGTTTTCACCCATAAGGAGAAATACCCAAGTGGTGAAGGGGCTCCCCTGCTAAGGGAGTAGGTCGGGTAACCGGCGCGAGGGTTCAAATCCCTCTTTCTCCGCCAAAATCATTTAAAGCCGCATGATTGCTGGATTATTCCAGTGTCATGCGGCTTTTGATTTTTCACAAACATTTTTGTTTTGCATTGAAATTTGGATTGAGCGGTTTTACTCCTAACGACGCACTACAGGTTTTACTCGCCACACTCGTCATGGTGCTGGTGCTCATGACATACGCTGCCGGTGGTTTTCAGCTCGCCCTTCAGGTAGCGCTCCGCCGCCGTCCGCGCATCGCCGGAAGCGCCAGTCACGACTTCGACGTCCCGCTCGTTGAAAATATCCACTGCACCCTGTCCCATGCCGCCGCTGATAATGACCTTCACGCCCCTATCCGCAAGGAAGTTTGGCAGAAAACCGGGCTTGTGGCCGGGGTTCTCCATGGATTCCTCTTTTGTAATCTTATTATCTTCCACATCATACAGCATAAAGTTGACACAGTGACCGAAATGTTCCGTCACATTTTTGCCTTCGGCGGCAACCGCAATTCTCATCATCATTTTTTCCTCCAATTCGTTTGGTTTATTGATTTGCCCCGCCAGCAGTTCGCCGACGAAATCAAACCAGCTTCCATCAAACAGCTCGATCATCCCGGCGTCGCAGGCGGCAGAGATTTTCGGATCGATGGGGAGCTTTGCCAGCACCTTCAGTCCATGCTTTCCGGCAATCTCGTCAATATGGCTCTCACCGAAAATATGGTAGTCTTTTCCGTTGTCAGGGCACTGAAAACAGGACATGTTTTCTATCAACCCCAACACCGGGATCTTCATCATCTCCGCCATTTTCAGCGCTTTGGAAACAATCATGGAAACCAGCTCCTGCGGCGAAGTTACGATAACAATGCCGTCCACGGGGATAGACTGAAAAACCGTCAGGGGAACGTCTCCGGTTCCGGGCGGCATATCAATAAAGAGAAAATCCAAGTCCCCCCAAATCACATCCGTCCAGAACTGCTTCACGGTATTGCCAAGAATCGGTCCGCGCCAAATCACCGGGTCGGTGTCGTTTTCCAAAAGCAGGTTGACGGACATAATTTCAATGCCGGTCTTGCTCTGTTTGGGGTACAGCCCTAAATCGCTGCCCTCGGCTTTTCCACGGATACCAAATGCTTTGGGGATAGACGGGCCTGTCACGTCCGCATCCAGTACGCCCACCCGATACCCAAGCCGCCGCATGGTGACCGCCAGCATCGCGCTGATCGAGGACTTCCCGACACCGCCTTTTCCGCTGACAATACCGATTACTTTTTTGACATGGCTCAGCTCATTGAGCGCGGCCCGAAAATCATTTTCTTCCTTGCGATCAGCGCAGGCTTCGCCGCAGCTTCCGCAGTTGTTGTCACAGTTTTCACTCATGTTGTTTTACCTCCAATAGCAGAGTCATCACATTTTCGTAGACCTTTTGTACCGCCCGGCCGGAAGGTATGTTCAGCTCCGCAATACTTTTTCCATCATTGATCGCTTTCACCGCCTCTGTGTCAAAGGGGATCGTGCCGGCAAAGGGAATCTCCCTTGTCCGGCAAAATGCTCGGATTTCCTCGGTTTTGGCTGGATTGACGTCGGCTTTGTTGACGCACACCGCTGTTTTTACAGGAAAGGTTTCCGCCGTTTTCACGATGCGCTCCATGTCGCTGATGCCGGAGAGGGACGGTTCCGCCACGATCAGCACCAGATCCACGCCGCTGATGGAAGCGATGACCGGACAGCCGATGCCGGGGGAGCCGTCGATAACCGCCAGCTCCGCATCTTTGGCGGAGGAACCCATTCGGCGCTTCACCTCGGTCACCAGCTTTCCGGAGGTACCGCTGCCCATACTGAGCTTCGCCGTGGAGAAAGCATGGGTATCGTCCCGGTACAGCGCCAGCTCTCCCGCCTGAGAAGGCTCCATGGAAACAGCGCCCGCCGGACAGACCGCCGCGCAGACCCCGCAGCCTTCACAGGCGAAGGGCCTTATCTGGAAAACCGGTCCGGCATCAACCGAATCAAAACGGCAATGCGTCAGGCACACGCCGCAGCCGATGCATTTGACGGAGTCAATGCGAGCCTTGGGCATTCCGAAATAGCCGACGTGCTCGGGTACGCGGCTCCAGTGGGAAATCAGATGCAGGTTCGGCGCGTCCACATCGCAGTCGGCATAGGCTTTTGCCTTTGAAAGAGAAATGAACGCCCCAGCAACTGTGGTTTTTCCCGTGCCACCCTTACCGCTGAGAATCAGAAGCTGCTTCATGCCGCGCCTCCTTTCCGATCCGCGCCAGCAGAAGGCCGAAAAGCTCACGGTACCGTCGGTTTTCCCACACGGCAATCTTGCCCTCCGAGCTCAGCGCGCCCAGCACGGGATCAAACGGAATACGACCGACAATGGGGATTTGATGCTTTAGACAGAACGCTTCCGAAGGGTTTTCGCCCTTCTGGCATTTGTTCAGCACCGCACCGAAAGGCTTATGAAATAACGTCACCAGTTCGGTAACCATAGCCAAATTGTGCGCGCCGAATACGGTAGGTTCCGCCACCAGAACGCAGAAATCCGCATCCTTGATGCTTTCCATCACGGCACAGGCACTTCCGGGCGGGCAGTCGATGAAAACGGGGCGTTTCCCGCCGCTCGGAATTTTCCCCAGCAGCCGCTTGATTACCGGAATACCGGAGGCTTCCCCGATATTCAGCCGGCCCGTAAACACGTCCACACCGCCTGATCTGCCGGAGGAAACCGTCCCCATCGCCATGTTCTCCTCCTGAATAGCCCCGGCGGGACAGAGCAGGACACAGCCGCCGCAGGAATGGCAGACCTCGTCAAACAGAATCGGATGATCTCCTACAAATGCCAGCGCGTGAAACGCGCAGAACTCCACGCATTTCCGGCAGCCGGTGCAGCGGTCACGATCAATTTTGGGAATTTTAACGGCAACGCTTTCTTTCTTGGCCTCTTCGGGTTTAAAAAACAAATGGCCGTTTGGTTCCTCTACGTCACAGTCCAGATACACTGCTTCGTCGACCGCCGCCGCTAGATTGACCGACACCAGCGTTTTTCCTGCGCCGCCCTTGCCGCTGAGTACCGCAACGATCAGCGGCTCATCCGCCATGGCCGTGAAAGCCCGCGTGAAATTCGGAAAGCAGGGAAAGTTTTCCTTCAATCAGCACATTGATATTTTCCTTTGCCGTTCCGTCCATGGAGCGGTAGACCGTAATATTTGCGCCGCTTAAAACCTTTTCCGCATTTTCCCCGCAGCGGGGCGTAATCAGAGCGTCCGCACCGCTGTCCGCCAAAAGCTGCGCTGCGGCGATACCCGCCCCGCCGGAGCTTTCCGCCGCGCTGTTGGGGAGCCACTGGCTCTCGTTGGTATCCGTATGATAGAGCAGAAAATATGGCGCGCGTCCAAAAGACGGGCATACAGTCGATTCCATATTTTGTTCATTCACGGGAATCGTGATTTTCATGGGAATCCTCCGTTTCGTTTTCTATATTCTCAAAATGCCTTCCGCAACGGTGCCGGCAGCACCCAATCCCACCGCAGCCGCGCCCCTGCCCGTCGCAAAGGCGATATTCGCCGCCCTCAATCAACAGTACCTTGCCGTTTACCAGTGATTGCGCCAGCTTTTTTCGGGCGATGTCATAAATACCCTGCACCGTAGTGCGGGAAATGTCCATCTGCACCGCGCATTGCTCCTGTGTAAATCCGTCCACGTCAATCAGACGGATGGACTCAAACTCATCCACCGTCATCGTAATGGTGTCGTCCGCATGTACATCTAGCGGGCCAAACCGGCTGCTTTCCGGGAGACAGCAGACTCTTCTCCATTTTCTTGGCCTTGGCATTATTTCACCTCCTTGTAGTTTCCGGCATATGTCGCTTATGCTTAGTATACCCTGTTTCGGGCATATGTCAATAACTTTTGTTATTTAATTTTAAAAATGATATGAAACAACGGAAAATGGAAGGCGCAGTTTATCTTAAACTGCGCCTTCCATTTTCCGTATAATTTGACTTATTTTAAGTAT
>ENA-OXEN01000160-OXEN01000160.1-human-gut-metagenome-genome-assembly--contig:-NODE-160-length-15411-cov-16.520513_pt1 | contig 15411 bp, 14 predicted proteins | sample MGYA00249358_ERZ652249 | MGnify/ENA primary metagenome ERZ652249 (study PRJEB26925, sample SAMN05826761) | human gut metagenome | biome: ENVO:2100002; feature: ENVO:00000062; material: ENVO:00002003... | reverse complement strand
TTGTAGCGGCTCCAAAGGGCGTGCGCGGCGTCCTCCGAAACAAACAGCCCGTGCCTGTCGGCAATCTCATAAATCCGGTCAAGGTCGCAGACCTGTCCGCTGTAATGCACCGGAACGATTGCTTTGGTTTTCGGCGTGATTTTTTTTTCGATTTCGTCCGGGTCGATGCAGGCGGTTTTAAAATCCACGTCCGCAAAGACGGGGGTCGCGCCCGTGTGGATAATCGTGTTCGCGGTGGAGGCGAACGTCATCGGCGTGGTGATAACTTCGTCGCCCGGACCGATGTCCTTTGCCAGCAACGCCACGTGCAGCGCCGCCGTACAGGAATTCATTGCGATTGCGTGCTTCGCGCCCAGATATGCGGCGAATTCCTTTTCGAATTCGTTGGTCCGGGGGCCTTTGGCCACCCAGCCGGATTTCAGCGTGTCAACGACCTCGTTGATCTCCAGATCGGTGATGTTGGGCAGATTGTATGGAATGAATTTTTCTCGTTTCACGAACTGACTCATATTTTGTCATCCTCTTTTTTTTAGTTGATTTTCCCTTTTCACAGCAAATCCGATTGCGGCTGTAAGACGGGATACGCTTCCGGCCCCAAAAACGGGGAAAAACGGATATTAATTCTGCAGTTTAACTGGAAATGTTGCAGTATCAGTTTTACCAATAAATCAAAGTAAATGATAATACGATTGATGGTTAATGTCAACTATATTGCCCCCTGAAACATTGACTAAAAGCCCCGTTGGTTATATAATGTACAAGTTATAGCAGAATAATTTTTAACTGCGGCGGCCTGTCGGGCCGGGCGAAAGCATGAAAAAATTTTGACGCAGTTTGTAAAGAATGGTGTTAATGTGAACGGCAAGGGAAATTTTTTTGTACATCCCAGCGCGTGTGTGGATGACGGCGCGAAAATTGGAAACGGTACAAAAGTATGGCATTTCTGCCACATCGGCGGTGGTTCCCAAATCGGTGAAAACTGCTCCATCGGGCAGAATGTGTTTGTTGCCCCGGGGGTAAAGATTGGCAGCTTCTGCAAGATCCAGAACAACGTATCCATTTATGAGGGCGTTGAACTGAGCGATTATGTGTTCTGCGGGCCTTCCATGGTGTTTACCAATGTCCAGCGCCCGCGCTGCAAATATCCCCAGCGCGGTGCGGCCTTTTACGCCCGTACCCCCATTGGGGAGGGTGCCAGCATCGGCGCGAACGCCACCATTGTCTGCGGCCACAGAATCGGAAAAAACGCGTTTATCGCAGCCGGCAGTGTTGTGACAAAGGATGTTCCCGACCATGCGGTCATGATGGGCAATCCCGCCCGTCAGCACGGGTGGGCCTGTGAATGCGGGGAAAAACTGAGCGAGGATTTGACATGCCCAAAATGCGGAAAAACATATATGCAGGTCGAAAACGGCCTTCAGGAGGAAACAAAATAAATGGAAAAAATTGCTTTTAATGATCTTGGCGCGCAATACCGCCATTTAAAGGATGAAATTGATAAAGGCATTGCCGATGTAATCGACGGCTGCCATTTTATTTCCGGTCCGCAGACGGAGCAACTGGAAAAAGAGCTTTGCCGCTACACAGGGCGCAAATACTGCGTCAGCACCAGCAACGGCACCGACGCGCTCCTAATGCCGCTGATGGCGAAAGGAATCGGCGAGGGTGACGCAGTGTTTGTTCCCGCATTCACCTTTTTCGCTACGGCGGAAGTAGTCAGCTTTTTAGGAGCGACCCCCGTTTTCTGCGATGTGGACGAAAACACCTTCAACATGGACCCGAAATCCCTTGAAAAACAGATTAAAAGGGTGCTGGAAGAGGGAAAACAAAAGCCAAAGGCCGTGATCGCGGTCGACCTGTTCGGCCAGCCCGCCGATTTTACGGAACTGGAACCGCTCTGCAAAAAGTACGGTCTTTTCCTGATGGAGGACGCGGCGCAGGGCTTCGGCGGTGCGATCGGCTCCAGAAAGGCCTGCAGCTTCGGCGACGTTTCCGCGACGAGCTTTTTCCCGGCTAAGGCGCTCGGCTGCTACGGCGACGGCGGGGCGGTCTTTACAGATAGCGAAGAAATGTATCGGCTGCTTGTCTCCATCCGCGTACACGGTAAGGGCTCTTTTAAATATGAAAACGTGCGCATCGGTTTGAACGCGAGGCTGGATACCCTGCAGGCGGCCATTCTGCTGCCGAAGCTTCACGAGTTTGACAAAGAGACGCAGCACCGCAACTGGGCCGCTTCCCGCTACGCCGAGCTTCTGAAAGGCAAATTCCGGGTGCCGGTCTTAAAGGACGGATTTTTCTCCAGTTATGGATATTATACGCTGAAAGCGGAAAGCGATGAGCAGCGTTCAAAGCTGATAGACGGGCTGAAGGCGGCGGGGGTTCCCGTCATGGTTTATTATCCCCTGCCTTTGCATCTGCAGAAGGTTTACGCGCCGCTCGGCTACCGGGAGGGCGATCTGCCCGTGAGCGAAAAGCTCAGTAAAACGGTTTTCAGCCTTCCGATGCACGGTTATATCACAGAAGAAGTTATCGATTATATTTGCACGACGCTGCAAAATATCTGATTTATGAGGAGAATTTAAATGTCAAACGTGAAAACTGAGTTGTTGAATAAAATTCAGGACAAGTCCGCCGTTGTCGGCATTGTCGGACTGGGGTATGTTGGGCTTCCCCTCGCCGTGGAATTTGCAAAGGCCGGCTACCGGACCATCGGCTTTGACGTTCAGCCCCAAAAGGTCGATTCCGTCAACGCGGGTAAAAATTATATCGGCGACATTGTGGGCGATACGCTGAAACACGTGGTGGAAAGCGGGACCCTTTCCGCAACCAGCGATTTTTCCTTCATCAAGGGCGTGGACGCGGTGGCCATCGCCGTTCCCACTCCGCTGGACAAGTACCAGCAGCCGGATATCAGCTATGTAAAGGGTTCCACGGAATCCGTCGCCAAATACCTGCACAAGGGTATGGTGATCATTCTGGAATCCACCACCTATCCGGGGACCACGGAGGAGCTTTTAAAGCCGATCCTTGAGGCAAGCGGCCTCAAATGCGGCGAGGATTTTTACCTTGCCTTCTCGCCGGAGCGCGTGGACCCGGGCAACAAGCAGTATAAGACGAAAAATACCCCGAAGGTTGTCGGAGGCGTCGGAAAAGACGGTACGGAGGTTGCCGCCGCGCTATACCGCAATGTTCTGGAGGGCGGCGTATACGAGGTTTCCTCCCCGGCCGTTGCCGAAATGGAGAAGCTCCTTGAAAACACCTACCGCAATATCAATATCGGCCTCGCGAACGAAATGGCGATTATCTGCAACCGCATGGGCATCAACGTCTGGGACGTGATCGACGCTGCCAAAACAAAGCCGTACGGCTTTCAGGCGTTTTATCCGGGACCGGGACTCGGCGGCCACTGTATTCCGCTCGACCCGTTTTACCTTGCATGGAAGGCCCGCGAGTTCGACTACCACACTCGCCTGATCGAGACCTCCGGCGAAATCAACACCGGCATGCCGGAGTATGTTGTTGACCGTGCCATGAAGGTTCTCAACCGCAACAAGACCGCGATGAACGGCGCCAAGGTGCTCGTTCTCGGCGTCGCCTATAAATCGGATATCGACGATTACCGCGAAAGCCCGGCGCTGAACGTCATCGAGCACCTCGTCAAAGAGGGTGCGGATACCACTTACTATGACCCGTATATTCCGGAATACAGGCATAAGGGCGTTACGTACACCGGCGCGAAGGAGCTGACGGACGACCTGCTGAAGAGCGCGGATATCGTCATCATCTGCACGGCGCACGCCTGCTTTGATTACGACCGGATTCAAAAGCTCTCCAAAGAGGTTTTTGATACCAGAAACGCCATGAAGGATGTAAAAGACCGTTCCAACATTGAGCTTTTATAAAATATTCTCCCCCGTTTCCGAAAAGTGACGGGGGAATTTTGTGTGGAATAAACAGGGACGTTTTGGAAAATAATGTAATAAAGGAGAATGATGATGAAGAAACTTCGTTTTGCTTTGATCGGATGCGGCCGCATTTCAAAAAATCATATCGCCGCGGCGATTGCAAACGCCGAAACCATGGATTTGGCCGTAGTCTGTGACCCGGTGCTGGAAAACGCCGAAAAAAAGGCCGGGGATTATCTGGAAGCGACCGGCGTCAAGCCGGCTGTTTACGCGGATTATAAGAAGGCGCTGGACGAGCTGGAAATCGACTGCTGTGCTATTGCTACGGAAAGCGGCTATCACGCGGAAATCGCGCTGTACTGCATTCGCCGGGACAAGCATGTCCTGATTGAAAAGCCGATGGCGCTGAGCACCGCCGACGCGGAGCAAATGATCCGCGAGGCGAAGGAAAAGGGCGTTGCCCTCGGCGTCTGCCACCAGAACCGCTTTAACGCGCCGATTCGGGAGCTTCACAAAGCAGTCGAGGACGGGCGTTTCGGCAAGCTGGTCAGCGGCACGGCCTGCGTTTTCTGGAACCGCGGGATGCCGTATTACGAGCAGGCCCCGTGGCGTGGCACATGGGAGCAGGACGGCGGCACGCTGATGAACCAGTGTATCCACGACATTGATCTTCTCCAGTGGAACCTCGGCGGCGAACCGGAGACCGTCATGGCTATGACCGGAAATTATCTGCGCGACATTCACGCCGAGGATTTCGGCGCCATCCTGATCCGCTTCAAAAACGGCGCAATCGGCCTTGTGGAAGGCACCACCTGCGTATACCCCAAAAATCTGGAGGAAACGCTGACGATTCTGGGCGGCACCGGCACCGCAGTCATCGGCGGGATTGCCGTCAACCGTGTGGAAACATGGAACTTTGAGACTCTGGCGGAACAGGATTCCCGCATTGCCGCGCTGGCCGGCACGGATCCGAAGGATGTTTACGGAAGCGGCCACAACCTGCTTTACGCCGATTATATCCGTGCGGTCAATACGCACACCGACCCGCTTGTGAGCGGCGAAGAGGGAATCAAGGCCATGAAGATTATTCTGGCCGCTTACAAGTCCCAGAAAACGGGTCAGGCGGTCCCGTTTGAGGGCCTGAGCTTCTCCACGCTCGACATGGACGATTCCGACGTCCGCTGCCGCTGAGCCGGGGGAACGAAAGATGAAGATTGTAACCGTAGTCGGCGCGAGGCCGCAGTTTGTCAAGGCGTCGGTGGTATCGGCAGCCTTAAAGCCGGTCTGCACCGAGGTGCTGGTCCATACCGGCCAGCACTATGACCGCAATATGTCGGACGTGTTTTTTGAGGAGCTTTCCATTCCCAGACCGGCTTACAATCTGGGGGTCGGTTCCGGTTCCCACGGACACCAGACCGGCGAAATGCTGATGAAAATCGAAGACGTCCTTCTGGAGGAAAAGCCGGATATCCTGCTCGTTTACGGCGACACCAACTCCACGCTGGCGGGCGCTTTGGCCGCGTCCAAGCTGCATATTCCGGTCGCCCATGTGGAAGCAGGCTTGCGTTCCTATAACATGCGCATGCCGGAGGAGCAGAACCGCGTTTTGACCGACCATATTTCCAGATGGCTTTTCTGTCCGACGCAGACCGCGGCGGACAACCTGAAAAAAGAGGGCGTTACCGCCGGCGTTTCCGTCTGCGGGGACGTGATGCTGGATTCCGTGCTGCATTTTTTGCAGGTTGCGAAAAACAATCCGTCCAAAGCCGCCGTTTTTGCGCAGCTCGGCATTGAGCCGAAAAACTACCGCCTTGCCACCCTGCACCGCGCGGAAACGACTGACGGCGGGCTTGACGCGATCATTGCGATCTTCAAGGCCTTCGAGCGGCTTCCGGAACTGGTCGTGCTGCCGATTCACCCAAGGACAAGGCCGCTCGCGCAGGAAGCGATTGAAAAGTGCGGATTCCGGAATATCAAACTGATCGATCCGGTCGGCTATCTGGAAATGCTGCTGCTGACCTCCAACGCCTGCCAGGTCATGACCGATTCGGGTGGGCTGCAGAAAGAGGCGTGGTTTATGAAGGTGCCGTGCATTACGCTTCGTGCGGAAACCGAATGGGTGGAGACGCTCAAGGGAAACTGGAACGTGCTTTCCGCGCTCACCACGGAGGACATTTACCGGAAAGCGATGCACACCGTCGTGGACGAAGCCGCGCACGAACAGATGCCGTTCGGCGACGGTAACGCGTCACAGAAGATCGCGGATGCTCTGTCACGGGAAATGGGCGCCGCGCGTCCGTAAACCAGGGCAATTCCTGTAAAAGGGGAAAAGGTAATTTATGAATATCATTTATATCAATCATTACGCCGGTTCCGATCGGCACGGAATGGAGTTCCGCCCGTATTTTATGGCGAAGCGCTGGGCCGCCGCCGGTCACAATGTGACAGTTGTCGCCAGTTCCTATTCCCATCTGCGTACCGTGAATCCGGATCTGCAGGGGAAAAAGACGATGGAGGAGACGCTGGACGGCGTCCGCTATTTCTGGATTGAGGGCCCCGAGTACCACGGTAACGGCGTGGGAAGGATCAGAAATATGCTGTCCTTTCTGCATGGCCTTTATCAATACGCCGATCGGATCGCCGCGCAGGGAAAGCCCGACGCGGTCATTGCGTCCTCTACGTATCCGCTGGACATCTATCCCGCGCACCGGCTCTCGAAAAAATACGGGGCAATGCTGATTTACGAGGTACACGACCTCTGGCCGCTCAGTCCGATCGAGCTCGGCGGCATGAGCCCGCGCCACCCTTATATCATGCTGATGCAGGCGGCGGAGAATTACTGCTATAAACACAGCGACTATGTCGTTTCGCTTCTGCCGAACGCGAAGGAACATATGGTGGAGCACGGCTTGAAGCCGGAAAAATACATCTGTATCCCCAACGGGATCGTTAAAGCCGACTGGGAAAAGCCGATGGCGGACCCGCCGGTTTACTACGAGCTGTTGAAGCAGTTCCATGACGAGGGATATTTCCTGATCGGCTACACCGGCGCGCACGGAATCGCCAACGCGCTGGACAGCTTCGTCCAGGCGGGGGAGAAGCTCCGCGGCAAAAAAATCAAGCTGATTATGGTCGGCCCCGGCCCCGAGCGCGAGCGCCTTGCGCAGCAGGTGGTCGACAGCAACCTGCGCGATGTCGTGGAAATGCTGCAGCCGGTCAAGCGCGACCAGATTCCGGAGCTGCTGGGTCAGATGGACGCCCTTTACGTCGGATTGCAGCGGCAGCCGCTGTTCCGTTTCGGGGTCAGCCCGAACAAGCTGATGGACTATATGATGGCTGCAAAGCCGGTCATTTTTGCGATTGAGGCCGGAAACGACATGGTGAAGGACGCCAAATGCGGAATTTCTATTCCGCCGGAGGACAGCTCGGCCATTGCAAAGGCGGCGAAGAAGCTTGCCGGCCTTTCCAAAGAAGAGCTTAACGCCATGGGCCGCCGCGGCAGGGAATACATCCTGCGGAACAATGAGTATGACGTGCTGTCGCAGAAATTTCTCGACGTATTTTCCATGCCCTATGAACCCAAAACAAAATAGCTGATTGCTTTTCAGAAATGACAAAGAGGGCAGCCGATCCGGCTGCCCTCTTTTATAGTCCGAGCTCTTTGATTTTGTCGCGCAGCTTGATGAAATCGTCAAACGCGTCGGGTTTGCTGTTTGGGTTGCGCAGAAGCGCGGCGGGGTGGAGCGTGGCCATCATCAAAACGCCGCTACGTTCAAAGAAAATACCGTGTTCCCTGGTGATTTTGATGTCCGGTTTAATGATCTTCATAGAGGCGATACGTCCCAGGCAGACAATGATTTTTGGGCGGATCAGCGCCACCTGGTTGCGCAGCCAGTCGATGCACCGCTCCTGCTCTTCCGGAAGCGGGTCGCGGTTCTGCGGCGGCCTGCATTTGACGATATTTGCAATGTAAATATTTTTGTGCCGGTCCAGGTCGACGGCGTCCAGCATTTTGTCAAGCAGCTGCCCGCTTCGGCCTACAAACGGTTCCCCCCGCAAATCCTCGTTTTGGCCGGGGCCTTCTCCAATCAGCAGTACGCGAGCCTTCTCGTTTCCGACACCGAACACAACATTGGTCCGCCCGGTGCAAAGATCGCATTTGCGGCATTCCAGACAAGCGGATTTCAGTTCTTCCCAGTTATCAAACAATGCGGTATCCACCTTCCTATTTAAATCCTCTTTTATGATAGCAGGACAACCGCCACAAAGATACGGATTGCTCCTGTTCCATGTTTTCTCAAGCGCCGAAAGCTTTGCTTCGGCCTGCGCCGTAAGGTTATTATAGCATGAATCTTGCAAAATCGAATGCGGTTGTGCAGAAAATTTTACGGGAAAGATGAAAAATTCTCCCCTGCCGTCATACGCGCTGCGGCAGGGGAGAACAGTTTTGCGGAAAAAAAGTTTATTGTCGTCGCTCCGGGCCTAATGGGTTTCATCCTCGGCGAAGCCCGCCATTTTATCCGAGGAGGAACCGGTCTGGTTGATCTTTACTTCCACGCGCCGATTCTGTGACCGTCCTTCCTCCGCTTCATTGCCGGCTACCGGATGGTAGTACGAATACCCCGAAACAATCATTTTGGATTGAGGAAGATTGCATTTGCTGGAAAAGAATTTCAGCACCGCAATGGCGCGGTCCGACGAAAGTTCCCACGCAAAGTAGTTATTCTGGGACTCATCTCCCGCCATGGCGGTGTGTCCGCTGATCTCTATGGAACCGATCTGGTCGTTCACGCTCAATAGAAGACCGCCCATATATTGAAGGATATCGAAGCTGGATTCTCTCATCGTGGGGCTGTCCGGATAGAACAGCACATTGTCCTTAAAACGGAATTTAATGAATCCTTCGCCCTTTTCAAGCAAAATAGATTCGGAATAACCGCTTTGATTGATTTTTTTCTGAATGGATTCATAGATTTCGTCAAAATCTTTATTCGCCGCTTGATTTCCTGCCTGACCAGCCGTTCCGCTTACGGTCTCCTGAGCAACGGATGCGTTGCCGGAGGCGGCTTGTTTGCTTTTTTCCAATTCAGTCCTGATACTGTAGTTTTGCTGGGATACGGCCATCATAGCGAAAGAAAACAGGATTACAAAGATCGCCAGCAGGTCGGTCATCATGTCGCTGTAACTGGTTAGCCATGCGGGAGCTTCATCATCATCTCCGCCTTCCGGCTCGTCCTCATCGAAATATTTTTCATCTTCCGGCATGAGCTATTATGCAACCCCCTTCATCTTCAATTCGCGTATCTGCTTACTGACCGAGCCCATTTTTTTGACATCCTTTTTGGTCAGGCAGGAAATCATATTTTCCTGAATAGTTCTCGGGTTTTTCCCTTCCATAATGGAGGTTAGGCCTTCCAGCAGAAATTCTTTTCTCAGCGCTTCATCCGCGCTCATTACCTTGAGCCTTTTTGACATCGGCATAAAAACGACATAGGCGATAAAAGCGCCATAAAAGGAAGTGACCAGTTCGATTGCCATCAAGGGGCCCAGCTTAGTCGGGTCCTCCAGGTTTTCCAGCATGGGAATCAGGCCAATATATGTTCCGAGCAGGCCCAGGGAGGTCGAGGTGTTTGCAATCATATCCAGCATGGCGTGTCCGTCCTGATGCCTTTTCTTAGCGAAATATATTTCCGACCGCAAGGCTTTTTTTAGGACATCCTCGCCAACGCCGTCGGCGATCAGCAGGATTCCTTTCTGAAGGAATTCATCATCGGCATACTTGGGGGCAGCGTCTTCAAGAGCCAGAAGGCCCTTGCTTCTGGCAATCTCGCTGAGTGACACAATCGTCTGAATGTCTTTTACAAAATCATACTGCACTTTTCTGAAGGATTTTCTCATAACATGCCCGAGCGTTTTCAATTTATTTGGCGGAAACGAAACGACAACAGCACCTGTTGTGCCGCCTACCGTAATAAAAACAGAGGGCCAGTTCAAAAAGGAACTGAAATTTCCAGACATTTTGATGGAAGAAATAATACAAAAGATTCCGATCCCAAATCCAATTATTGTGGAGACGGATGTTTTCTTCATTGAAAGACCCCCTAATAGCTAAAATTTCCCATTATTTTGTATATCGGACAATTCGTCAGATATTTTAGGAAAATTAATCTAAACATTATGATTATACAGCCAAAACAAAAAAATGTGACCTGATTGCTTCAAAGGGCGGTGTCGGACATTGCCCTTTCTTCCTTCCGCTGTCAATATGAATTTTCAGCAACGCGGTGGAGGGGAATTCTAAAAATAGAGGTTGTCTTTTTTAACGGGATCGTTTATAATAGGATAGTCGGAAATGAGAAGCAAGGCAGAAATGCATGCAATAGGATATGCAGGCGGGCGGGCTCTGTACGGCGGGATGCCATGAACCATGTCAGGCGGGGAACCGAGCAGCATTAAGTGGACTGTCCCGCGCGATACAGGCGGTCTGTTCGTCTGCATATCCTGATGCATGATAAACCGTTTTATGACGGTCTGTCTTGCTTTCAATTTGTCTGGGGGTGGGTGTTCGCATGTATCAGGTTCTGTACAGGAAATGGAGGCCAAGGGTGTTTGCCGATGTCGTCGGCCAGCCGCAGGTCACCGTTACGCTGAAAAATGAACTGACGGCGGGCCGCATTGCCCATGCGTACCTGTTTACCGGTTCCAGGGGAACGGGGAAAACCACGTGTGCGAAGATTCTGGCCAAGGCGGTCAATTGTCTGAACCCGGCGGACGGCGACCCCTGCGGCGAATGTGAAATCTGCCGCGCTGCGGACGCCGGTTCGCTGATGGACATTGTGGAAATCGATGCCGCCAGCAACAACGGCGTAGATAATATCCGCTCTTTGCGGGAAGAAGCCAATTTCACCCCGGCTGTCGCGAAATACCGGGTTTATATTATTGACGAGGTACACATGCTCTCTACGGGAGCGTTCAACGCGCTGCTCAAAACGCTGGAAGAGCCGCCCGCACACGTTATCTTTATCCTTGCGACAACGGAAGTACACAAGCTGCCCGCGACCATTTTATCACGGTGCCAGCGTTTTGATTTTCGCCGCATTCCGCCGAAGAAAATCGCGGAGCGTCTTACTTATGTCACCCGGCAGGAGAACGCGGAGCTCGATTCGCAAGCCGCACTTTTGATTGCGCGTCTGGCGGACGGTGCCCTGCGCGACGCGCTGTCCCTTTTGGATCAGTGCCTGGGCCGCAGTAAAAACATCACGGTGGAAGTGGTGAATGAAACGGCCGGTCTGGTCGGGCGGGAACATCTCTTTGAACTGACCGACGCCATGAAGGAACATGATTCCGGTGCCGCGCTGGAGTTGATCGATCGGCTACACAATTCTTCCAAGGATATGGCGAGGCTCTGTGAGGAGCTGTCGTCTCATTTTCGGAATCTGATGCTGATAAAAACCACGAAGGATGCCCACAATATGATCGCCGTACCCGATGCGGAGTACGAGAGCCTGACAAAGCAGGCGCTTTCCACACCGCTGCCCGCCATTCTGCACGGGTTGGATACCATGCAGTCCGCGCTGGAGCGAATGTACCGGGGAGGGGACAGGCGCATCGAATTTGAAATGGCGATGATCCGTCTGTGTTCTCCGGAGCTGGATTCCACACCGGATGCACTGATTCGCAGGATAGAAGCCCTTGAGCGCGGTACGGCTGTCTCGAAGCCGAAGCCCGTCAGGGCGGCGGAGCCGGAAAAGAAGCCAAAGCAGGAAGAAAGGGTATTGGAAAGCCCGCCTGCGCGAATGCTGCCGGAGGAACCGCCGGAGCCTTCCTTTGAAAGGCCGGACGACCCCGTTATGGAACCGAAAAAGGAGATTGAAGAGTTGCAGAAGGACGCAAAACGCCTTTCTGAATGGCCGGAAATCCTTCAAATTCTTAAAAATTATTCCCATACCATTGCAGCCGCGTTCAACGGCTCCGCCGCTTATATCAGCGGTGCCTATGTGCTAATCGACGCGCCGAACGATATGGCGTTCCGGTTGCTGAGAGAGCCCGCGCAGCGTGAAAATATGCGCAAGGCGATTCAGCAGGTAACGGGCAGAACCTATAAGCTGGGCCCTTACAAAACTCATAACAGCGAAAAGAAAACGGATCCGCTCGCGCAGCTGGCTGGGCTGGCTGAGAGCGAGGGGATTCAGGTTATCAAAAAATAAAAGGATTTACAGGAGGAATTTTATATGAAAGCAAGATTGCCGCAGGGATACGGCGGAGGCGGAGCTTCCAATTTGCAGCAGCTGGCGCGCCAGGCCCAGAAGATACAGGAGGATATGGATCAGGCGACAGCCGAGCTGGAAGCAAAGGAATATACCGCAACAGCCGGAGGGGATGCCGTAAAGGCAACGGTAACGGGTAAGATGGAGGTAAAGGCCATTGATATCAAGCCCGAGGTTGTCGATCCCGAAGATGTGGAAATGCTTTCCGACCTTGTTCTCGCCGCAGTCAACGAGGCACTCCGGGCCGCCGCCGCAGACAAGAGCCAGCGCATGGAGAAAATCTCCGGCGGTATCAACATGCCGGGTATGCTTTAACGATGCCATCCTATAACGTGGCGCCTTTGTCGCGCCTGATTGAGCAGTTCGAGCGGCTGCCAGGCGTCGGACATAAGAGTGCGCAGCGGCTGGCCTATTATGTGCTCGGCCTTTCCAAAGATGGCGCGCAGAATTTCGCAGACGCCATTATGGACGCTCACGAAAAAATACATTATTGCAAAATATGCTGCAATCTGACTGACCAGGAGCTTTGTCCTGTCTGCCGTAACGAGGCGCGGGACAAGTCCGTCATCTGTGTGGTGGAGGACCCCCGCGACGTGATTGCGCTGGAACGTACCAATGAGTTTAACGCAACCTATCATGTGCTGCACGGGGCCATTTCCCCACTCAGCGGGATCGGTCCGGACCAGCTTTGCATCAAGGAGCTTCTGGCACGTGTGAACAACGGTGAAGTGAAAGAGGTCATTATGGCGACCAATCCGACCGTTGAGGGCGAGGCCACAGCCATGTATATTTCGCGCCTTTTGAAGCCTCTCGGCGTCAAAGTGACGCGGCTTGCCTACGGAATTCCCGTGGGCGGCGATCTGGAATACGCGGATGAGGTAACGCTGACCCGCGCGATTGAGGGCCGCAGCGAGATGTAGCTGACAGAATGCTTGACAATTTTCAACGAGTATGATATGCTCATATACCAACATCGTGGACGGGAGGCTTTTTTAGATGGCAAAAGACAATTTAAAAACGCTGGCGCAAAACAAAAAAGCCTTTCACGACTACTTTGTGGAAGAAAGCATGGAAGCGGGCATCGAGCTTCGCGGGACAGAGGTCAAGTCGCTCCGCAAGGCGCAGGTAAACCTGAAGGATGCGTGGTGTTCCATTGTCAAGGGAGAACTACTCATTAACGGAATGCATATCAGCCCCTATGAGCACGGCAATATTTTTAATCAGGACCCTATGCGGGTGCGGCGACTTTTAATGCACAGGCGCGAGATCATGCGTTTGTTTGGGTTGGTCAAGCAGGACGGTTATTCGCTGATACCGCTGTCCGTTTATCTGAAGGGATCCATGGTCAAGGTGCAGGTCGGTTTGTGCAAAGGCAAAAAGCTTTATGACAAACGCGCAGATATGGCGGCGAAATCCGCAAAGCGGGACATTGACCGCGCAATGAAGGAAAAGAACCGGTAAGAAAAATATTCTTGTATTTTTTTCTTTGGAATGCGTGTATAATAGGGATAGGCAAACGAGTTTATCTGTCGGTTAATATGGGGATGTAAAGGTTTCGACGGGGATTGTGAGCCTTAGTAAGCGAGTAGCGGCGCGGAACCGCTTTAAAAGCCGCAAACTTAAAAGTAAACGACAACAATACTGTTGCTTACGCAGCCTAATTAGGCTGCCGTCCTTACCGGGTACACCGCGGCCCGGATAAGGGCGTCGATTAGCGGTGAACGTGAACCGGGGAACGCCTTTACCCCGGTCATGACCAAAAGGCTACTGAACCGCAGAGCCTGCCTTTGGGCGCTGCGTGGAGGGAATGTAAAATCAACGGCTACACTCGTAGAAAGCTTTGGTAAGTGATTTTCGGACACGAGTTCGACTCTCGTCATCTCCACCATCATGCACCTATCCGAACCCGGGGCCATGATTGTTGTCATGCCTCGCGTGTTCGCGTTATTGGTGCCGCTGCCGGCTGCGGAATAGCCGGAAAACAGAAAAAGCCCCGCCTCCCGGATTTCTCCGGGGAGCGGGGTTTTTGTGTTGTGTAGGCGTCACGGTGCGGTCACGCGTGACTGTTGCGTGACGGTCAGACCTTTGTGGCGTAGTCCAGCGAGATCCAGCCGGCGCCGCTCTTGAGCTTGCCCCAGCCCTTGGTGGAGCCGGTGCCGGAGCTCTCGGCAACGATGGTGTAGACGCCGGGCGCGATCGCGTTCTGGGCGATGCCGTAGTTGGTGCCGGGCCCCTTGCGGATCCGCAGGCCGGTCGCCTTGATGCGGACGGTGTAGTTTACCGTAGAGGCGGCCGTTGTGGTCGATCCGGTGGTCTGCGCTGCGGTGGCCGTGGCGCCGAGGCGCTTGTTGACCTCGGCCGCGATGGCCGCGTGCCGGCTGTACAGATAGTCGCCCGGGCAGCTCTTGTTGGCATAGTCACGGTGGACGGTCATGTTGCAGCCGTTGAGGTGCCCGACGCGGTCGGCTTTATTGGTAGACCAGACCAGCTTCGCGATCCCGTTCCGCTTGCAGATGTCGGTGACGAGGTTCAGCAGGGCCGCGTAGGCCTTGTCGGAGACCGGCCACGGTTCCGCTGCCACGGTGTTCGCCACCTCGATCGTGACGGCCCTGTGGTCGTTTGTTGCGTTCGAGCTGCACCACGACCGGTTGGCTTCGTCAACGTAGAGGGCAATGCGTCCGTCGCTTCCGATGCCGTAGTTGCTGGACGCCTGCCGGGATGCCGGGGCGAAGATCTCGCCGCAGGTCTCAACGGAGCAGTTTCCGGCCATGCAGTGGATCGTGATCGTGTCAATCTTGTGGTTCCGGGGCTTCGTGCAGTTCGGCGAGAGCTTTGTGTAGGTAATGAGTGAACTGTTGCTCATGATTGCACCTCCTGAGTGCTATGGCCGGGGTGCGCCCGGCCGGTGGTTATTCGTCTTTCTTGGTCGCGGAGACAAGGATCTCCTTCAGCTTCTCGAAGCCGTACATGGCGGCGTAGGCCACAAGGAAGCCGACAACGATTGCAGCCGCCACCATGTACCAGAGGACGCCGATGCCTTTGATCTGAGCGTAGGCGAAAAACGCCACCAGCGTCAGGACTTCGGCGACCAGCAGGGCGAGGAGCTGAGTGGGGATCTTATCCCACGTCACCTTCTTGACGACCTCGACGATGATGTTGGTGATGGCCACCAGCACGCCGATCACGCTGAGAAGCGTGGCGAGTGTGGTGGAAACGCTTGTGATGTCCATGTGTTTCAT
>ENA-OXEN01000159-OXEN01000159.1-human-gut-metagenome-genome-assembly--contig:-NODE-159-length-15418-cov-14.156480_pt1 | contig 15418 bp, 11 predicted proteins | sample MGYA00249358_ERZ652249 | MGnify/ENA primary metagenome ERZ652249 (study PRJEB26925, sample SAMN05826761) | human gut metagenome | biome: ENVO:2100002; feature: ENVO:00000062; material: ENVO:00002003... | reverse complement strand
CCGCTCTACGACCGAGGGCCTGGAAGCGAACAGGAAGGGCTGCATCGTTGTGGATGAAGCGACCATGGCGACGACCCGGGAGGGCGTTTACGCCGCGGGGGACGCCGTTAGCGGCGCCGCAACCGTGATTCTGGCCATGGGCGGCGGCAAGGAAGCCGCGCACTCCATCGATCAGTACATTCAGGCCAGGGGGAAGTCCTGAAGACGTTCGCCAAAGGGTGCCTGCCCTGCGGTGGCAGCTTCTTTCTGATTTTATATGGAAGAAAGGATGGGGAAGATCATGTTAAAAAATATGAAAATCGGGAAAAAACTGATAATATCCTTTGTTTTGATTACATTCCTTTCGAGCTTCAGCGGTGTGGTAGGATTTATCATTATGAGAACCATGAATCAGCAATATTCGGGCGCGCTGGTTCAGTATGGATTCGCGCAGGGCGACATCGGCCTGTTCAATACCGAGTTTAATAACAACAACGTCATTATGAGGGACATTATTATTCAGCCGGGCGTCAACGAGAGGCTGAAAAGCAAAGAGGAACTGGACCAGTCCAGTGCAAAGCTGGTACAATACCTTACAAAAATGAAATCCGGGATTATCGGCAGCAAAGAACAGGGCTACTATGATACGATTATGAGCGATCTGCAGGAATATACGGTTGCGCGGGATCAGACGGTTCAGCTGGCCATTTCTGGAAAAGACACGGATGCTTATATCATGATGTTCCAGAAATGTTCCCCGCTTTCTCTGGAGCTGCGCACGGCCATCGATTCTTTGGTTACGGAAAAGACGAATTCGGGAAATCAGTTGTCCAAAAGCCTGACCGCGCAGGGGGAACGCGCTTACGTGATTATGAGCGCGATTCTTCTGATTTCCATTCTGCTGTCCGTCCTGATCGCAGTCTTCATTTCGCGCGGAATCAGCAGACCGGTTTCCGAACTGCTGAGCGCGGCACGGAAAATGGCCGAAGGCGACTTGAAAGTTCGGGTGAAGGTAAAATCGAGGGACGAAATCGGCCAGCTGGGAAACGCGTTTGCGGAAACAATCGAAACTCTGAATCAGTACATAACGGATATTCAGTCCACACTGCTTCAGGTGGAACAGGGAGATTTAAACGTGGCGCGCCGTTTTGAGTATAAGGGCGATTTTATCCAGCTGCAAAAATCGATCGAAGCGATCATCCTGTTTATCAACGATACGATTACTCAGATGCAGCAGGCCTCTCAGCAGGTCGCAGGTGGTTCTGAGCAGCTGTCCTCCGGCGCTCAGGAGCTGGCACAGGGCGCGACGGAACAGGTGAATTCCGTGGAAAGGCTGTCCGCCGCGGTTGCCGAAATTTCAGCGCAGGTCAAAGAGAACGCGGAGCATGCGGAAAAGGCCAGCGCCAATGTGGAGGACGTGAACTCTGAAATAGAAATATGCAATCAGCATATGCAGAAAATGGTTCAAGCCATTTCCGGCATTCACGATTCCTCCCAGCAAATCGAAAAAATTATCAAAACCATTGAGGACATCGCCTTTCAGACAAATATTCTCGCACTCAACGCCGCTGTAGAGGCCGCGCGGGCCGGAAGCGTCGGAAAGGGCTTCGCCGTGGTGGCGGATGAGGTACGGAACCTTGCGGGAAAGAGTGCCGAGGCGGCGAAGGACACAACGTCATTGATTCATAACTCCATCGGCGAGGTGAAGAACGGGACCGTCATCGCGGATGAAACCGCGAAATATCTGCTTCATGTGGTGGAAAGTACAAAAGCTGTTTCTGAAATTGTAGGACACATTTCAAAGGCCAGCGTGAGGCAGTCGGACGCGGTTGAGCAGGTGAACCGTGACGTGGAGCGGATTTCCAGCGTTATTCAGACGAATTCCGCGACAGCGGAAGAAAGCGCGGCGGCCAGCGAGGAGCTTTCCGGACAGGCCCAGATCATGAAAGCCCTTGCGGAACAGTTTAAGCTCAGGGTGGAAGCGGCCGGTCAGAATCAGGCTGAGGATGAAGAAGAACCGGAAAATACCGTATCGGAAATTGCAATGCGTCAGGCGACAGCGCCTGTCTGATCCATGAAAATTCGTTCTGATACCATCTGGAGGTCTCTTGTGGCATGAAAATACCCCCAAAGTTATTTTCAGTATGTGCTACTGTCTGACTTTGGGGATGTTTCATCTGCACCGGATTGGTGGGTATGTTATAAACTCATGCAGGTCCCGTATATTAAGCTTTCTGACCTTTTCCGTAACGGGGATGGGGCGCACAGGAAAAAATTACGAGCGGTCAATCGACGCGTCTACGACTTCAAAGTGGTCCTGAATTGCGCGGACCGCGCCATCCTCGTCGTTGCGGCTTAGGGCGTCCACCAGCTTTTCGTGCGACAAATGGAGTTGTTCCGCCTGTTCATCATCCTGTACGATGCGCCCGTACATAATGCTGATAAAATCATTGATGGTCGAAAGCATGGCCATGAAAATCGCGTAGATCAGCTTGTTGCCGGCGGCTTCACAGAGAAGCGTGTGAAATTTCTGGTCGAGCAGGGAAGCTTTTTCAGCGTCCGGCTCCTCGCGCATCCGGCGTACCAGATCCGCCAGCTTGGCCGTCTGACGCGGCAGGATGCGGCTGGCCGCCAAGCGCGCCGTCTCGGATTCCAGCCCCCTGCGCAGCTGGCTCACCTGCAGGAAGTTGGTTTCTCCCATCATCATCATGATTCGGAGCGTTTCGCTCAGATTCTGCTCCAGGTCGCACGATATGAAATTCCCTCCGCCGTGTACGCTGGAGATGAACCCCATCATGCTCAGCGTGCGCATTGCCTCTCTTACGGAGTTGCGGCTTACGCCAAGCAGCTCCGCCAAATCCCGCTCCGAAGGCAGCCGCTCTCCCCGTTTGAGGTTTCCGCGCCAGATTTCGTCTTTAACGTAGGTAATCACCCGCTCATAGGTCTTTTCACTTTTTTCCGCTTTTGCATCCATAGAAACATCTCCCTGCAGCCAAGCTGCCTTTCCGTGGTATTCTGTAATCTGTGCAGAGAACCGCAGAATTATTTATCTCTACAGCATTTCCAGTTGATTCTGAACCAATTTATGTTTCTCCCCCCGCCGAAGGCAGGGAAGAAAGCGTTTTGTCTCGCAAACTGGAATGGAATTGCTGTAAGTTTGATTTTTAAATTCCATTATAACAATATATTATAGCATTTCTGTGTGTCTTAAACAAGAGTGCGTTCAACTGCAGCTACAGCATACGTCTGTAACCGCAGAAACAGCAGGCCGCCGGCTGGTTTCAGCCGACGGCCTGCTGCTAGTATGGATAAACGAGTATGGATAAAAAGGTGTAATCAAATTTATTTGACGCCCATCCAGCCCGAGACGACCATGCGCTGTACTTCGCTGGTTCCTTCGTAAATCTCGGTGATTTTTGCGTCGCGCATCATGCGCTCAAACGGATATTCACGGGTGAAGCCGTAGCCTCCGACCAACTGCACGCAGCGGCGAGTCACGTCGCTGGCGGTGTCGGCGGCAAAAAGCTTCGCCATGGCGGCAAGGTGGCTGTATGGGTCGCCGTCCTGTTTGGCCTGTGCCGCGCGGTACGTCAGCAGGCGGGCCGCGTCGATATGCGTCTGCATATTGGCCATTTCAAACTGCGTGTTCTGGAATTGGCTGATGCGTTTGCCAAACTGGATGCGCTGGGTAATATAGGGAATGGTCTGATCGATACAGCCCTGAGCGATGCCGACAGCTTGTGCGGCAATGCCGATCCGGCCGCCGTCCAGCGTCATCATGGCAACCTTGAAGCCCTTTCCGATTGCGCCAAGAAGATTCTCCTTGGGAATCTTGCAGTCTTCAAAAACCAGCTCGCAGGTGGAGGAGCCGCGGATTCCCATTTTCTTTTCGTGGGAACCGATGCGGAAGCCGGGAGTGTCCTTCTCGATAATAAAAGCGGAAATGCCCTTGGTGCCCAGACTCTTATCCGTCATTGCGAAAACAACAAAGACGGACGCAAAGCCGGCGTTGGTAATGAAAATTTTCGAGCCGTTGAGAAGCCAGAAGTCGCCCTTGTCCTCGGCAACCGTGCGCTGCATGGCGGCATCGGTTCCGGCGCCGGGCTCAGTCAGGGCAAAGGCGCCCAGCTTTTCGCCGGAGCACAGGTCCGGCAGATATTTTTGTTTCTGCTCCTCCGTGCCGAAAGCGAAGATCGGCCAGGCGCACAGGGAGGAGTGCGCGGAAAACATGGTGCTGGTGGCCGCACAGTGCTTTGAAATTTCCTCAACTGCAGCAATATAGGAAAGGTAGCTCAGGCCGGCTCCGCCCGCTTCTTCCGGGTAAGCCATGCCCATCATGCCCATTTCGGCAAGCTGATGCCAGGTTTGCTCGGGAAATTTTTCCTGCTCATCAATCTCCGCAGCGATCGGAGCGACCGACTTTACGCAGAAATCATGCAGCATATCAAGAATATCTTTTTCCTCATCGGTAAACTTAAAATTCATATTCAAAGACCCCTTTTCTTGTTAATCAGTCTCAGGCTTTTGCTTTTTTGATTTCGGCAGTCAATGCGGGAACAATCTCAAAGAGATTGCCCACAAAGCCGTAGTCCGCGACACCGAAAATCGGGGCGTCAAAATCTTTGTTGATCGCCACGATGACGTCGGAGGAGCTCATGCCGGCCAGATGCTGGATGGCGCCGGAAATGCCGCAGGCGATATACAGCTTCGGTCCGACGGTTTTTCCGGTCTGGCCGACCTGATGGGAATGGGTGATCCAGCCCTCGTCCACCGCCGCGCGGGACGCGCCGACGGTAGCGCCCAGCACGTCCGCCAGTTCATGGAGAATTTGAAAGCCTTCCGGTCCGCCGACACCGCGGCCGCCCGAGACGATGATATCCGCGCCTTCCAGATCGACAATTTCACCCGCTGCCTCACGAAGGGTTTCCAGCAGCGTGGTACGAATCTGGTCCGCGGACACATGGAAGTCCTCGCGGATGATCTCCGCCTTGTCTTCACAGACGTCCGGCTTCTTAAACACTCCCGGCCGCACCGTGCCGAGCTGCGGGCGATGGTCCGGGCAGAGGATTACCGCCATCAGGTTACCGCCGAATGCCGGTCGGGTCCAGGCGATATTGCCGCTGGCGTCGTCGATGTCCAGCGCGGTGCAGTCGGCGGTCAGGCCGGTGCCGAGGCGGCAGGACAGGCGCGGCCCGAGGTCGCGGCCATTCGGGGTAGCGCCGATCAGCATACTCGTAGGCGCATATTTTTCAAGCAGGTGCGCCAGCGCGGCGGTGTAAGCGTCCGTGGTGTAGCGCTGAAATTCCTCGCTGTCCACTACGATCACCTGGTCCGCTCCGTGAGCGCCCGCTTCTTTTACGGCTGCATCCGTATGGCAGCCGATGACAACGGACACCAGCTTGCCGCCCTGTTTGTCGGCCAGGCGGCGTCCGGGGTTCAGTAATTCTATTCCGACATTCTTGGCAGTGCCGTCTTCATTGGTTTCCAAAAATACCCAAAGGTCCTTGGTTTTGGCTTCCATTTCCGATCCCTCTCTTTCAAATCACGTGCGCTTTGCTCAGCAGCTCATACAGCTTGTGAGCGGACGCTTCGGTGGTTTCTTCCTTGACCACAACGCCGGCTTCTTTGCGCGGAGGCACATAGGTGCGCTTCACTTTTGTAGGCGAACCTTTCAGGCCGGCGTGCTCCGGGTCGATATTTGTCAGCTCCGCTGCGGTAAGCTGGGTGATCTGCGCTTTGCGTGCCGCCATCTTGCGTTTGATGGTGGGGAAACGGGGATCGAAAGAAGGTTTGGTGAAGGTAATCAGGCAGGGCGTCTGTACGCCGATGACTTCCTTGCCGTCTTCCGCCTCGCGGTAGACATGAAGGCCGTCTTCTGCCGATTTCACTTCCAGTGCGTAGGTTACCTGCGGGTAGCCCAGGTGTTCCGCGATTTCCGGGCCAACCTGTGCGGTATCGCCGTCGATCGCCTGCTTGCCGCAGAAGATCGCGTCAAATTTCGCGCCTTCCAGCTCTTCGACCTTTGCGATTGCCCTGCTCAGGATATAGCTGGTAGCCAGCGTATCGGAACCGCCGAAAATGCGGTCCGTCACCAGGTAAGCGTTGTCGGCCGCAATGGCCAGGCACTCCCGCAGCGCGTTCTCCGCCTGCTTCGGGCCCATGGAAAGCACCACGATTCTGGTGTCCGGCGCGTCGTCCCTCAGGCGTGCCGCCGCTTCCAGCGCGTAGCCGTCGAATGGGTTGACGATACTTGGCACACCGTCGCGCACCAGGGTGTTGGTGACCGGATCGATCTTGATTTCATTGGTATCCGGTACCTGTTTGACACATACTAGAATGTTCATATCGTTACTCCTTTTAAATGATTCTCCTAAAACGATTCTCCCTTTCTCGTCAGGTTTATACAAACCTTGCCGGGGTTCAAAATCAGCTTCGGATCAAATACTTTTTTAATACCGCGCATCAGCTCCATGTTTACCGGGCCCATTGCGCTTTCAAGGAAATGTACCTTCCCGTAGCCGATGCCGTGCTCGCCGGAAATCTGGCCGCCGAGCTCCACCGTCTTTTGGTAGAGAGCGCTCAGGAACTGATCAACCTGCTTCTTGAATTCTTCCTCTTCCATTTCCGTGGAGCAGGTGTAGATATGCAGGTTGCCGTCTCCGGCGTGGCCGAAATATTTTACCTCAAAATCATAGTTTTGCTTGATCTCATTGACATATGCGACATAGGACGCAATTTTGTTTACAGGAACGACCACGTCGCATTCATCCAGCAGCTTGGTCTGCTCCTCGATGCCCTCCAGGAAAGAGGAACGGGTCGCCCAGATGTCCTTCAGCTTCGGTGCCGTATCCGCCACCAGAACGTCCAGCGCGCCTTCTTCCAACAGCATCTCGGAGGCGCTCTCGACGATCGGGTCCAGCTCATCCATGGAGTCGCCGTCAAAAGTAACCAGCAGATAAGCGCCGACGTCTGTGCCGTCGATCTTGCGCGGGAAGACCTGTTTGCCCAGATACTCTTCGGAAGAAATCAGGATTTCCTTCTCAAAGAACTCCAGTGCCTGCGGACGGAAATGCTTCATAAAGAATTTCGGTACGGCGGAAATGCAGACCTCCAGATCCTCGAACGGAGCCATCAGGCTTACGGTGGCCTGCGGGGCGGGGATGAGCTTCAGGGTCAGTTCGGTGATGATGCCCAGCGTGCCTTCCGAGCCGATCATCAGGTTCGTAAGGCTGTAGCCGGAACTCGTCTTGGAAACCGTGCCGCCGAAACGGGTGATGTCGCCGTTCGGAAGGACTACGGTCATGGCGCGGACATAGTCGCGGGTAGCGCCGTATTTTACGGCGCGCATGCCGCCCGCATTGGTGGCAACGTTGCCGCCCAGGGTCGCCATCTTCTCGCCCGGGTCCGGAGGATACATGCAGTTGTGTTTCAGCGCGTCGTCGGCCAGCTGCTGCAGCAGGACGCCGGGCTGTACCGTGACCGCGAAGTTTTCAAGGTCGTAGGCCAGAATCTTGTTCATGCGCATGGTACAGAGAACGACTCCGCCGCAGACCGGGGTGCAGCCGCCCACCAAACCGGTGCCGGCGCCGCGGGTCGTGACCGGAATGTTGTGCTCATAGCAGATTTTCATGATGGCGGAGACTTCCTCCGTGCTCTGCACGTCGATGGTGACGTCGGGCATGCGGGTACCGTAAATGGGCATTTCGTCGCGGGAGTAGTCCGGGTTGACATCTGCGCCGGTGACCACGTGACCGGGCGCCGCTTTTTCCAGTTCAGCAAGAATCTCCTGTGTGACCGGATTATAATTTGCCATGATAAATCCTCCTGATAAAATATTTTTATAAAAGCTGTTAAGCCGATTCTCTCACCATAACGGAGATGCCGTTGGGGATCACGACCAGATGAGCGTCCACGCCTTTGATATCCCTTGCTTCCTTCAAAGCGGTGTCCACATCCGGGGCCCACGCGATCTTCATGTCTTCAATGGTCTTCCGCTGTTCGGGTTCCGTGACATAGATGACGTGGTGCTTGCACAGCACGCGGCAAAGGATCTGGAACTCCCACTGGTCGGGCTGGGTCCGGTCCTGCGGGGTGGCGAGAATCTGTTCTGTAAGCTTCTCCGGGGAAACGCAGTCGCGCAGCGCACGGTAAAAGCTTTCTCCACCGTGTCCGTCGCTGCAGGAGCTGACCATGATCAGCACGGCGCCGGGCGCCGCTGCGGCTTCCGCCGCGGTAAGGCCTTTTACGCTCTGGTAAATATTCTGGTCCAGCGGGTGACCTCCGTTGCTGGAAATCACGATATCGCCGCGCTGCTCCGGCTGTACCTGACAGTATTTCAGCAGCAGGTCGCAGCCCCGGCGGTGGGCGGTGATGGCGTCCCCGGCAAAGGCGGCGACCACATGCTTATCTTCGTCAATAATGACGTTCACTATGTATGCCAGATGCGCCATTTTTGCCGCGGCGAGCATATCCTTGTGCAGCGGGTTGCCGTCCAGGACGCCGGTGCGCGCGTAAGGCGAAGCGATAAATTCGGAGCAATGGTTGCCAAGCACCGTCACCTGATCGCAGACACCCGGCAGCACGCTCTTGCGCCCGCCGGAAAAACCGGCGAAGAAATGCGGTTCGATAAAGCCCTCGGCAACAAGCAAATCTGTTTGTGCCGCTATTTTGTCGATCACGCACGCCGCTCCGGAAGGAAGCACGCCGATCTGTACATTACCGGATGCGTCCCGGCTGTCATGGATTACGATTTTTTCATGCTCTACAATATCCCGGCCGAGCTTCGCCACCAGCTCTTCCTTGCCGGTCGGACGGTGGAAGCCGGTGGCCACCAGCAGCGTCACATCGATATCCGGGCTGCCTTCGCGCAGCTCGGCCAGCATAGCGGGAAGAATGTGCTTGCTCGGGACCGGACGCGTGTGGTCGCTGATAATGATCGTGCAGGTCTTTTTGCCGGCGGCCAGTTCCCGCAGATGGGGGGAGTCGATCGGATTGGCCATAGCGGCCAGCACCAGGCCGTCCTCCGTGTCGGCGGCTTTGAGTTCTTCCACATGGGATTCCAGTATTTCCGCATCGCTGAGATCCGTGTGCAGCGGCATCCCGGATTTGCCAAAGGGAATCATGACAGACATGAAAGCGCCTCCATTCTGAATTTTACACCAACCGTTTACAGATGCAAGCGGTAAAAACCACCTTAAAATTGGTAGCTCCACTTATGTATGCTATCATCTTACCACATTTTATTTTTAATACAATGCCAAAACGAGTGATTCTATTTTTCTGACAAAATTAAGCCTAGATATTCGTCAAATATACTAAAATATAGTTTTAGATATAACTTCATATAGACTTTATGCTAATTTGAGGATATAATGTGTCTAGTATAGAAATATTCTTTATCGGAGAGAGTTCGTTTTCGCTGATGCTTATTTTAAAATATCGCCGGAATGTTTGTCGAAACTGGTAGAACCAAAAGCAGGTAAACTGTGACTATTGCAGCCACTGAAATAAATAGGGGAGGTCTCTTATTATGCTTCAGTCCTATCTTGCTCTGGTGCCGATCGTCTGGCTGATTATCGCGCTTACCTATCTGAAAATGCCCGGCCACAAGGCGTGCCTCAGCGCGCTGGCCGTTGCCGTCGTTCTGGCGCTGACGCTTTGGCGCATGCCGGCGGCGGATTGCGCCACCTCCGCTCTGGAAGGCTTCGCCACCGCGCTGTGGCCGATCATTCTGGTTATCATCGCCGCCATTTTTACCTATAACCTTTCTTTAAAAACCGGTGCCATGGACATTATTAAGCGGATGCTCACAAGCGTTTCCGCCGATAAGCGTCTCCTGATCCTGTTGGTGGGCTGGTGCTTCGGCGGATTTTTGGAGGGCATGGCCGGTTTCGGTACTGCAATCGCCATTCCGGCAAGCATGCTTGCCGGAATGGGCATGAATCCGATTGAGGCCTGTGTGGTCTGCATGATCGCCAACGCCTTTCCCACCGCGTTCGGTTCCGTCGGCATCCCCACCGTTACCCTGCAGGCAGTGACAGGGCTGGATGTGTTGCCGCTGGCTTTTACGACGGTATTTCAAATGGTGCCGTTTATGATTCTGGTTCCGTTCCTGATGGTCATCGCGGGCGGGGGCGGCGTCAAGGCGCTGAAGGGCGTTGTGGGCATCACGCTGGTGTCCGGCCTGTCCTTCGTTCTGCCGGAGCTGGTTGTTTCCAGATTCCTCGGGCCGGAGCTGACCGTTATCGTGGGCTGCGTCGTCTCGCTGGCCTGTACCTTCCTGATGGCCAGGGCACGGAAAAATAAGCCGGTTCCCGCGGAGTACGATATGAGCGCGGGGATTGCCGGCACAGCGCAAAAGCAGGACGAACCGGCAATGCCGCTCGCGGTGGCCGGCCTGCCGTTTATTCTTATTTTCGTGCTTCTCTTGCTGACCTCCAAGCTGGTTCCGCCGGTCAACGGTTTCCTTTCTGTTTTCAAGTCCACCGTAAAGATCAGCACGGCCCCGAATGCCGGTCCTGTTTCTTTCAGCTGGATCAATACCCCCGGCATCATCATTTTTGTCGCCACGGTGATCGGCAGCCTTGTGCAGAAAGCCAGCGGAAAGATGATGTGGCAGGCGCTGACCGGCACGGTGAAGCAGATGTCTAAAACGATCATTACCATCATGTCCGTGCTTGCCGTTGCCAAAATTATGACATATTCCGGGATGATCGCCGATATGGCGCATCTTTTTGTCGTTCTCACCGGCCGCTATTATCCGTTTGTGGCGCCGGTCATTGCTGCGATCGGAGCGTTTGTCACCGGCAGCGGCACCAACACCGAGGTGCTGCTGGGAACCCTGCAGACGGTTGCCGCACAGCAGATCGGCGTTTCCAAGTACTGGCTCGCCGCGGCGAACTCTCTGGGCGCCGGCGTCGGTAAAATCATGTCTCCCCAGTGTGTTGCTACTGCGGTGGCGGCTGTGGGCCTCGTCGGTCAGGACAGCAAAGCGCTGCGTGCGGTCCTCAAGTGGGCGCTCATTATGCTTGCGATTGCCTGTGTGGTAGTCGGCTTCGGCGTTCCTCTTTCTCCTGCCTGAACACTGCCGGCGGTTTCCGGGTGTTTTGGATACAGCCGGACATCCTTTCAGCACATCAGAATTTTTATTTACAAACAAGCTTGGCATGCATAGCCATACAGTTCCTTTCAGCGACCTAAGGAGCCTTTCTTCCGCCGATGTTTCAGCGGAAGAAAGGCTCCTGCTGTTCTATGGGCACACGAAACGATTTGCCTTTTCGGCTGGGGGTTATAGAATTGTTTATTGTTTAGATTCGGTATTTGCAGTATAATATAGCCAAATTATGAATTTTCTGAAGTTGGGGATTCACTTCCGACTTTTCTACGACCGGCAATGTGTCCCTGAAAGCAAAAATGATTTTCGTGGTTTGTTTGGGACAGGCAATTGAAAAACTGGTTAAATGAGGTGTGAAATATGAGCCAAAAAGAGTTTGAACGGGAAAGCAAAGGACAGAAACCTGTACTGGCAATTTGCTACGATTTTGACAAAACCTTATCGCCGAATGATATGCAGGCACAGGGTTATATTCAATCGGTAAGATATGACGTGGGAGATTTTTGGACGGAATCCAACGAACTGGCCGAAAATAACGAGATGGATCAGAACCTGGCGTATATGTACAAAATGGTTCAGACAGCGGAGGGCAACATCGTCTTTACCAAAGAGAGATTGACTGACTACGGCGCACAGGTTACTTTGTTTCCCGGTGTGGAGGACTGGTTCAAAAGAATCTGTGAATATGGGACTGCCAAAGGGGTTATTGTTGAACACTACATTATTTCTTCCGGGCTGAAAGAGATGATTGAGGGGACATCTGTTGCCAAACAGGGTGTTTTCAAAAAAATATACGCCAGTTCGTTTTACTATGATCCCCAAACCGGCGTTGCAAAATGGCCGGCGCAGGTCGTGAACTATACAAATAAAACACAGTTTTTGTTCCGAATTGAAAAAGGAGTTCTGGATATCAACGACCAGGGTGTCAATGATTCTTTTGCCCCTGAAGAAATGCGTGTACCGTTTCGCAATATTGTCTATATTGGCGACAGCGACACCGATATTCCTTGCATGAAACTTGTGAATTCCTACGGCGGGCATTCCATTGGTGTTTATAATGCTGCGACGAATGATAAATCTAAAGTTTATAAAATGATGCACGACGGCAGGATAAAGTACTATGCACCGGCTGATTATTCAGAAGGAACAGAATTGGACAACTTGGTGAAGTCAATTATTGACCGTACGGTTGCCAACGAGGTTTTGGAAGATATTTACTATCAATGTAAAAAGGAAAATTTGGTAGCGGATAAACAAAACAATGAAGAAGGCCGCAAAAAAACGGATTTATTCATTGCACTGGAAAGCAGCAGAAGCTTTGCAACGACACATTCCACAATAAAAGAACTGAATAGCTTTGACAATTGGACGTTAGACGAAAAGGAACTGCTATTTAACATTGCGGTTGAGAATAGCCAGGTGTTTTATGTCTTGGGCGATTTGGATGTGAAAATTTTCTATCAAAATCTGCTTAAGAATATTTCAAGGCTTACGGAAAACGCAAAAAAAGTAAAGGATACAATTGAAAATAAAATGTCGGAGGATTAAGGAAATTATTTGATAGGAGAAATACAATGGAATGTAAAATTATAACAGAGCCGGGCCGGATGAATAAACTCCAATATCCTGCCGGACCGCCGGGACATAAAAACAGCTTCATGGCCTTTCGACCATGGAGCTGTTTTCTGTCTGACGGTCATTCTTCCCTGAATTTTACCGTCAGCAGGACGGACGGGCGCTTTTTCGGTACTCCTTCGGGGAGACGAAGAGATGCTGCTTGAAGACAGTACAATAGTAGCTTTGATTGCAAAAGTGATAAAAGCTTGCGATATCTGCGATTTCGTAATCGGTGTAAGCGATGAAATAGGTCGATTCCTCGATTCTCCGCCGTGCGATAAAGTCGGTAAGCGAGCATCCGACCTCTTTTTTGAAGATACTGCTCAGATAATTCGGATGCACAAACGCGTGTTTCGCAATATCGGCCAAACTCAGTTTTTGCGTCAGGTTGTTGTTGATATATTGCAGCGCGGAAAAGATAGGTCGCGAATATTTTGCCGAGGTCTTATCCTTTGCCAGCTTGATGAACTCTTTTAACATTTCCTGCTCAAAGTTGCGCACCTCGGAAATGCCGTTCATCTTTTCAATCTGCTGAATAAAAGTGTCGCTGTAGGTAAAAGCGATATCCGGGAACACCCCGGCTTCGATCACCGCGCGAGTAAAAAAGGAGCAGGAACAGATGATTGAGTTTTTGAGGGAGCGCAGCGGGTCCTTTGCCAAGACCGCACGGCTGAGCAGGTTGATTTCCATCAGTGTGTTCAGCGCACCGTCTGTATCGTAAATCTTGATTTGGTTGACAATCTTTTTCTCCAGAAAAAACGGCGGGTGCGAAAACATCTTTTCCTGATTCTTATGGGTGTTCTGAAAGTATTCCTGAATAAATCCGACTTCCTTGCCGATCGGGTGGGAATCCGGTGTTCTGTTCATGTTTCTGGCATTGAAAAGCGATGCGATCAGTTTTCCGCAATAATAATATGTTTGGGGAGTGATTTCGTTGATGCCCTGATAATAGGATTCCAGCTTTTGCTTTAATTTGATCGGGATTTTTTTACTCTGGATCATGTTAACGATCATACCGTCCCGTACCGGCTCTGTCAAAAAAGGCCCCGCGGCTACAACGTAAGTATCGTCAAATACATATACAACGAAAAGCTCGCCAAACTCACTGGAAAGATATTGCACGGTATTGTATTCGTGGGGACTGTATTGAATAGGTAAGGAGGATTCCCCTGTAATGATTTGCCCGGCTGTTGCCAGAGCTTCGGGAAAGGATTGCTCGATTCGATCATTTTTTAAGATACTGACGGGAAGCCGGGTTGCATAATAAAAGACCTTCACTTGCTCAGATAAATCAAATTCGAGCATAATTCACACCTGTTCAACTTTATTTTAGATATATTTTTATATCTTATGAAAATTATAACATTAATCTTAATATTTTGAAATACGGATCCCCTTTTTTACGTTATGATAAGATCATTCTCAATGGGCATACAAAAACAAATCTAGGAGGATTGTAATGATGAAAAAGATACTAGCGGCATTTTTGGCAATTGCCATGGCAGTCGGTATGACCGCCTGCGGGAGCCAGCCGGCAAGCTCCTCAAAATCGGCCGATACAGAGAGCCAGGCCGCCGAATCTAAAGCAGAGGCGGCAAACGGACCCGTCACATTGAAATTCGGCGCACAGGCGGATTCCACCCCCGCCACACAGGCCGCTGTAGATGCGTTTAACTCGTCCCAGACAAAATATAAAGTGGAGTGGGAACAGTTCACAAATGATTCCGCGCAAATGCACGACCAGCTTTTAACGTCCCTTTCCTCCAATTCCTCCGATTACGACGTCATTTCACTGGATGTCGTGTGGGCCGGCGAATTTGCCGCGGCAGGGTACCTTTCGCCGCTGGATGTTAAAATGAGCGAGGCAGGCTACAAAAAGACAGATTTTAACAAAGGCTCTATGGACTCCGGCAATTATCAGGGCAAGCAGTACACTCTGCCGTTTTTCCCCGACGTTGCCATGCTGTACTACCGCTCCGACATTGTCTCGAAAGAAGACGAGGAGAAACTTGTCAGCGGCAGCTATACATATGACGATCTTTATCAAATGGCTGCAAAATACAAGGGCCAGAAAGGCACTGCCGACGGTTACGCGTTTCAGGCAAAACAGTACGAGGGCCTGACCTGCAACGCCAATGAATTTACCGCGAACTTCCAGGACATTAAGGGCGGGCTGCAGATGATGAATAAATTCATTACTTCCAAGGTTGTGCCCAGCGACGTTCTGAACTATAACGAAGGTTCGACCGACGCCAGCTTTAAAGACGGCAAGAGCGTATTTTCCCGCAACTGGCCGTATCAGTACGGCTTGATCAAAGCCGGAGACGTGGCGGTCAAAACGGAACAGGTCGGGATCGCGCCGCTGCCGAAGGGCGGCTGCGTAGGCGGCTGGCTGTTAGGCATGAACGCAAAATCCAAAAATGCGGACGGCGCATGGGAATTCATCAAATATCTCGCGGGGCCCGACGGGCAGAAAATCATGTCGACAAAGGGCGCTTATCTTCCGGGCTACAACGCGGTGATGAAGGATGAGGAAGTCATCAAGGCGAATCCGCTGCTTACCATGGAAGGTTTCCAGAAGGCGCTGAACACGACCATTGCGCGGCCGGTTTCCGCCCAGTACTCCAAGACAAGCGATACCATTCAGATCAATATTCATAAATATCTGTCTCTTATACACATCTGACGCTGCCGACGAATTAGACGGTG
>ENA-OXEN01000158-OXEN01000158.1-human-gut-metagenome-genome-assembly--contig:-NODE-158-length-15476-cov-13.830945_pt1 | contig 15476 bp, 15 predicted proteins | sample MGYA00249358_ERZ652249 | MGnify/ENA primary metagenome ERZ652249 (study PRJEB26925, sample SAMN05826761) | human gut metagenome | biome: ENVO:2100002; feature: ENVO:00000062; material: ENVO:00002003... | reverse complement strand
CCGACGACCTCTAGCGTGACAGGCTAGCGTTCTAACCAGCTGAACTACCGAGCCATTTACCGTGGACAACGAATATCATTATACTGAAAAGGCCGCTACTTGTCAACAGATAAACGACAAAAAAATAATTATTTTTTATTTGACAAACCCTCCCCGGAAAGTCGGGGAGGGTTGCCGCTATTCCTGCTTGATCGCGGTCAGCGCACTGATTTTGACAGCCCGGTTCGCGGGATGGAATCCGGAAACCAGACCGACCATGGTGGAGAAGGCAAGTGCGCCCAGCGCCAGCCAAACCGGAATGATGGAGATCTGAGCGGCGGCGCCTCCGGCCGTGGCTCCCATTGCATCTCCGCCTCCCGCGTTCTGGGCGGCGAACAGGGTGTTAATCAGAAAAGAGATCGCGTAGCTCTGTGCAATCCCGACGGCGCCGCCCATAAACCCGATTGCTCCGGCTTCAACCAGAAACATGGTGCGGATATTTCGAACGACACAGCCGAGTACCTTCATGATGCCGATTTCACGGGTTCTTTCGTAGATAGACATAATCATGGTGTTTGTAATCCCCAGAGCCGCTACCAGAAGCGAGATCGCGCCAAGGCCGCCCAGAATCATCTGAATGGTTCTCATCTGCTCCTCAAGCGGTTTGCGGACGCTTTCCATACTGTAGGTGGAGAATCCCATATCCTGTATTGCCTTCTCCGCGTCCGGAACAGCCTCAACGGAAGCGACCTTTACGCTTGCGCTGTCGTATCCGTCTTTTTTGTTGGGGTCCCTTTTAATATTGTTCAGCTTGTTGTATTTATCACGAAGCTGCTTCGCAAGGGTGACATCCATAAAAACGGAATGGCTGGGGGAAGGGTTTTTCCCCCAGTCTTCCACCAGAGTACCGACGCATTGAAGCTTGATCGGCTTGGTTTTCGCGGTGGAGTCCTCCGACAGGTTGATCTCGGCCTGAAATTTGTCGGTGAGGGCGGAAACATAAGGATCAGGCATCTTGCCGTTTTTATCGGCCTGCGGGAAAATCATGTTGTTGCTGGATTTCCTGCTGTCGATAAAATCGTATTCTGCATCCTTGCCAAACAGAATGGTCGTTTCCGGGGCTCCTTCCGCAGGGAGCGTTCCGGTTTCTGTCTGATACCCGAATTCTTTCAGAGCACTCATCGAAACGCCGTAAATCATTCCCTGATAGCTGTATTTCCGGCTTTTAATGGTAACGACGGAAGGGTCAAGGTAAAAGACGGGAGTGACAGCCACAACATCCTTTATGGCTTTTACCTGTTCCAGCGTTTTGCCGTCCAGCGCCGCCGAATCCGGAGTCTGGGATTCATTGTTGATCGTGATAACCGTCAAGTCGCCCATGTTCTGCATCATGGTTTCCATGGATTGCTTAATCCCGATGCCGAACGACATCATGACGACAATGGCGCAGGTTCCGATCACAACGCCAATCACCGTAAGAAGAGTTCTGACCTTGCGCTTAAACAAATTGCCGAGCGCCATTGAAAGCATGTCTTTCCATTTCATGGCTCTTCCTCATTGGACGGCTGACCGGCTTCTGTGGGTTCTATGGGAAGGTCATCGTAATCGTCGCTTTGCTCCAGCAGCTTCAGTTTCTTTGCTTTCCGTTTTTTAAGTATAGTGACCAATACGATGATTCCCGCAATGAATCCCCCGATTCCCGCAAGAATCCCCCAGAGCGGTGGGGAAGAGGCGCCCGCGTTTGCCGGAACGGCGGGTTCGGAATCCATTCCTTCGCCCGGACCCATTGCAGGCATTACCTCGCAGGAAAACTCCTTGACCAGGTTCTTGATTTCTCCGTTTGCGTCCTCGTAGCTGAAGGTCGCCGTGCCGGTCATGGTCCCTTCTTCGGCCGGGTTCAGTGTGGCCTGAAACGTGTCGCCGACTCCGGAGTCCACGTTGCCGATATAGGTGTTTGATTCACCCGTTGTAAAGTTTCCGTCCAGCTTGACGGAAAGATTGAATATTTTACTTTTTCCCTTATTGACGTAATTGATATTCAGCTGACCGGAGTCACCCAGAGAAACCGGTCCCTGCAGCTCCGCTTCATTTGCTTCAAAGCGGTCGGTCTGAGACAGAGGGATAGAGATCGTTTCCGTTGCCTCAATGGTTTCCCGCTTGCCGTCAAGAACGGCCTCATAATTGAAAGCGATGGAAACGCCGTAGGAGTTCGGGGTGGCGTCGGCTTTGGGAATCAGGGCGATCTGTTCGGCAAAGACTGCGTTTGGGCCGACCTTGGGAATATAAAAGGTATTGGAAGATTTCGCGGGAGTGAACGCGCCCGCCACGGATTTGTCGTCGTCCCCGGCTACGGAAGAGACGGTGATTTTCAGATTTTCAATCTGCGCGTTGGCGCTGGTGTTTTTAAACCGCATGGCAAGATTGAATTCTTTGCCGCCCATCACCGCTTTTCCGCCGTAATCGTAATTTTCTATGATAATCAGCGGCTTGCTTTCATTGGTGGTTTCGTCCTTGTCCGTCTTGGTACCGGTTACGGGAATAAAGACTTTTGAAGTAACCGATTTATCCAACTCATCCGCGGAAAGGATCAGGCTTACGACGTAGTTGTTGGTTGTCATTTTTGAGAGACAAGTCATAGGATAGGAAATGGTGGCAGTGGTGCCGGTGTCCAGCGTGTTGATGTACTGCGAGTCCGTGACGCCGTTAATGCTGACTCCCTCCGCCGTGGAGGTGTCCAGCACCGCCATGATGTTGTCGCAGACGACGCTGCCGGTATTTTTCAGCGTAAAGGTCAGATTGAATTTTTCGCCCTCTTTGACCGGCGTATGGTCAAGCCGATAGGACTGCACGACCAGTTTGCCCTGATCCTCCGTGTCGCTGCTACTGGTACTGTTGGGGTCAAAAATGGTCTTTTGCGCCAAATAGGTTTCTGATTTATCGTCGTCGTAATAAATTGTGAATTTCAGAGTACCTGCTCCGTCGCCAATCCGTTTCATGTATAATTCCGGAATGGTAAGGCTATAGTCGGCATCATCATAATCAGTATCCTTAAGATCTGTATTAATTTCATCATGTTCGCTATCATATTTGAAAGTTTTTTTCTTTAATGAAATAGCATCATTAGGACTATCGACGGTAATCGTAATGGAATCGCCACGAGAATATTCGGTATTAAGAAAATAGAAAGTAGCTTCAAAAGGACTGCCTTTAGAGACAGTCAATTTATCGCTGAGCACCGTTGGTGCCGGTTCCGCATAAGTTGCCCCGGAAGCCGGAAGACTGCTAAAACAAAATGCCGCAATCAGCAATACCGTCAAAATGAGTGAAATACGCTGTTTTCCTGATCTTTTCATGAACTTAGTTCCTCCTCGTTTACCCCACTGTTAACAGACAGGTTCCTTACGTCGCTCTGCACGCTGCCGTCGTGGATCGTAATCACCCGGTCGGCATATTTGGCGATTTCCCTGTCGTGCGTTACAATAATCAAAGTCTCATGGTATTTCTTTGCCATGGCCACCATGATTTCCATTACCTCACGGCTGGTCCTGCTGTCCAGATTGCCTGTGGGTTCGTCCGCAAACACAATTTTGGGCCGCGCGATAAACGCGCGGGCGATTCCTACCCGCTGCTGCTGTCCGCCGCTCATCTGTGTCGGCTTATGCAGCAGCCGGTCGCCCAGGTTGACGATTTTCAGCATATGTACCGCCCTTTTGATCCGCTCGTTTTTGCTCATGCCCTTGAACATCAGGGGCATCGCCACATTTTCGATTGCGGTCATCGTCGGCATCAGATTGTAGGATTGAAAGACGAAACCAATGCTTTTCTGCCGGAACAGCGCCCACTGTTTTTCGGAGAAATTCGTGACATCCTTTCCGTCAATGATAATACTGCCCTTGGTTGCCTTCTCCAGTCCCGCCATCATATTCAGCAGAGTCGATTTTCCGGAGCCGGAGGTCCCAAGCACGCAGCAAATTTCCCGAGGCTCGATCGTGATATTGATTCGGCCGAGTGCTACAATTTTTTCTTTGTCCACATGGTAAACCTTGCGGACATCTTTTAAACAAATCAGGCTCATACGGATTCTCCAAACTTAAATCAATATTAAAGTAAAAAAAGAAATATTTTGGTAATTTCTATTTTAATATGATTCTCGTATGAAAACAACAACAAATCTGTAATCATTCCGATTGGGAAAATAAAAGTCACGCTTGCATATTCTTCTGTTTATGATAAAATAAATATAAATGAGCGGAACGACACTGCCCGCCTGATAATGGAGGTATTTCTTTGGACCTGTACATTAAGCAAAAAACATTTTCTTTGAAAGATAAATACAGTGTCTGCAATGAGCTTGGCGAACCGGTTTATATGGTGGAGGGAGAGCTTTTCAGCTGGGGAGCGAAAATCCATCTGTATGATTTGACGGGCAGAGAGCTATATTATATTAAACAGAAGGTGCTGACCTTTCTGCCTGAATATGAAATTTTTGTCGGGGAACAGTTTTGTGCGAGGATTAAGAAGGAGTTTTCCTTCTTCACCCCAAGGCTGAATGTGCAGAGCAGCTACGGCGATTTTGAAATTGAGGGCGGCTTTATGGAAATGGATTTTTCCATTTATCACAACGGACAGGTTTTCGGTGAAATTCATAAAAAATGGCTTTCGTGGGGAGATACTTACTGCCTGACGGTGGCAAATCCGGAGGACGCCGCATTCTTTACCAGCATGGTGATTGCCATTGACAACTGTTTGCATAACGAGTCCAACCATTAGGGGGCTTACCGTTGGAGTTCCGTGTAATAAAGCTGGAAATTTTTGTGCCGGAGGAGTTTGTGGTTCCTATCCGGTATGCTTTAAGCCGTGTGGGGGCGGGGAAAATCGGGAGATCAAAAGCGTCCACCCCTGCGAAGAGCCGGTAATCAATATTCTGCCGCTTGTCAACGACCTTTTTGACAGGGAAAATGATGGCTGATTTATTTTGGACGCAAAAAAACACGCCCACAAAGCGGTGTGGGCGAATCTTGTGCAAAGTTAAAAAAAGAGCCCTGTACGCGCATTGCGTATCAAGACTCTTGACTGGCAGGGGCAGAAGGATTTGAACCCTCGGCACGTGGTTTTGGAGACCACTGCTCTACCAACTGAGCTATACCCCTATATGATTTTCTTTTCAGACTGCGGATATTATCTTATCATTTTCTGTTTTTCCTGTCAATACAAATTTCATAACTTGCTCGAAGTTGTTCAAAGTTAGCACATTGGGCTTGACATATTCCGGTGTGTTATGTATAATTATTTTTATGTAATATGATTTACTAATACCCCTGCCTTATGGCGGATGGGAGGGAAAAGATAAATGGCTGAAATTAGAATTAAAGACAATGAGTCCTTGGACAGTGCTCTGAGAAGATTTAAGAAACAGTGCGCAAGAGCCGGGGTTATTGCTGAGGTTCGTAAGAGAGAAGCTTATGAGAAGCCTTCTGTTAAGCGTAAAAAGAAGTCCGAAGCAGCCCGCAAGCGCAAGTTTAAGTAACAGTACAAAAGATGATTCGGAAAAGCGGGCTTGATTGCCCGCTTTTTTAGCCTGATTTTATTTTCTCCGAAATGGAGGAACGGAGGTATGGCGATTGGCATTGTTTCTGCCTACTGTTGCTGTGGACAAAGTTACGGATATTACTCCGGAACTGATCCGTGCCATGCACGCCCGGGCGCTTATTCTCGATGTGGATAACACCTTGGCTAATCACGGTTCTCCGACTCCTTTCGAGGGGACTGTGGAGTGGACACGCCACATGCGCGAAAACGGTATCAGCATTATCATTATGTCAAACAATTCTAAAAAACGGGTTGAACCATTTGCGGCAAAATACGGTCTTCCTTTTTTGTCCCTTTCCTTAAAGCCGATCCCCCTGGGGTATTTCCGCGCCATCCGTAAAATGGGAGTCAAGCGCAATGAAGCGGTCGTAGTGGGGGATCAGGTTTTTACGGATATAGTAGGCTCCAATTTGTCGTTTATGAAATCAATTCTGCTCGTTCCAACGGGCAGGGAAAAATCGTTTTCTTTCAAAATACGCCGTGGTTTGGAAAAACCGATCCGCTACATAATCAAAGCAACGGGGCGTGGAAAGAAATATTTTGGTTGAGAAGGTGTTTAAATGAGCAGAAAAAGGGTTCTTGTGCTTCTTGGGCCAAACCTCAATATGGTCGGGGTCCGGGAAAAGGGCGTTTACGGGGACGAAACTGCCGAAAGTATTCATCTTCAGATTATTGAGAATGCTAAGAAGCTGGATTACGACTGTGATATTTTCCAGTCCAATCACGAAGGCGATCTGATTGACAAAATTCACGGCGCGCGCGGGACCTATCAGGGCGTGGTGATCAACGCCGGAGCCCTTACGCATTACAGCTATGCGCTGCGCGATGCGATCGCCTGTGTCAGAATTCCTTTCGTGGAAACCCACATGAGCAACATTTACGCGCGTGAGGATTTCCGGCATAAAAGCGTGATATCCGAAGTGTGCGCCGGCCAGATTTCCGGGTTCGGGAAAAACAGCTATTTTCTGGCGCTGGCGGCATTAAGGGATTTAATGTAGTTCCGTAAAAAATATCTTGAAAAATTTCTGAAATTATTATAAGATGATAGTCGGAAAAAATAATTGGAGGACAATACGATGATATCTGCAGGCGATTTTAGAAATGGCGTTACCTTTGAAATGGACGGAAACGTCGTTTCCATTATTGAATTCCAGCATGTTAAGCCGGGAAAGGGCGCGGCTTTTGTCCGCACCAAAATCAGAAACGTCATTACCGGAAGCGTAACAGAAAGAACTTTTAACCCAAACGATAAATACCCTGCCGCTTATATTGAGCGTAAGGATATGCAATATCTTTATAATGACGGCGACCTCTATTATTTCATGGATCTGGAGACCTTTGAGCAGACTCCGATCAACCAAAGCGTTCTCGGCGATAACTTCAAATTTGTTCTGGAGAATATGACCTGCAAGGTGCTTTCCTACAAAGGCAATGTTTTCGGTGTTGAGCCGCCGAACTTTGTCGAGTTGGAAATCACAAAAACGGACCCGGGCTTTAAGGGCAACACGGCGACCAACGCCCTGAAACCTGCTACAGTCGAAACCGGTGCTGAAATCAATGTTCCTCTGTTTATCGAGGAAGGCGAAAGAATCAGAATTGATACTCGTACCGGCGAATATATGGAACGCGCATAACCAACACTATGCATGTTCAGTAAATGATGTTTAAGGAGGCAGAATTATGACAAACACAGAGAAGGTTGCTTACATTCGCGGCCTTGCGGAAGGCCTTGAGCTTGATGAGAACAAAAAGGAAGTAAAGGTCATTAACGCAATAATTGATTTATTGGACGATATGGCAACATCCGTATCCGACATGCAGGACAACTTTGACGACATGGCTGACCAACTGGATGCGGTTGACGAGGATCTCGGTTCTCTGGAAGAGGATTTTTATGAGGACGAAGACGACGATGAGGACGACGGGGACTGCTACTATGAAGTAACCTGTCCGAATTGCCATGAGACGATTTGCCTGTCCGAAGATATTATTGAGGATGGTCAGATGGACTGCCCGAATTGTGGCGAAACACTGGAATTCGATATTGACGAAGAGGAATGCGATTGCGGTTGCGAGGACTGCAATCACGAATAAAAAGTTTTTCTTGAAGGGAAAGAGTACTGCTTTTTGCAGTGCTCTTTTTTGCTTTTATATTGACAGATTTCGATAAAATGCTTATAATAGTATGAAAAGTGTATCAAATGAAACAGAAAGTGAACATTTATGGAATCAATTAAAAAGCAACACAAATACGGTCTGCTGCTGGCACAGAGTTTTCTGTTTAATGGGATTGAAAAGGGCGTAGCGGAAGCCGCTTTTCAAAACAGCGAATGTAGTTGTATGGAATACGAAGCCGGTGAGAAAATATACACCAGAAGCAATTATAAAAAAAGTCTGGGAATCGTTTTTTCCGGGGTTGTAAAGGCCATGAAGCCGGAAAACGAAAATCTTATTATGAATACCTTTTATTCGGGAGGAATTTTTGGAGTCGCCTGCCTTTTCAACAATTCGCGCCGGTATGTCTCCGAGATTATCGCTGTCAAGAAGAGCCGCGTTTTGTTTTTGTCCCAGCAGCTTCTGCACGAGCTTTTTGAGAACCATACCGGCATTGCTGAGAATTACATCAGCTATCTGTCAGACCGAATCTGTTTCTTAAATAGCAGAATTGATAATTTTACCGGAGGAACGGCTGTTTGCCGTCTGGCAACATTCCTCCTTTCGCTGTCCGCTCAGAATGAATATTCCCTTGTATTGGAACTGCCGTGTACGCTGACGCAGCTTGCCAATACGCTGAACATCGGACGCGCTTCCCTGTACCGCGCTTTCGATGATTTATCCGATACAGGCGTCATTACCCGCGAAGGAAGAAAGGTGACAATCAATCAGATTGAGCGGCTGCGGTCCGGTCAGTTTGGTGATGATCATAATTCAACGATAGATAAAGAAGGAGAAAAATGAGACTGATGAAAAAAGTAATTTCGCTGGCTTTAAGCGCCTGTATGGCTTTGTCCGTTCTTGCGGGATGCGCCGGGCCTGCAGCGGTATCCTCCGGCGAGCCGGCTTCCAGCGAGGCGGTATCAAGCGCGCAGCAAAGTTCTGCCGCTGCTGAAAAGACGACCATTAAGATTGCGGCGCTCAAAGGGCCGACCGGACTGGGCATGTTAAAGCTGATGAGCGACAACGACGCCAAGACCGCCGCCGAAAACTATGAATTTACGATTGCGGGTGCTCCGGACGAAATCGTATCCAAAATTTCCAAAGGGGAAGTGGACGTGGCCGCCGTTCCCACCAATCTTGCCGCTACGCTGTATAATAAGACGGAGGGAAAGGTTCAGATGGCCGCTGTCAACACGCTCGGCGTGCTTTCCATCCTGACAAAAGGAGAGGACATTTCCAGCATCAAGGACCTCAAGGGAAAAACCGTCTATTCCTCCGGTCAGGGTTCCACACCGGAGTATGCATTAAACTACATTTTAAGCCAAAACGGTCTTGAAGTCGGTAAGGACGTTAAGGTAGAATATAAAGCGGAACATGCGGAGCTCGCCGCGCTGATGGTTTCCGGCAAGGCAAAGATTGCCGTTCTGCCCGAACCGTTTGTCACTCAGGTGACGGCAAAAGATAAGGACGTAAAAATTGCGCTGAATATCACGGATGAATGGAATAAGGTTGCGGGTGGAAAGAGCGTTCTGACCATGGGATGCCTGATTGTCCGCAAGGATTTTGCAGAGCAGCATAAGGAGGCTTTTGACGCGTTCCTCAAAGAGTACAAGGAATCCACCGATTATACCAATACGAAGGTGGAGGAAGCGGCTGCCCTGTCCGAAAAATATGATATCATGCCTGCTGCGGTCGCCAAAAAGGCGATTCCCAACTGCAATATCGTTTATATGGACGGAGACGAAATGAAAGCGAAAATTCCTGATTTTTTGAATGTTCTGTTCACAGCCAATCAGAAGTCCGTTGGAGGTAAATTACCGGGTGATGACTTCTACTACACTAAATAAGAATCTTTTTCAATACAAAGGGTTCAGAACCTTTCTGGCCGCCGTGTTTTGGATTGGCCTATGGCAATTGGCCTATTTCACTGTAAAACAGGAGATACTGATTGTATCTCCTGTTCGTGTTTTGCAAAGGCTGTCTGAGCTTGCCCAAATCAAAGAATTCTGGCTGACTGCATTTTTGTCCATGCTCCGTATAGTAGAAGGCTTTTTGCTTGGCGTGGCTTTCGGAAGTGCGCTGGCGGTGCTTACTTCCGTTTCGCGTATGCTGTACGATATTTTTTATCCGGTGATCAGTATCATCAAGGCGACCCCCGTAGCCTCGTTTATCATTCTCGCGCTTGTATGGATTCCGTCCACTCATGTGCCGTCCTTTACGTCTTTTTTGATGGTGACGCCGATTATATGGGCAAACATGATTAACGGCATTAAAAAGACTGACAAAAACCTTCTGCAAATGGCTGCGTCCTATCGGTTCGGACTGGTAAAAACCGTCAAACGCGTCTACCTGCCTTCCGTTATGCCGTATTTTACCGCAGCCTGTACAACCGGGATGGGGCTTGCCTGGAAGGCCGGCATTTCCGCCGAGGTGCTTTCCGTCACTCCGCTGTCGATCGGCAGGCAAATCTACAATTCCAAAATCTATATTGAAACGGATGATTTGTTTGCATGGACGGTGCTTGTTATTGTCATGAGTGTCATTTTGGAACGGCTGATGGTCCGGTTCATGAAAAAAGTGGGACAGAAATACAACGTTGTGCAGTGATGGGGCGGTGTAAATTGAAAATTCATAATTTGACAAAAAAATATGATGGAAAAACGGTACTGGATCAGTTTTCTCTTCAGCTTCCTTCAACCGGAACAGTCTGTTTGTTTGGTCCTTCCGGCTGCGGAAAAACGACGCTTTTAAATTGCATAGCAGGTCTTGAGCCCTTTGACTCCGGCGAAATTGAAGAAGCCGGCACCGGGAAGATTTCCTATCTTTTTCAGGAAAATCGCCTACTGCCGTGGATTTCTGCCAAAGATAATATTGCCGCTGTTCTTCGCGGCAAAGCCGGAGAGAACGCGGAGCAAGCGAAAAAATGGCTCGGATTGGTCGGTTTGGCGGAAGAGGGAAACAAAGGACCGGCGGAGCTGAGCGGCGGAATGCGGCGGCGGGTCGCCCTAGCGCGGGCGCTTGCTTACGGCGGGGATCTGTATCTTATGGATGAGCCTTTTCAGGGGCTGGACGCGGAGCGCAGAGATGAAATGATCGCTTTGCTTCAAAAGGAAACGGCCGGGGCATTGAAAATTATTGTTACCCACGATTTTGAGGAGGCGGAAATGCTGGCCGACGTCATTTACATTCTGGAAGGTCCCCCAGTCAGAATTGCTGACATAATTGTAAAAAATTCTGCATAAATCCGCATATTCTTTCCATGCTTCTGTGTTTCTTTACAAATTGCGTCTTTCATTTGTGTAAGGTTTGTGCTATACTAATGCAGTTAAATTTGTTTTAGTAGGGGTAATTTATGATATGAAGAATCAAAGGGCTACTTTTGGGAGAACATTTGCTCAGATCATAATAGATGTTCTCTGCGTGTTTTTTAGCTACTGGATTGCTTATGTTTTACGTTATGATGGGAAGATTTATCTCCCGGGCTATGATTGGGAATCCTTCTGTACCTGGATCCCGTGGATTTCAATTATTTATATTGCTTCTTTTACAGTCTTTCGGTTTTATAAGACAATGTGGCAGTTTGCCAGCCTTGATGAATTGTTGCTGATTTTTTACGGAACAACCTTTGCAGCCTTACTCGTAACCATTCTGGGTTTTACCTTTGCGCAGCAAATTTCCTGGGGGCTTTTTCGCGTCAGGCGTTTCCCGTGGGGTGTCTATGTTATCGGCTGGGTATTGACCATTTTTTTGGTGGGTGCTTCCCGGTTTAGCTTCCGGCTGATCCGCAGAATGAAGCGCAGAAGTCAGATTAACAGGGAAGACGGCGAGGAGTTTCACCGTGCGATGATCATCGGCGCGGGGGAAATGGGCTCCATGGTCATTAAGGATATGAAGACCGCTCCTGAAAGCAAGGGGATTCCTGTAATCGCTATCGACGACAATAAAAGCAAACGGGGGACCAGAATTCATGGCGTAAAGGTTGTCGGCGGCCGTGAAAGCATTCCGAAAATGGCCGTTCGCTATAATGTCGACCAGATTGTGCTGGCGATTGCATCGGCCAGTAAAAAGGACAAGCAGGATATCCTGAGCATCTGCGCGAAAACAGGCTGCCAGCTGAAGACGGTTCCCGCGCTGTATGAAATCATTGAGGACAGCGCCGATCCCCTGAAAGTCAGGAACGTCGATATTATCGACCTTTTGGGAAGAGATGAGATCAAGCTGGATATTGCGGAAATCAGCGGGTATCTCAAAAATAAAACCGTACTGGTAACCGGAGGAGGAGGCTCCATCGGCAGCGAACTGTGCCGCCAGATCGCTTATTTTAATCCGAAAAAACTGATTATTTTCGATATATACGAAAATAATGCCTATGATTTGCAGAACGAGCTTCTGATGCGCTTCAAGCATTTGAATCTGGAAGTTCTGATCGGCTCCGTCCGTGACAAGGCAAGAATCGAGCATGTTTTTTCCGTCTGCAAACCGGATGTCGTTTTTCACGCCGCTGCCCATAAGCACGTGCCTTTGATGGAACTGAGTCCCGGAGAAGCGGTGAAAAACAATGTGTTTGGTACGCTGAATGTGGCGCAGGCCTGCGACAAATACGGCGTGAAGCGCATGGTGCTGATTTCGACCGACAAGGCGGTCAACCCGACGAATATCATGGGTGCGACCAAACGGATCTGTGAATTGATCATTCAGTACAGCAGCCGTCACAGCAAAACCGATTTTGTCGCCGTTCGTTTCGGCAACGTTTTGGGCAGCAACGGCAGCGTTATTCCTCTTTTTAAAAATCAGATTGCGGCCGGAGGCCCGGTCACCGTTACCCATCCGGATATCATCCGGTATTTTATGACGATTCCCGAAGCGGCGCGTCTGGTGATTCAGGCAGGAGGTATGGCGCGCGGCGGTGAGATTTTTGTACTGGACATGGGTCAGCCGGTGAAAATTGTGGATCTGGCAAAAAACCTGATTCGCCTTTCAGGGCTGCAGCCGGATGTTGATATTAAAATCGAATACACGGGGCTGCGCCCCGGCGAGAAGCTTTATGAAGAGCTTCTTCTGGACAGCGAAGGCGGATGTCAGAAGACTTCCCATGAATTGATCTATATTGGTACGCCGATTCCCTTCAATGAGGATACGTTTCTCAATCAGATTGAAAAGCTGAGAGATGTTGCCGGTTCCAATAATGTGGAAATGATGAATGTCGTTCATGAGCTGGTACCGACTTATTCCGGCCATGCCGAAGAAACGGACGCTCTTGCAAATTGATTTTCATAGAATAAGAGCCCGCGGTCAGTAAAGGGACTGGCTGCGGGCTTTCCTTATTCTATTTCTGTTTGGGATTGTCTATTCTGTCTTTTTTCCAACACTCATAACATAGGCCGATATAACTTTCATTCCCTCCGATAAAGACCTGTTCCCCTTCTCTTACGATTTTTCCGTTGCAAATCCTTGCGTTTACTTCCGCCTTACGTCCGCAGGTACAAACGGATTTAATTTCCGTCAGCGAATCCGCAATTTCAAACAGGCGTTTGCTGCCTTCAAACATATGCGTCTGAAAATCGGTTTTTAATCCGAAACAGAGAACGGGGACAAACTCGATCGCGATATCCTTTAGCTGATTGATTTGGGGGGCGGATAAGAACTGCGCTTCGTCTATAATCAGGACATCGTAATGGTTTTGCTGGAACCATTGATACAGGTCCACGCTTTTATCAATTAAAATACCGGTATCGTTCAGCCCGATCCTGGATTTTACAACAGTAAGACCGTCCCGGTTGTCCACAGAGGGTTTTAATAAACCTACCCGGTAACCCTTTTCTTCATAGTTAAATTTCACCATCAGCGCCTGTGCCGTTTTGCTGCTGCCCATTGCGCCATATTTGAAATACAATTTCGGCATTTTTATTCCTCCGGTTTATTTTTACAATCTTTCCTACAGTATTTCCAGTTAATTCTGCAATAAGGTTGCGTTTCTCCCCCCCGCCTTCGGAGGGGAGAGAAACGTGTTTTATCTCGCAAACTGAAATGGAATTGCTATCAGTATAACATTCTTTGTTTACTTATGAAATACTTAATTTAATGATGAATACAATATCAAAAATGATAGCCGCAAAAAGGCTGATCTAGTCAGCCGCGCAAAGCTTACAGCTAAACGGAATACGATCTAAATGACAAAATCCATTTGAAATACTCAACTGTGCGGATAAGCTGATGTATGAGCATAAAAACAAATGAAAGACCCCCGTGTATTCAAAAGAACTCTAACGCAGGGAGTCGGTTGAAGAAATAAGCAGGAATTTAAGAAAACTGAGTGAAAAAGAAAATAGGAAAACCCTTCGTGTGCATATAATTGTGCCAAGGGGGCATTGTCATGAGATTTTTGATTCTGACCAGAAAAAGAATGCTGTCGGTTTTATGCTGCCTGATTTGCGGTATATTGGCTGTGTTTCTGGCATTTCAAGGCGTAGCGGCAATCAGGGCATCTTCCGGTAAGCGTCTGATTCCAATTTACTGCGTAAAAACGGATGAAAAGAAAATCGCAATCTCATTCGACGCGGCGTGGGGAAATGAAGAGACACAGACGTTGATCGATATTCTGAATAAATACAACGTCAAAACGACCTTTTTTGTGGTGGGCGCCTGGGTGGATAAATATCCCGAATCTGTTAAGGCACTTGCGGCCGCCGGACATGAGGTCTGCAACCATTCCAACACGCATCCCCATTTGCCGAAGCTCGGGCAGACGGAAATGACAGCACAGGTGACAGAGTGCAACAACAAAATCAAAAATGTTACCGGTGCCAGTCCGCTGCTTTTCCGTGCGCCTTACGGTGATTATAATAATCCTGTGATTGAAACCGTAAAATCTCTTAATATGTACTGTGTGCAGTGGGACGTGGATACGATAGATATAAAAGTAATGTAGATGATATGATTAATATTTGAATATTACCTTTACCTCTTCATTGGTCAAAAGCACTTTATCAATCAGTGTTTTTGCCAATTCTTTTTTGTCATCAAAAGATAAGGACTCGAAGTCACAATCAGGAATTTGTAAATCAGGTTTCAAGGTGGATTCGTTAATTTTGTTTAGCAGCTCCGTTTTCCTTTCATCCAGTTTAAGCAGGCGTTCGTTTATGTACCGCATGGTGACACTATTGGATTCAGACAAGCTGTCGAGCAGATTTGAAATCTGCTGCTCTATTTTTACAAGCTCTATTTTTTCGCTGTTTAAGTCAGCCGGTGGGGGAGTATCAATCTTTTCAGATTTTAATCTGTCCATTTCCTGCTGAATTTGCTTTGAGACGTTTTTTTCAACAGCATCCACATACGGCTTAATATGCTTTGCGGTGCATAGCTTCAGGTTGGTCTTTCCGGAGCACGAAAAATAGACATATCCATTGGAAGAGATAACCCGCATAGAGTAACCGCAATACCCACATTTGATGATACCGGACAACCAGGAATATTTTCCGCTGCCGGTGTTCTTAATTTGCCGATTGGAATCGAGCTTGTGCTGGCAGATCAGAAATGTTTTTGAGTCGATCACGCCGTCATGATGTGCAATGGCAAGCATCTGCTCGTGAAGATCGGCGTATTTATTCATTCCCCGGTCGCGCTTCCCAAAGAGCCAAAGCGCTTTCTGCCCGGTATATTCGTCGATGTCGTTGTACATGATAAGGCCCTTTTGCTTATAGAAATAATAGCTGTCTCTTATACACATCTGACGCTGCCGACGAATTAGACGG
>ENA-OXEN01000155-OXEN01000155.1-human-gut-metagenome-genome-assembly--contig:-NODE-155-length-15598-cov-15.969247_pt1 | contig 15598 bp, 11 predicted proteins | sample MGYA00249358_ERZ652249 | MGnify/ENA primary metagenome ERZ652249 (study PRJEB26925, sample SAMN05826761) | human gut metagenome | biome: ENVO:2100002; feature: ENVO:00000062; material: ENVO:00002003... | reverse complement strand
TTGTATTTTGCATCATCCGTAATCAGCATCAAAAAAGGAGCATGCTCTATATGACATTAAGAAAACTGTTTTTTATTTGTTTCTCGGCGCTGTCCGTTCTGACGGTCGGCTGCAGTGCACCGAACGGAGAGAATACGATTAGCTCTGGTGCGGGTACAGTGCCAGACGTTTCTTCTCCCGAATCTTTATTATCCGCACAAAGCATCGTTTCTGAACCGGCTCCCGGCAATCCGGCCGGTATATCTTCCGCCCCCGGGGTCAGCAGCAGAAAAGCGGAAGGCGGCAGCGAGTGGGTGGCATACGACACGAACGAGGACAGCTACAAGCTTCATATCAAAAAAGCGGACGGCACCGAAGACAAGGTTCTGGTAAACGATCCTGTATTAGCGCCGTGCGTGGCGGGCGAATGGGTGTATTTTCTTTCGGACCTGGGCACAATTGAAAAAATAAAACTGGATGGTTCGCAGAGGACAAAAGTCTGTGGAACCGACGCAATAGAAAATTTAAATGGCAATATGTCCATTACCGCCGCGTATCAAAACGGATTTATTTTGTATACAACGCAGCAATGCCATGAAGTAGGAAACAACAGCTCGTATCCTGTGCACTATTATAAGCTGGACCCGGCTACTAATAAGATAACCGAAGCAGAGGACCAGTGATGCCGGAAAGGATCCAATAAAAAAGACTGCCGTTTGTGCGGCAGCCTTTTCGCGTGTTCAGTTGAGTCTTTCGATTTTGGTGACGGTTACGCTTCTGGTGTTGGAGCCGTCTATGGCGCCTTCATAATAGATTCTCAGCCTACGCCCCAGCTGCAGTCCCTTGCCGGAAGTGTCCGCGTCGGTTCCGTCCCTGAGGAAGGTGATCGAGCGGCCGTCGTCCGTCTTGACGGTAATGGTCTGTGTCATGATTTCTTCCAGCGTTCCTTCTACGGTGGAAATACCGCTGGAGGATGCATTCGCATCCAGAATCTTAAACCGGTTGAGGACGTCGCTGTCCGGCAGAACCATACTGTTGAACAGATCCGACTTTTCTCCTACTTCGTAAGGGGAGTTCTTTGGCAGAGTAAAGCAGTAAACAACGTCTTCCTTTGTTCCCAGGTAGGTGGGTTTGGGATCGAGTGTTTCGCCCTTTGTTTTCTCCCACCAGTCCTTTGAAACAAGGAAAATCGTAAGCAGTGAGCAGTTTTTGTCATTTTGAAAAAGAAAATCCACTTTCGTATATTTGGTGCCGCCGTCCGACATGGTTTCCGTAGTAACCACCGGGGTATAATTTTCATCCTCCCAGCTGTCGGGGACTGCAAGTGAAAAACTTAATTTGTCGTTTGTATAAAATTTCTGAACAGCACTGCTTTTTGCGTTGCTTTTGGCTCTGATTTCAGACGGGGCGGTTTCCGCAAGCATGACGGCAGGAGCTTCCGCTTTTGACGCGCATGCGGTCAGCAAAACCAGCAGAACCGATAGTAACGGGACGAAAAGCTTCCGTTTTCTCATAAATCTCCTCCATTCGGGCATAACTTTACAGCTACATCATATTCCGGGTGCTTGTAAAAGTCAATTATGATGTAAGAATTGTAATAATTCATTACAATTCTGTTATATTTTAATACAATTCCATCAATCCATCTTTTGCGGTTTCGTGCTATAATAATCTCGTAGCGCAAAACGGGGCGAAGCTCCGGCGCTGAGAATGGGAAATTTTAGAAGGCGGCGGTTTTGATGAATATTCTGGTGGATGCCGATGCCTGCCCGGTTAAGGAAATTATTGTCCGGCTGGCGAAAAAACAGAAGGTGCCCGTCGTCATGCTGACCGACACGAGCCATCTGCTCAACGACGGGTACAGCAAGGTGATTACGGTGGACAAGGGTCGTGACAGCGCGGATATCCGTTTGGTCAATCTGGCTGGGAGCGGGGACATTGTCGTCACTCAGGACTTCGGCGTGGCGGCAATGGCGCTTGCCAAGGGCGCAAAGGCACTGAACCAAAACGGCATGGTATACGACGATTCCAACATGGACCGTCTTTTGTTTGAACGCGCGCTCGGTCAGGAAATGCGCCGCGCGGGAGTAAGAAGCGGAAAGTTTAAAAAGAGAAGCAGGCAGGATGACGAATCGTTTGAGCGGGTCCTTTCGCGTATGCTGGAAGAAAATATTTGACAAACGAAATGGATATGTTATAATACCATTGTTTTGCCTGAAGCAAAAATCATATAGCAAATCCATTTCCGTTTGTGAGATAAAACGTAACCTTGTTCGCAGAATCCACTGGAAATGCTGTAGTTAAAAAAATAGCGGTTAACACGAATATTGTGAGGTTGAAAATATGTACGATTATGATTTGATTGTCATCGGTGCCGGCCCTGCCGGCATTTTTACGGCTCTGGAGATGGATAAGCTCGCGCCCGGGAAAAAAATGCTGGTGGTAGACAGCGGCAGCACGATTGACCGGCGCGCCTGCCCGGCGAGGACCTCCGGCCAGTGCGCCCACTGTAAGACCTGCAATATTATGAACGGCTGGGCCGGCGCCGGCGCTTTTTCGGACGGAAAGCTGTCCCTTTCGGAGGAAGTCGGCGGCAATATTACGGATTATATGCCGGTGAAAAAGGCGCGGGAGCTTATCCGCTACGCCGACGATATTTATCTGAATTACGGGGCTCCGGACAAGATTTTCGGAAAGAGCGACAAATTTGCGGAAAAGGTGTCCTATGAGGCGCGCAGGGAAAACATCCAGCTAATTCCCTGTCCGGTGCGCCACATGGGTACGGAATATTCCTTTGAAGTGCTGAGGGGCATGTACCGTTACCTTTCCGGCAGGCCGAATTTCGAGTTCAGGGAACACACCACGGCGGATTCCATCTTTGTGGAAAACGGAAAGGCGGAGGGCGTGTGGCTGGTTGACCGTTCCGGCGAGCGTACCCTTGTCCGCGCACCCTACGTGGTGGCGGCGCCGGGACGCGGCGGCGCCGAGTGGCTGGCACGTATTGCCCAGGAAAACAAGCTGGCCACTACCAACAACGAGGTCGACATTGGCGTGCGTGTGGAAGTACCGAATGCGGTGATGGACCACCTCACCAAGAACCTGTATGAGGCGAAGCTGGTTTATTATTCGGATACGTTTGAAAATAAGGTGCGGACCTTCTGTATGAATCCGGGCGGCATTGTCAGCGAGGAGCATTACGACGGCGGCATCGGCGGAGGCATCGCGGTTGTAAACGGCCATTCCTACGCTGACGAAGACAAGCACAGCGAAAACACCAATTTTGCCATGCTGGTTTCCACCCGTTTTACGGAGCCGTTCAATCAACCGATCGAGTACGGCCGGTATATCGCGCAGCTGGGGAACATGCTTACGGGCGGCGGTATTATGGTGCAGCGGCTGGGCGACCTTCTGATGGGAAGGCGCACGGACTATACCAGATTGAAAAAGTCCACAACGGTGCCTACGCTGAAAAACGCGGTGCCGGGCGATTTGTCTTTTGTACTGCCTCACCGCCATCTGACCAGTATTGTGGAATCGCTCCGCGCATTTGACAAGCTGGCCCCGGGGCTTTACTCCAAGAACACCTTGCTTTACGGGGTGGAGGTCAAGTTCTATTCCTCCAAGGTGTCGGTCAAAAAGAATTTTGAGACCGAAATCGAAAATCTGTACACCATCGGCGACGGCGCCGGCATTACCCGCGGGCTGATGCAGGCTTCCGTAACCGGCGTTGTGGTTGCGCGGGATATCGCGAACAAGCAAAACTGAATTTTTTAAGTTTGGGAAAGCGGCAAACCCCTCCGGCGGGTTTGCCGCTTTTATGCATGCCTTCAAAATACAATCATATAATGTGATAAACAAATATGTGGGGGGAGGACGTTTCATTGCCGGATTTTTCTTTGAACTATTTTATTGCTTCCAACAGCTCGAGGGGATATGTCAGCTTTTTTCAATCGAATTTTGGCCGCCTGAAAACGGTTGTCCGTCTCAGCGGTTATCCGTCCATCGTCGTGTCGGATATTGTGAGCGGGCTTTGCTCCGCTGCACGGGACGGCGGCTGTCACGCGCAATTGATCCACAATTGCCTGGACAATTCCATGGAAGGAGTCATTATTCCGGAAAAAAACGCGGGAGTGATTAATTTTCCGCTTTACGGAGAAGAAGAATATCCCGTGGCGGCAATTCTTAATGACGACAACCTGAGCCAAACCCGTGCCTGCCTGACGGGCGCGGCCCGGCATTTTTCCGCCGCACGCGCCATCCACGACAAATGGGAGCAAATCTATGTTTCCAATATGGATTTCGACGCTGCCAACAGGCTGACGGCCAGGACAATTGAAAAAGTAATCGGAGAAAAAACATTGGAAAAAAAGGGGACGCAGGTTCACCGTTACTTCGGCGCGTCAACCGTGAACGGCGCTTATGATTACATTGACAATCTGACGGAGGACCTTGAAAAACGCTACTTTATCAAGGGACGGCCCGGTACCGGAAAGTCGACTTTTCTGGGGAAAATTGCGGAGTATGCGGCAGCGGCGGGATTTGATACGGAAATTTACCACTGCGCGTTTGACCCGAACAGTTTAGATATGGTGATTCTGCGGGAATTGAGCGTGGCCCTGTTTGACAGCACTTCCCCGCACGAATATTTTCCGTCCCGCCCGGACGACGAGGCCATTGATATTTACAAAGTTGCGGTCGCGGAAAAAACAGACGAAAAATACCGCACGGAAATTACGGCCGTTATGGTGGATTATAAAGCGGAAATCGCAAAGGCGGCCAAACAATTGGCCCGCGCGAAACGTTATTACGACGAAGTGCAAAAGGGAATGATTTCAAAAATCAGCGCGGAGGCGTTCGGCGCTGCCGAAAAGAAAATCAGGGATACGGTATTTGCGGATTAAAAATGCTGTTTTTTACCGGGACCTTGCGGTTAGGAGCCGGATTTGGACCGGCAGCGACCCTTTTACCGAACATCGGTTTTTAGGTCGTTCAGAAGCAGTTCCAGTAACAGTTCCTGATAGCCTGCGCGCCGGGTTTTTCGTATTTCTGAGGAAACTGCCTGCAATTTGGGCGAGCGCAGTTGATCCAGTTCTGTAAGCCGCGATGAAGAAATTGATTCTTCTGACAAAGAACGGTAATAATCATCCTTGTCCAAATGCCAGAAAAAGAATTGTCCGGGGTAACGCAATGCCAGCCGGTCGGCTATGCGCAGGCCTTCCGGGTCAAAATCGCCGGAGTAATACATCATACAGCCCGAAGCGGCCAATAAGCCAAGTAAGATCAGTGATGCGGTTTTAACCTGCCCGGAGGTACATAAAATAGGGGAATGTGACGGTGGAGACTGCTCGCACAGATGTGAAAAAACCATTTGATTTTCGACAATGTAAATCTTTCCGGTCGGGCTTGCCGCGCTAACAATTGTCGACAGATTGGAAAGGGTCAGCACAGCGCTTTCATTACGTATACGGAACGCCTGAAACGCGGGATGCTCTCCTTCCTCCGTGCAAAGCAGCAGACCGGACTGCGTGGTAAAGCTGGAAATATCATCCGCGAAAAGACTGACTAAAAAAAGAGTTTCTGCCCGTTGCTCGGCAGAATGGGGATACGCCCTTTGCTTCCAATCGCAAATTCCGTATAAAAGCAACTTACCTGCAAGGCGGTTCATATCAAAGCTGTGTGGATTTGCGGTGATTCCCGCACTGAAAACAGCCAGACGGCGCTGTGAAAGCGGTTGGGTCGACAAAAAGTCAAGTGCGGCGCACGCCTGTTTTAAAGCAACACATGCCGCTTCTTCCTCTTTTTCGGCAGCTTGTAAAAAAAGTGAATATCCGTTCCCCTTGGATTCCAGCATTCGGTGTATCCAGTTCTGTGCCGCTTCTGATTTAGCCTGCGGATACACATGTGCAAACAGGCTCTTTATCCATTTCTGGCGGGCTTTTTTCGCGTCTTTCTTTACACGCACCGGATGGCCGAAATAACCCTCTAACAGCTCCGGCAAAGAGGTGCCCTGAAAACGACTGGCGTGGAGCGCCTGCTCAAAGTCAGAAAGCCGGTATCGCAAAGGTGGAAAAAGTGTTTTCCCCAGGAAAAGGCCCGCTGTACGGCACTCCTCTTCCGTCGCATCCGGCAGAGAAACGATTCCGGACGCTTTTCCATATGACTGGTATTTTCTTAAAATTACATTCATCTGACGGGTCCAGCCCGCTTTTTCCTGAAAATAGGCAATACAGTCCGTTCGGCTCATAAAAGCATCGCACCTTCGTCAAGTGTTTTTTGATAACCGTCCCACTGATAAAGCAGAATTGTGACTACCTGAGAATTGGCTGGACGGTACATGTCCGCAATTTCCAATTGCGGGACGGATGCATAGCAGCCCCATAACGCCTGTGAATTCATGATATAGCCAAAGCCGAGCGTCTCCACAAGGGCGAACATGCTCTCAATATTTTTGTCGTCTACGCCTGCGAAGGCCTCATCCAATGCAATAATATATGGACATTCCACGCTGGCCCTCTTATATTGCGCGGAAATTGCCGCAAAGAGAGGAACATACATGGCCATCGCTTTCTCGCCTCCGCTGAACTTGTTGAATTCGGAATTGGTAAGATTCTTTTCTTTTTCACCGTGTCTTTGAAAAGCAAGAGTGAATTCAAACCAATTGCGGAAATCCAAAGCGTCCCGGATAAGGTCGGCGTAGCTGACAGATTGGTCATTTTCCATTGCCAGCCTGCGTGCGGAGGTCACTTTGGTACGAAAATGTGCCGTTATTTTGCGGCGGTCTTCATCACTTAAAATTTCGATGTCTCTATTCAAAAGCTCTACAAGCTTTTTCGTATCCAGTTCTCCATCCGCCTGCTGGCTTTTTCCCTTCCAGGAAAGATTAAAGATCAGCCCCATCGAAGTGTGCACACCGCTCATGATTTCGCTCATGGTGCGTACCCATCTGTGGCTGGCCGCGATGCGGTTACGGAGCTTGCCGCTGATTGTTTCTGTCAGGATGGATTCGAAAAGTTCCCGATCCTTTTCATTTAACAATTCCTGCATCAAAGCAATCTTTTGTTCAATTTCCTGTATGAAAAAGGGAAGAGAAACCTGTTTTCCATCCAACGTCAATAGAATCAGCCGCCGACGCCGCAGAATTCCTTCTGCTTCTTCAAATTGCGGAGCAATTATAGGGCGATAGTCCGTAAGCGCGGCGCTGTTTTTGAGGAAATTCTCGTGAAGCGCCTGATACATATTATCCGGCAATTGCTCTACATCCTGTGCGCGCAGCTTGAGCACCGCCTTACGCGCGGCGGCTAAAACGCTTTCATCTACCGTATCGGGGAAGAATCCGAGTGCCTGTTCTTCGAGAAAATACATTCTCAGGTTATTTTCGCGTTCAATCTTAATCACGAGTTCTTGCGCTTGCTGCTGCTTTTTTTCACGCAATTGTTCAAGCTTACTCTCGTCCACCCTGACATCTGCTTTCCAATTGGGTAAATCTTTGTCTAAATCAGCGATTTCGCTTGCGAGTTTTTGCAATTTTTCCGCGAGCGCACGGTTTTCAGGCTGATTTAAAAAGTCCTGAAGCGCCTTGATTTCCCGGCTCAACGCCTGTGCTTTATTCTTCCTCGTCCGCGCCGCCAGTTCAAGCTCCACCAAATAGCTTTCGGCCTGCTCCAGCAAGCCGCTTTGCGCTTCAAAAAGCTCCTCGGCGTGATGATAGCCGTTCCAGCCTTCCTCCAGATCATGCAGCAGCGCCATGTAATCGTCCAAAGAATTCTGCTCTTCCAGAAACGCACTTACGGTTCTGGAAACCGATATTTCTTTGCACAGAGTAATTACCCGCTGCTTTGCGTTGCCCAAAGCGGCACGGGCATCCTTTTCCGCTTTATCAAACTGCTCCACTTCACGATTGGTTACCGCCAGGCTGTTTTCACAGGTCTGTACCAAACTCAGCGCCATCGCGAGATCTGCGGTAGAAGGCCTTCCCTCGTATTCTGTATTCAGGTTATCAATGCGCCGCTGCAATTTTTCAAGTTCCATATACTGCAGTCCCAGTGCGCCTTGGTATTCCGAAACTTCCTGTTTCAGCGTGTCTATTTGTCGCTGGCGATTCTCGCGGCGGGCGGCTGCCCCAATGAATCCTGCTGTTTGAAAAGGATGGCTTTTCCCGCTTAAAACACCGAGACGGTAACGCCCGTCCGGAAGAACGGCAGTATCCCCGTCATCGTCCGTACAGGAGATGCCGCTAAGCGCCGCTTCAGCGGCTTCCTTCAGTGGACCTTCTACGGCGTAAAGATCACGCAGCGGTTGACAGGGACGGACATTGGATGTTCTGACGAAATGGTCGGGGTGCTGCTCCAATATATCAGACAGAACCGCCTGTTCAGACTGCGGCACCACCAGAGCGTCAAGCAGACCCATATCGGTAAGCTGTGCTTCCAACAAATCCTTTTTCCTTTGTTCCATACCCGGGGAATAATCAATCAGGTCGTAAAAAGGCGCACAGGAAACGCCACGGCGGCATAGTTCCTCACGGGTTTCCTGAACCGCAGCCGCTCTGGGCGGAATAGGTTCCGGTGCGTTCTCCAGCGCTTTGAGTTGTGCACACAGCGCATTATAAGTATCCTGCAATTCCTTCCGCTGTGCCTGACGCTCGGCTAATTGCGTCTGCAAAAGACTGTAAAGCGCATTCTTTTCATTGGACAGAAGCGTGTTCAATTCACTGTCGTCCACAGTGCTTTTGTAATGAGAGACGATTTGCTTGATCTGTCCTAAAAGCATATCGGAAAATACAAATTCCCGATTTCCGGCTTGTATGCGCAAAAAGGCTTCAATCAGTTCGTCGCGGGCTTTCTGTTCTACCAGACACGCGGTATCTAATTCCTTCTGCGCGGTACGGTACTTGATTTCTGCGTCGTTCAATCTCTTTTGAATATTGTCCAGATCTTTGCCTTTTTCTTCCTGCTGTTCCAGTGCTGTCTGAGCGTCCTTTAACCGGCGGCTATAGGCTGTGCCGGCGGTATAAGCTTCTTTGAAAGCGGTGGACAGCTTCTGGGCAAGCTGCCTTCTGAGTTCCGAGGGCCCGTTCCATTGCAGTTCTTCCTGCAATTGATCCAGTTTGTCCAATCGTTGCTGGTAAAGTGCCTGCTGGTCGTCTTTCTGACGCTGCAGACTATCGAGCGTACGCTGCGACTGATTTCGCTTCGCCTTCTGTCCCTCCACATCGCGGACATCCTGTTCACAAGCGAGGTTATTTTCTTTCAGTGTATTTTGCAGTTCTGCCAAATGCTCCGCTTTTTCCTGCAATGTGTCGCTGCCGCCAAGCGCATTTTTCTCGGCCTTAAGCTGAGAAAGGGTTTCACTATCCTTCTGTATCTTTACATTCAGCGCTTTAATTTGAAGCTCCAGGTCTGCAATTTCATTTTGTGTGGCGGAAACATGGCTTTGCAGATTTTCCGTTTCATCGTGATGCTTCAGAAACGCACGCGCCTTTTGCGCCAGCATGTATTGGTTATAACGGGTATATTCATTTCGGATAATCCCCGCGCTGATCTGCGCGCGCTCCAGCTGCTCCAGATTCCCCTGAATGCTGTCCATCTTTTCCATTGCGTCCACCATCGCCTGCAAATCATTATCACTGAGCGGCTGCAGGGATGAGTTCAGGATATCCTGTACCAGGGATGGCTTGAAATCCTTGCTTAGTTTCGGGGCGCGGATTTGAATCAGCAGCGTGATAAACTGCTCATATTGGTCAATGTCCGGGAACTGGAAAATGCGGTCATTGGCCAGCTTTTTATATTCGGTCGTGCTGTCGGCCCAGTTGCCGGGGTCGCCCAGCGCGTTTTTAGCCTCCTGTTTGCTGAGCGGAAGCCGCTGTGACCCGGCTTCTCGGTACAGACACAAGTCGTAACCGATTCTGCGACCGTCACAAAGACAGAATCCCCAAAATGAGATCCCCTTGTTCTTCTGGGCGCGCATTCCAATTACCAGCGTGCAATAATGTTCCACATCCGGCTTCTTAAATTCCAGATACAGATATCCGGTGGATTCGTCCCGGTCTCCGTTCCCTAAGAGATAAAAATCCATTTTCCGATCCTTGGTCCCGAAGGAATCCAAGCGTTCCGGACGGTGGTTACCGTCCAAAATAAAAGGGATAAAGCTCTGCGTTGTAATGGATTTTCCGGCACCATTCGCGCCGCGCAGCAATAATCTGCCGCCTCGAAAAGGAAACTCTTCAACATCATATAACCAAAAATTCACGAAGCCCAAACGATTCATTAACCAGCGCAAAATCACACCTCCTCTGTTTCATTGTTTTCACGGTAATTGCCGGTCATCTTTCCCAATGCGGGCAGGAGAATAAGCCCCCCCTCACGCCGGGACACAAGCATCCAGTTTTCCATGTATGAAAGGACCTCTTCGGTCAGTTTTTCAAGGGGCATCTCCCGATACTGCTTCCCCCATAAAGCGGAATACTGTGTTCGGCATTTCTCCAATTCGCGGTTGAAATCATGGAGTGACAGCTCCACGAAATCATTCATGGCGCGTGGGTACTCATCCTTTAGAACAACTGAGCGCAATCTTGCAGAAAGACTCAGCGCAATATCGCTTAGCATCCGATCTTCCGGATAGCTCATGCCAAAAGACTCATCTTCATCCAGAACAAAATACGCACCGTTTTTGTAGATCTGCAAATTGCCGCCAATGGTCTGATTCAGGTAGCGTTGTACCCAACCGCGTTGATTTTTAATATATGCATAAACCGGATCATCGGGCTGTTCCCAATAAACTGCGGGTGACAGCGCTAGCTGACGGTACACTCTGTGGGTACGAAGGACGCCGCGGTCCTGATTCAGGTTTTCTACACCTTCCTTTTCAAAGTCCGTGGTGCAGGCATAGCCTGATATGTCATAGCTGAAGCTGACGGAAAACCATCTTGAAAGCCCGGTGTTTTCATAAAGAACCTCCTGACCCTGATCGGAAGAGAAACTTTCACTGGTTCCGTCTCGGGTTTTAATAAGAAAAAGAGATTCAGCATAGCGCAATACCCGCACTAAGCTTTTGCGGTTAGAAAAGGTTTCCCAATTCCAATCAGCAAGAACAGGCTGCAGATAAGCAAGCAATGCGGGAGTGAGTTCTGAAAGGAGGAAACGTTCCCCCTCGTCTCTGTCCTCCAAAAAAATCAGTAGCACGCATAGCAGACAGTAATCGGAAGGCACATCAAAAGCTTCGATTCCCATAAAAGATTCCGCATGCGCCGGAATCTTTTCTAATTTGATCAATTTTTCGTTGATAAACAGCTTCCAGCCAAACTGTTCGCCAAGGATCTTTTGAAAAGTGGGGATGGCTCGTTTAACGCGGTGGTATAGGGCGGAATCCTGTTCTCTGAGAATCCAAAATTGTCCTAAAAGAACGCGAAATTCATCCATTCGCATCACGTCCTTCAAACTCCAGTACATAGGCGGGCATGGTCAAAGTACCATCTGTGCAGTGCAGCATACAGGAGCCGGACCGGCGAAGTAGGCGGAACTTCTGACCATATTCTGTGACGGCATGGCGGTCAGAGGCATTATTCGCCAGCACAACCCAATTTAGAAAGATTTGCCGTGTTGAAGGTTCAAGCGTATCTGTGATGGCGGAAAAATCCAATTTTCCATTCTGGATATATTGCAGCGCCAGCCTTTTTGTTCGCTCCTGTTCTGCAAGAAATTTTTGACGAAGCACCGCTTTCTCCAGACTTTTGCTGGAAAACCCGCTTTTGTCGATGCGGGGTTTATAGTGACGGCTGCGGGTATCGAGTGTATACACGCAAGGGACTTCGTCGTAAACGCTGCTGTTTATGTTATCCGTATCTCTGGCGCTGTTGACCGTAAAATGACGGACGGAGGCAACACCAAAAACATGAGCGGAAAGCTTATGCGCTTCTTTTAAGTTCTTACATTCCGCAAATAGCCGGAGAAACTTTTTGTAATCTTCCTTGCGGCTCACACCAGAGTTTTGCATCTGAATAATAAAATTCGCATTTTGAATGATCTTTCGGATTACTTCATTGGTCGTTTCCAAAACATATTGACTTTCACTCAGGCGTCCGGGCTCGGAAACAAACCACTCAAAAAGCGAACGCCATTTCCCACGGATGTTTTCGCTGATCTGCGCCTCGAAATTTGGCGGGCGCTCCGATGATGGACGTGGCTTGTCCAGCTCGCTTGCGACAATTTTATCTAAAATCGTATTCGTTAGGGTAGCGGGAATCTCAGAGAGAACTTTTTCAATTTTTCCGCCCCTTGATTGCAGTTCCTGCACAAAATCTCTCAAATATTTGACAACATGCTCTTTATGCGCGATAAATTCTGCAGAACGCATCATGTGCTCTGCCTTTGAAGAATAAAAGTCTCTCAAATAATCCTGGTAATTCTGGTTAAGCCGTTTGAAATCCTCTTGCAAGTTCTGCCACCATTCATCCACGTCCTTGAGTGGTGCGGTCTGCAGAGATTCCATCTCCATCAGTGCGTTTTGAATACGTGGGAACAGGTAAATCGAAAGCGAAGCGCTTTCTAAAACAAGCCTTTCCAGCCGGATGGTCATGCGCTCTACTTCCGTAGCTGCGCCCGACATTATGTAGCGGAACTGATTATTTTTATATTCCGAAATAGTGTTTGCTCGGCTCGGATCTTGAATTGGTGTAAGGTTCTTCCAATGAACGAGCTGGTTTAAGTCAGGGATAAGCTGTTCCATCGTGTAGTCGGCAAAAGCAGGGATTTGATGTAGTTTTTCCAGGACTGTTTCCTTATCTAACTGAAAATGGGTCTTTTCAGATTCATCATAAAACACACGCATAATGGCACGATAATGTGCTGTATTATCCGTGTTTAAATAAGATGTTTCAGGTATATTATCCATAGAAACTGCATTAACCGGCATAGCTTCACCTTCCTTACATTTTTATCTGAATTTCCACTTTCTCAGAGTTATTTATAGAATAATGGTATCATAATATTATTGGAAAGGCAATATTTTTGCGGTTTTATGCAGAATTATAGTGAATAAGAATGATGGAAGCCATCAACGCGAAAAAGCAGCCCAGCCCATAAGGGCCGGACTGCTTTTGGTGCCGGTGGCAGGAAACCGATGGTATGTACGTACCACGCAGCAGCCTGCATTCGCTAATCTCCACCGTCAAAGAACCGTATCAGACAGGCATTGATTGCTATTTAACATCTAGGATTTCTGGATAATCAGATGATGCTGGCACCACCGCACACAGACAGGACTTGACCTGTTATGAAATCCGCCTCATCAGATGCAAGAAATGCCGCCGCATTGGCAATATCTATTGGCCTTCCGATTTTCTTTAGTGGAATCTCCCGCTTTAATTGCTCCAAAATCTCTGGCGTACAACTTGCGAGAATATCCGTTTGTGTCAAACCCGGAGAGACCGCGTTAACACGGACGCCTTCTCCTCCAAATCTCAACGCAATCATTTTGGTAAGATGAATCAAAGCCGCTTTGCAGGAGCCATAAGCGAAACCGCTACTGGCGCCCACAGCGGATGTTCCCGCAAGAGAAGCCGTGTAGATCACGTTCCCTTTGACTTTTACAATTTCCGGCATTGCCTTTTGGGTCATGAAAAAAGCAGAACGCAAGTTGGTAGAATATATCTCATCCCATATTTTTTCATCTGTACTTTCAAAATTGTGATAGGGGGCGATTCCAGCATTATAGACCAGAATATCCAGTTTCCCATATTTGCCTGCAACTGCATCGACTACTGCCGAGCATTGTTCAAGGTTTGTTACGTCAAGCTTCAAAAAATCTGCTTTTCCACCCGCTTTTTTAATTGCGTTGACTACTGCGGAGCCCTGTTCTTCTCTCCGACCAGAGATAATGACGGAGGCTCCCTCTTCAGCGAAGCGTTCTGCGATGGCCTTACCGATACCAGAGGTCGAACCCACAACAATCGCAACTTTGTCCTTTAATTTCATAAATGTTTCTCCTTCGTGTTTCTTCAATATATGTAGTATACCATAAAATTTGTCTTACCACACGTGTAGTACACCAAAAAATTTATACGTGCTTAGACCAACCGGATACGCAATCCCTGACGAGGCACAGGAAGCGGGATGAAAGCAGTATGCTGTAGGATCTCTCTTGCGGCAGTAAAAGCTGAGTTTACAGAGTTTGTCAACAGCGCGGCCTTCTTATTCGACCTTTCCGGATATAATACGGTTTGTATAGGACTCTTTAATCTGTTTCGAGTTATAATTAATCTGATAATTTTTATTAAAAATCGCGGAATAGAGAATATCTAAAACATATTCAAAAGATATCTGAGAAGCAAAACCGGCCACTTTGGAACCAAAACTTTCATCCAAAGGGATACGCAGGACAACGTCGCATTGCTGGACAAGCTGCGACTTGTCATTCGCGGTCAAAACTATACTGCGAATGCGGAGTGCGCGGAATATTTTGATATAGGAATCGTAATCGTACTGGTGCGCGCTGTACGTTACAAAAAGCACGCAGTCCTCTGGCGTGGCGTTTCTCGCGCTAAAAGAAGCCTCATGGTTTTCGTCGGCCAAAATGACATAACGGTCGATTTTTATCATGCGGTTCTTGAAAATCATCGCACGAACATAAGAATCCCCCTTGGCAAAAATGAAAAGGCGGCGGCTTTCATCGATATAGTTTACGGCTTTGGCAAGAGCGGCGGGGTCCAGCATCTGATGCGTTCTTTCGATGTTGTTGCTGATGAGTTGAGCCAGCTTGTTGCTGATGGCATAGACGTTGTCGCCGGGAGAAAAAGGCATGTTCGCATCCACCTTGCTGATGTCCTGATACTGGTGGTTGATTTCTTTGATCAGCTGAATTTTGAAGTCCCGAAAGCCGGAGAATCCTAATCCCTGACAAAATCGAACGACCGTAGCATTGGAGGTATACGTGCCCTTTGCCAGCGCGGAAATGGTCAGAGAATCCAAAGAATTGAGATTTTCAATTAAATAACAAATGATCGATTTTTCCGTTGGCTTATACACAGCCAGGTCGTTCAGCTTTTCCAATATCATCATATCCATCCTCTCTCAGTTCATTGTAACAAAATATCCGGCATAATCAAAGTCGATATTTTGAACATTTTTTCCACAAACGTGCGAAATGTCTTTGTTGCAAATGAACACTTTTTCCACAATGATGCAACCATATTGACTTCCCAAAGACACGAAAGCTATACTTGGTATCAGGCGTTGAAAGTAGACAAGAAAGGAGAAAGCATCTCTCGCATGGCGCTGGAACATGGGCGGAACGTGCTTGTGGAAAAGCCAATGGTGTCTCATTACCGGGAAGCGCAGGAACTGTTTTCCTTTGCAAAGCAGCGGGGCGTCATGATTTTTGAAGCTATTACCAATCAATATCTGACCAATTATCAACTGATACGCGAAAGCCTCGCGAAACTTGGCGTGATTCGCCTTATCCGTATGAATTATTCCCAGTATTCCAGCCGCTACGAAAGATTTAGACAGGGAACTGTCCTTCCCGCGTTCGACCCCGCAAAGGCAGGGGGTGCCCTAATGGAACTGAATACATACAATCTGCATTTTGTAACGGGGCTTTTCGGTGCTCCAGACAGTTACCGATA
>ENA-OXEN01000152-OXEN01000152.1-human-gut-metagenome-genome-assembly--contig:-NODE-152-length-15650-cov-14.823020_pt1 | contig 15650 bp, 13 predicted proteins | sample MGYA00249358_ERZ652249 | MGnify/ENA primary metagenome ERZ652249 (study PRJEB26925, sample SAMN05826761) | human gut metagenome | biome: ENVO:2100002; feature: ENVO:00000062; material: ENVO:00002003... | reverse complement strand
CTACACCGTCTAATTCGTCGGCAGCGTCAGATGTGTATAAGAGACAGCGTCAAGGACATATGTAAACAATAAAAAAAAGGCCTGCGCTCAGGCGGGAATCTATTCGGAAGAATACGCCCTGCCCGCATCCGCTTCTCAAAAAGAAATCATGGACCTGGTCGCGAAACTGAACGTAAAAAAAGACATTAACGGTATTTTGGTTCAATCCCCGCTGCCGGACGGATTGGATGAAAAGGCGGTGGTGGAAGCCATTGATCCCGAAAAGGACGTAGACGCCTTCCACCCTTCCAATGTGGGCAGAATTATGATCGGAAATTATCATTTCCTGCCCTGCACTCCCGCGGGGGTCATTGAGCTTCTCTGCCATGAAAAAATTGAAATCGAAGGAAAGAGCTGTGTCGTAATCGGCAGAAGCAATATTGTCGGCAAGCCGATGGCCATGCTGCTCCTGCATCATAACGGAACGGTGACCATCTGCCACAGCAGGACAAAAAACCTAAAGGAAGTATGCAGACAGGCCGATATTCTTGTCGCGGCGGTCGGCAAACCGAAGTTTGTTACCGCGGATATGGTGAAACCGGGTGCGGCGGTGATCGATGTGGGAATGGACCGCGATGAAAACGGAAAACTGTGCGGAGACGTGGATTTTGCCAATGTGGAAAAAACAGCGTCTTACATAACTCCTGTTCCGGGCGGTGTCGGTCCTATGACGATTGCGATGCTCCTTAAAAATACAGTTGCCGCGGCGAAACGTCAGAACGGGATGACTCTGTAAAATGCGGAATCCCGGTATACTGCGCCCGGCGGCTGCCAGTTGAGGTACGGAATGGACAACCTTTTAAATCAAATTAATTTTCCGGAGGACTTGCAAAAGCTTTCTCTGGATGAACTTTATGAATTGTGCGATGAAATTCGCGAAAAAATCATTAAGACCGTTTCCAATAACGGAGGACATCTGGCTTCCAATCTGGGGGTCGTTGAATTAACGGTTGCGCTGCACCGTGTTTTCAGTTCCAAGGACGACAGGATCGTCTGGGACGTCGGGCATCAGGCCTATACCCATAAGATTCTGACCGGAAGGCGCGACACCATTTCCACCATCCGGATGCAGGGCGGCCTTTCCGGCTATCCGAACCGTATGGAAAGCAGCTACGACGCTTTTAACGTGGGGCACAGCAGTACCTCCATCTCCGCTGCGCTGGGAATCGCCAACGCAAAGCTTCTTGCCGGAGAGCCCGGCCACGTCATTTCTCTGCTCGGAGACGGTGCTCTGACCGGCGGTCTGGCCTATGAAGGGCTAAACAACGCTGGGCGCTTCAAGAAGAATTTTATTGTCATTCTAAATGACAATAAAATGTCTATTTCACGCAATGTCGGTTCCATTGCCCGCTATTTGGCACATATTCGCACAAAGCCCGGTTATTTCAAGGCAAAGGGTAATGTTGAAACCGCGCTGAACCGGCTTCCTCACGTAGGAAAGCCGCTCCACCATTTTCTTTCGAAATCAAAGGCTGCTTTAAAGCAGATATTATATAACAGCACCATTTTTGAAGATATGGGCTTTTATTATTACGGGCCGTTTGACGGTCATGATTTGGGAAAACTGATTGATGTTCTGGAAAATGTCAAAAATATCAATCATCCGGTTTTGCTCCATGTAATTACCCGCAAAGGAAAGGGTTATCCGTATGCGGAACAGAATCCGGGAGCTTTTCACGGAATAGCCAGCTTCGATATTAAGACGGGAAAAGCTGCCCCCGCCGGTGAGAATTTTTCCAGTGTTTTCGGCAGCCATCTTTGTGCGCTGGCAAACAAGGATGAAAAAATCTGCGCGATTACCGCAGCGATGCAGATGGGAACCGGTCTGACAGGGTTTGCAAAGCAGTTTCCCGGCCGCTTCTTCGATGTGGGGATTGCGGAAGAGCACGCGGTCACCTTTGCCGGCGGTCTTGCCGCGGGCGGCATGCTTCCCGTATGCGCGATTTACTCCACGTTTTTACAGCGCGGTTACGATCAGATTATTCATGACGCGGCCATCCAGCGTGTAAAAGTGACGTTGGCCATTGACCGGGCGGGCGTTGTCGGCGACGACGGCGAAACGCATCAGGGTATCTTTGACGTGGCTTTTTTGAGTACCGTCCCTGGTATTACCGTTTATTCTCCGGCTTTCTATGACGAGCTTTATTTTTCGTTCCAGCAGGCGCTTTACCAGTGCGAAGGCGTTTCTGCCGTGCGCTATCCGCGCGGAAAACCGATGTTTAAGCCCTTTGACTTTGAAAGCACCGGAAAAGCGTACGACACTTACGGACAGGATGGGGCAGAGTTGGCGATCGTGACTTACGGCCGTTTATTTTCTCTGGCCTGCAAGGCCATCACCTCGCTGAAAGAGTCCGGGATCTCTGCGAGAATTATCAAGCTGAACCGGATTACTCCGGTGGACAGGGATGCGGTAGCGGAAGCTGCGGCCGCGAAACAAGTCTTTTTCTTTGAAGAAGGAATCCAGCAGGGAGGAATCGGGGAGCATTTCAGCTATCTGCTGTCCCAGAGCGGGTACCGCGGTGAGTTCTTCTTACGCGCGATCACCAACTTTGTTCCCCATGCGACCATGCTGCAGTCGCTCAGCGCCCTTGGCCTGGACGACAAGGGAATGGTAAATATGATATTGACGGAGTACAAAAAGTGATAGAGAAAAAAAGACTGGACTGTCTGCTGTTTGACCAGGGCCTTGCCGAAAGCAGGGAAAAGGCCAAGGCGATGATTATGATGGGCAACGTCTATATCGACCATCAGAAGTCCGACAAGCCCGGGACCATGCTTCCGGTCGGTACGAAAATAGAAATTCGAGGGGAAACCATGCCCTATGTGAGCCGCGGCGGCTGGAAGCTGGAAAAAGCCATGGCGGCTTTTCCGATTGAGCTGAAAGAGAAAATCACGATGGATATCGGTGCTTCTACCGGCGGCTTTACGGACTGTATGCTGCAGAACGGCGCGAAAAAGGTCTACTCCATCGACGTTGGCTACGGGCAGCTCGCGTGGAAGCTGCGCACCGACCCAAGGGTCGTGAATCTGGAGCGCACCAATGTTCGTTACCTTACACGGGAGCAGGTGCCGGACGACATTGATTTTTTCAGCGTAGATGTCTCTTTTATTTCCCTTTGCCTGGTTCTTCCCGTCGCTAGGGAGTTCATGGCGGAAAACGCACAGGCTGTCTGCCTGATTAAGCCCCAGTTTGAAGCGGGACGGGGGAAAGTAGGCAAAAAAGGCGTGGTACGCGATCAGGCGGTTCACCGGGAAGTGATTGAAAAAATCGTCGGCTTTGTGCTGGAACACGGATTTTCCGTTCTGGGCCTGACTTATTCCCCGGTAAAAGGGCCGGAGGGAAATATTGAGTATCTGGTTTACCTTCAAAAATCGGAGAAACCGGAAAGTGTTCCGCTGAATATAGAAGCATTGGTGGAAGAATCGCATCATGAATTAAACGGTGGTGAATAATTTGAAAATAGCGATTATGCCGAATTTAAGCAAGCACAATGCACAGCTTCATACCACGCGGGTGGCGGAAACGCTGCAGAAATTCGGCGCGGAGGTATGCATGCGATTAAATCTGAAAAGCTGTTTTCCAAATTCACACATTGTCTTTTATGATGATTTTGATAAAATGATGTCCGACTGCGACGCGGTCATCGCCGTTGGCGGCGACGGAACCATTATTCACTCTTCCCGGCATGCCGCCGTAGCAGAAAAGCCGATTTTGGGCATCAATGTGGGGCGGCTCGGTTTTGTTGCCGGACTGGAAACGGACGAACTTGACAAGCTGAAAAAGCTGATCGACGGGGACTATACCATCGAAAACCGTATGATGCTGGAAATCCGGCTGGTCAATCAGGAAAAAGAAGAAATCCATTTGGCGCTGAATGACGCGGTGATCGCCCGCGGAGCGCTTTCCCGGATCCTGGATATCTCTGTTCACTTCAATGACAAAAATGTCTGCGAATACAGGGCGGACGGCCTGATTATTTCCACTCCCACCGGCTCGACCGCATATTCCCTTTCCGCCGGAGGCCCTGTGATCGACCCGAGCATCAACTGTATTCTGCTTTCGCCGATCTGTCCGCATTCCCTGCTGACAAGGCCGGTTATTTTCGGGCCGGACGCCAAGCTGAGCGTAACGGCGTGTTCCCACTATAAAAGCGAGATTATTTTGTCCGTGGACGGAGATACTTTTATTCAGATTGCCGATAATCAGAAAATTGATTTTTGCCGTTCAGAGCGTATGGTGAGAATTATTAAATTAAAAGACGATAATTTTTATGAGGTAGTGAACGAAAAATTAGCCGAGAGGAGAAATTGAATTGAAAACACGACGACACGCAAAAATCCTTGAATTGATTAACGAATACGCGATTGATACTCAGGAAGAACTGCTGCGCCGCCTGCGCGAAGACGGTTTTGAAGTAACCCAGGCCACCGTTTCCCGCGATATCAAAGAGCTCAGGCTGATCAAGACTTTGTCCCACGACGGAAAATACAGATACTCCACCGGCAGAAGCGGCACGGCCGATTACTCCTCTAAATTTTATTCCCTCCTCTCCGATTCCGCGGTGCAGATTGACTACGCGTGCAATCTGGTGGTAATCAAATGCCACGCGGGCATGGCGCAGGCTGTTTGCGCGGCAATGGACACCATGCACTGGCAGGGTGCCGTCGGCACTCTGGCCGGGGACGATACTATTTTTATTGCGATGAGGGACGAAGACCATGCACAGCAGCTGGTTGCTGAACTTAAAAAAATGGTTGGGTGATTGCAATGCTTTCTCAGCTTTACATCGAAAATATTGCTGTGATTGAAAAGACCGGGATTGATTTTCACCCCGGCCTGAACGTTCTGACCGGGGAAACCGGAGCCGGAAAATCCATTGTTATTGATTCCATCAACGCGATTTTGGGGGAAAGAACCTCGCGCGAGCTTGTGCGGACCGGGGCGCGTTCCGCTTTTGTCACCGCCGTTTTTTCCGACCTGGGGGAACAGGCCGTCCATAAGCTGGCGGAATTCGGCTATGCGCCGGAAGAAGATGGTTCCGTCATGATTCAGCGCGAAATCCATACCGACGGCAAAGCCGTGTGCCGCATCAACGGACGTCCGGCAACCGTATCCGTTTTGAAAGAGATCGGAGTCATGCTGATCAGCATTCACGGCCAGCACGAGAGCTATGACCTGCTGTCGCCCGATTTACATATCCGGTACATCGACCGCATGGGCGTGCCAGAGGCACTGCTTTCGGAGTATCGCGCCGCTTTCAGCAATATGCAGCATATGAAAAGCGCACTGGATGCCTTTGATATGGACGAGGCACAGAAAGCAAGACAGATTGATCTGCTGACTTATCAGATCAATGAACTGGAGACCGCCGGTCTGCGGGCCGGCGAGCAGGAAGAACTGAATAAAATCCGCACCCGCTATTTAAACAGCGAAAAAATCGCCTCGGCAATTCATACGGTGCAATCGGCCCTGAACGGGGAAGAAAGCTTTGACGGCGCTTTGTCCGCCGTCGCTTCCGCTTCGGACGCTCTGTCCGAAACGGAAAAATACCTGCCGGAAATCCATGAGCTTTCCGAAAGAATCAAAAATATCCGCTACGATCTGGAGGACTGCGGCGAGGAACTCCGCGGTTTCTCTTCGGAGCTGGAATATGATCCCGCGGACCTTGAGAGGATAGAGGACCGGCTGGACGTCCTTTATCGCCTTGGTCGGAAATACGGCGGCTCCGTGGAAAATATGATCGATTTTCTCGAAAAATCGAAGGCCCAGCTGGAGGATATCCAGCTTTCGGATGAAAAAATCCTGCAGATGACAAAGGAATATCAAAAGGCAAAGGCAGAGGCGGAGAGACTTGCGAAAAAGATTTCCGCCTGCCGCAAAGAGGCGGCACGGGCCTTTACGAAAAGGGTAAAGGAAGAGCTCCGCTTTCTGGATATGCCAAGCATCGATTTTCAGGTACAGCAGGAGGGATGCCCGCTGAATCCGCTCGGCTGCGACAAGCTTCAGTTCCTGATTTCGGTGAACGCGGGCGAGCCGGCCAAGCCGATTGCAAAAATCGCCTCCGGCGGCGAGCTTTCCCGTATTATGCTTTCCATTAAAACAGTACTTGCCGGGAAAGATGACATTGACACGCTGATTTTCGACGAGGTCGACACCGGCATCAGCGGAAGTGCGGCGCAGAAGGTCGGCTTAAAGCTGCATGAGGTCGCGGGCCACCGTCAGGTGATCTGCGTAACGCATCTGGCGCAGATAGCCGCTTTGGCCGACACGCAGTTCTTAATCAAAAAGCAGGTCCGAGAGAACAAAACCTTCACCGACGTGACCGAGCTGGATTACGAGGGAAGGAAGCAGGAACTGGCAAGAATTATGGGCGGAGCGCAGATCACGCCGCTGCTGCTGGAAAATGCGGCGGAAATGCTCAGGCTTGCCAAAAAGCACGGATCGTCTTGACAATGCGGAGGGAATTAGGTATAATGCAGTATAATGACATTGATGGGAAGAAGTAAGTCAAAAAACCGGCAAAGAGAGCCTGCGGCTGGTGTAAGCAGGCGCGTGATTTGGCTGAAATACATCCCGGAGTCGCCAGATTGAACGGTTCCTATTAGATTTGGCCGTGAAAGCGCACGTTACAGCGCGTGGGTATTTTTTGTACCCGTAAGGCCGTATCCGCGAGGTTACGGTGAACTGAGGTGGTACCGCGGTTATTTCCGCCCTCTGCAAATAAGCAGGGGGCGTTTTTTATCCCCCTGAAATGGAGGATTTTTTATGGGAGTTTTCGAAGAACTCAAAGCAAGGGGCTTGATTGCCCAGATGACGGACGAGGAGAAGATTCAGGATCTTCTCAACAATCATAAAACCACATTCTATATCGGGTTTGATCCGACAGCCGACAGCCTGCACGTAGGCCATTTTGTGCAGATTATGGTCATGGCGCACATGCAAAGAGCCGGCCATACGCCAATTGCGCTGTTCGGCGGCGGAACGGGCATGGTCGGCGATCCTTCCGGAAAATCCGATATGCGCAAAATGCTGACCAAAGAGGAAATCGACCACAATATTGCCTGCTTCCAAAAGCAGATGTCCCGTCTGGTTGATTTTTCGGAAGGCAAGGCGATTATGGCCAACAACGGCGACTGGCTTCTGAATCTGAATTATATTGAGTTTTTGCGCGATGTCGGCGTGCATTTTTCCGTCAACCGCATGCTTGCCGCTGAATGCTATAAGCAGCGTCTGGAAAAGGGTCTCTCTTTCTTTGAGCTGAATTATATGATCATGCAGAGCTATGACTTTCTGGAACTGAACCACCGCTATAACTGTCAGCTGGAGCTTGGCGGCGACGACCAGTGGAGCAATATTATCGGCGGCGTCGAGTTGCTTCGCCGCAAAGAGGGTAAGGAAGCCTACGGTATGACGTTTACCCTGCTGACCACCAGCGAGGGCAAAAAGATGGGCAAAACCGAAAAGGGCGCTGTCTGGCTGGACCCCGAAAAGACCACGCCGTTTGACTTCTACCAGTACTGGCGCAATATCGGCGACGCCGACGTTATCAAATGCCTGAAAATCCTTACGTTCCTTCCGCTGCCGGAAATCAATGAGCTTGCGAAGCTGGAAGGCGGGGAACTCAACAAGGCCAAGGAAGTCCTTGCGTTTGAGGTCACTAAGCTGATTCACGGCGAGCAGGAAGCGTTAAAGGCGCAGGAAGGAGCACGCGCGCTGTTCGGCAGCGGCGAGGACACGGATAACATGCCTTCCACGGACATTACCGCGACAAATTTTGCCGATGGGGAAATCGGCGTGCTTGATCTGCTGGTCCTGACAAAGCTGGCGCCTTCCAAAGGAGAGGGAAGACGTCTGATCGATCAGGGCGGTATTTCAGTCGATAACGAGAAGATACTTTCCAGCGCGGAGAAACTTTCCCTAAACCATTTCGAGAAAAAATATGTGGTAATTAAAAAGGGGAAAAAGGTGTTCCACAAAGTCAATCTGGTTGATTAACGCAAAAATCGCTCAGCCCGCCGCCGAAATTTCGGCGGCGGGCTGTTTTGATTGATTTTCATCCGGTAATTCCTTATAATAGGTACATTGACAAATGTTGGAGGATTCATCCAGATGAAAAAAAACGGCCCTTTTCTGTTCGCACCTGCTTCGGTGATGATGATTATGCTTTCGGTATTTTTGGTAAGCAGGATGTTTCCTTTTGGATATAACACTCTTTCGTGGTGTGACATGAACCAGCAGGTTATCCCTTTTCTAATGGACTTTAAAGATATCCTGTCCGGAAAAGCAAACATGTTTCTGAATTTGCAGAACGCCGGGGGGATGAGCTTCTGGGGCGTATTCCTGTTTTTTATCAGCAGTCCGTTCAGCTTTCTGGTTGCCTTTGTCGCTAAGGCGGATCTCTATCTTTTCATGAATATTCTGGTCCTGCTGAAAATGATGGTATGCGCGTTTACGGCAAGCGTCTTTTTTCGTTTTCAATTCAAAAAGCTCGGTGTGCTGCAAAACACCGCGATTTCCGTGATGTATGCCTTCTGCGGCTACACCATGTTTTACTACCAGAACCACGTATGGCTGGACGTCATGTATCTTTTCCCGATTCTTCTGATCGGCCTGATAAAGCTGGCCGACGAAGGAAAAATCCTGTGGTATGTCCTGTCTTTTTCAGCGATACTGACAGTGAATTTCTATCTGAGCTATATGGTATCCATTTTTCTGGTGCTGGCATCCGGAGTCTATGTTTGCTTCTTCGCGAAAAAGGGGACACGCCGGAAAAGCATTTTGCTTCTGGGAGTTTCCACCCTGATTACCGCTTTGATTACCGCCGTGGTCTGGCTACCTTCCCTGATGCAGTATATGGCTTCCGCCAGAACCAGCGACCTGTTTACGAGCTTAAAAGTGGGCGGGCTGATTTCCAGGTTGGACACGACGTTTACCGTGATTCTGTGCTCGGGCGCGATTTTTGCCGCGCTGATTGTCTATTTGTTTTTTGCGAAAAGGCTTCCGCCGAGTACGAACCTTGTATTTTTCCTGTTTGTTCTGACTGTAATACCGGTTTTCATAGAACCGATCAACAAAATGTGGCAGACGGGAAATTATCAGGCTTTTCCGGTCCGCTACGGATATATTACTGTTTTTTTCGGCCTGATTCTGCTTGCCGCCGTGTTATCGGAAATCAATCAGGAAAACCGCCTTGCGTCAAGCAGTTCGCTTGCCGTATTCGGCGGGATGCTGGCGGTCAGTGCCGTATTCCTTGCGGAATGCCTGATTCTTTATAAGGAATATGATGTCGTCAGGATTTACACGGAAACCCTGTGGGGAAACAGCGCCAGCTTCCGGCTTTTGCTCCTGTTCTCTCTGGTCGCGGGACTCGCATATCTCGTCCTTCTGCTGCTCTACCAGTTCAGGCTGCTGGGTAAAACCGCATTTTCCGTTCTGCTGTGCGTCATGGTCGTACTGGAATGTGTATTTAATTCCGGCGTTTACGTGGCCTCCGCCGCCAACAACGGAAAAACCGAGGCAGCCGTCATCGATCTGAGCGGCCGGATCGAGGATGACTCCCTTTACCGCGTAAAATCCGAAGAAAAATACTTCGATGTAAACCTGATGGGCAGTCTGGGGTATCATACGCTGAGCCATTATACGTCGCTGACGGGCGAAAACTTTATGTATACCATGAAGAAGCTTGGCTATTCGTCCTACTGGATGGAAGTCAATTCGAACGGCGGCACCAAACTAACTGACGCCATCATGGGGAACCAGTACACAATTCTCCGCAGGGGAACTTCCTTCAGCAAGGAACAGAAGGTTTATCAGAATGAGAAATATGAGATCAGGAAAAAAGAAGATACCCTTCCCGTCGGGTTTGTTGTTCATTCCGATGCCGTTCAGAAATTAAGCACTCTGCCGGACACGACCCGTCTCAACATTCAGCAGTTTGTCTTTGAATCCCTCTTTCACACACAGGACAAGCTGTTTACTTATTATGAGCCGACCCTTTTGAATAATATCGCCTATACTTCCGGCGAAAGATATTCTCTTACTTTTCCGGACAACAGCGCAGAAGGGTCAGTGGTTTACCGGATTCCGGTTCAGGGAACGGAAACGCTTTATTTCGACTGCTTTGACAGGCTGTCAAACAGCCTGATCGAGCATATCAACTCAAGCTTCAATATTCTGGTAAATGGGATGACCGTACAGGACGATTATCCGAATCAAAGCAATAACGGACTCCTGAATCTAGGTACCTTCCGCGATCAAACGGTGGAAGTGGAAGTTCAGGCTTTAAAAGAAGTCGACGTGAAATCCTTTGGGATCGCCGGACTTAAGGACGATGTTTTAAAGAAAGCGGTCAGCGGTACTGCCGCCGCACAGCTAAAGCAGTCCGGGAACCGGATTACCGGCACCGCTGACGCAGCGGACGACCAGTCCTACCTCTTCCTTCCGATTACGGACGGCAGGGGATATACCGCGACTGTAAACGGGAAAAAGACCGATATCAACTGCGTGCTGGATTCCATGATGGCGATCAAGCTGGACAAAGGGAAAAACGAAATCTCTGTTTCTTATATCCCGCCCGGCTTTTCCTTGGGAAGCTGTTTATCTGCCTTGGGAATCGCTGGTCTGATTCTTTTCCTGATATTTCTGAGAAAAGGACTCTACCGTAAAATTCGGTTTCTGGAACTGCCGGCGGTTGTTTTCTTTACGCTTTTGTTCATCAGCGTTTTTATCGCGGTCTATATTTTTCCCGTAGTCATCTATTACTGGAGATAAAAAAATCCCTTCCGCTGTCGGCAGATCATACTGCCTGACGGAAGGGATCGTTATTTTATAGAAAGCAGGCTTTCATTTCTCCAGACACTTTTCGATTTCGTTCAGCGTCTGGTCAAAATCCGCCGCCGTAACCAGCAGGGAGATGTCGACCTCGGAGGTGGTGATAATCCGTATGTCCGTTTCGCTCTTTGCCGCCGCCGCAAAAACCCTTGCCGCTACGCCGGGAGTGTCCTTCATTCCCTGATCATACACGGAAATTTTGCAGTTTCCGCTGCTGACAATGGTTTTGATATTGGAATTGTCATGAAGATCGGATGTAAAGGTCAGAATTTTATCCAGATCATTGTCGGAAATCGTAAAGGAAATGGAAGTGAAAGCACCGTGCGCCGGCGCAAGCGAAATCATATCCACATTGACTCCGAACCCCGAAATTTTCTGAAAAACATCGGCGGTAAAGGTCAGTTCGGAGGGACAGTTCTGCAGCGTGATCAGGGTAATTTCATTTGAAGTGGTGATCATTGGTTCCGTACTCATCATGCTACCTCCTATTTTAATAAATCAGACATGTTATAAAGTCCTGCGGGCATCGCTGCCAGATAAACAGCAGCGTTGACCGCCCCGACGGCAAAAACCTCTTTTGATTGGGCGGAGTGGGCGAGCGTGATCACCTCATGATGTCCGGCAAAAATCACTTCATGTTCGCCGACAATGGTTCCCCCGCGAACGGAATGAATCCCTATTTCGGTAGCTTCGCGCTTTTTCCTCTGGGAATGCCGGTCGTAAATATAGTGCGCATTCTCATTCATGACCGATGAAATGCCGTCGGCCAGCATGAGGGCGGTACCGCTCGGCGCGTCGACTTTCTGATTATGGTGCTTCTCTATAATTTCAACATCAAAACCGCTTCCTAGCACTTTTGCCGCCCTTTTGGACAATTCGATCAGCAGGTTGATCCCAAGCGACATATTTCCCGAATAAAATACGGGAACAGATTCAGAAACACGGGTAAGCGCTTCCACCTGCGCTTTGTTATAACCGGTGGTACACAGAACAAGCGGCGTTTTATGAATCTGCGCATACTGGAGCAGAGAAGCGAAAAGAGCGGGGTTGGAAAAATCGACGATAACGTCGGCGTCGACATTGATATCCGCCGGTTTCGCAAAAACCGGATAATCCTCTTTCATTTCCGTATTTATATCGATTCCACCCACAACTTTGCAGTCGTCCCGTAGCGCAGCGCAGGCAGAAACCTCACGGCCCATCTTGCCGTTGCATCCGCAGATAATCATCCTTGTCATTTTTACGTTCCCTCCGGAAAGATCAATTTATTTTAACAAATTATATTTTTTAAGAATCATTGCAAGCTTTACTTCCGCTTCTTCACTCATCGCCGTTAATGGCAGGCGGCAGCTGCCACTGTTGAATCCGAGCATTTTCATGGCCGTCTTTACCGGAATCGGGTTCACATCCATGAACAGTGCGTCCATCAGCTCAAGGTACTTCAAAAAGGCCGCACGGCTGGCGGCAAGGTTGCCGTCAAAGAAATCCGCGCAGATTTGGTGCATTTCTTTCGGCATGATGTTCGCAAATACGGAAATGATGCCTTTTCCGCCTAAAGAAAGAATGGGCAGCGTCTGGTTGTCTTCACCGGAGTATATATTCAGCTCGTCGCCGCAAAGGGCAATGGTTTTCGCCAGAGCGGAAATATCCCCGTTTGCCTCTTTTGCAGCATTGATATTCGGGTGTTTGGAAAGCTCCCGATACGTTTCCGGTTTAATGTTGCAGCCCGTTCTGGACGGTACGTTGTAGACGATGATCGGAAGCTTCACACGGTCGGCCACATAGTGATAATGCTTTACCAGACCCGCCTGAGAGGTTTTATTGTAATAGGGCGTAACCATTAAAAGAGCATCCGCGCCAAGCTCTTGAGCGGTCAGAGACAGTTCTGTCGCATAGCGGGTGTCGTTGCTGCCGGAGCCCGCGATGACCGGAATCCGTTTATTCGTTTTTTTGATGATATATTTGATAACCTTGCAATGCTCTTCGTGGTCTAATGTAGCCGATTCCCCTGTTGTACCGCAGGCAATAATGGAATCCGTTCCGTTGGCGATATGAAATTCGACGAGATCGCCCAATACGTCGTAATTTACGGAACCGTCCTCGTTCATCGGCGTGATGATTGCGACCCCGGAACCGCTGAAAATAAGCTTTTTCATGACACTTTACCTCCAAATTCGCAAATTCTTCAATCGATATAACCTTTTGCGCAAAGAAGCTCCGCCATCAAAACAGCTCCGCCTGCGGCTCCGCGCAGAGTGTTGTGGGACAGACAGACAAATTTTACATCGTACTGCGTATCCGGGCGCAAGCGTCCGACGGAAACGGCCATGCCGTTCTCCAAATTACGGTCAAGCCTTGACTGCGGACGGTCGTCCTCGCGGAAATAATGTAAAAACTGTTTTGGTGCACTTGGAAGCCGGAGCTCCTGAGGAACACCCTTAAAGGTTTCCCATCTTGCAATAATCTCTTCCAGTTCAACCTTTTTTTCATAGGAAAGAAAAACCGCGGCGGTATGCCCGTCGGAAACGGGAACACGGAGACACTGGGAAGTAATGGACGGGGAAGTGGCGTTGACGATTGCGCCGTTTTCGACATGCCCCCAGATTTTCAGCGGTTCATTTTCGGATTTTCCTTCTTCGCCGCCGATAAAGGGAATCACGTTATCGACGCTTTCCGGCCACGTCTGAAAGGTTTTTCCCGCGCCGGAAATGGCCTGATAGGTGCAGGCGAGGACTTTCGTTACGTTCAGATCCATCAGAGGATGGATAGCCGGAACGTAGCTCTGCAGAGAGCAGTTCGATTTCACGGCGATAAATCCACGCTTTGTGCCGAGACGTTTGCGCTGCGCGTCAATGACCACGGCATGGTCTGCGTTGATTTCCGGAATGATCATCGGTACGTCGGCCACCATGCGGTTTGCGCTGTTGTTGGACATCACCGGGCATTCCGCTTTGGCATAGGCTTCTTCCAGCGCTTTGATTTCCTCTTTTTTCATGTTGACTGCGCAGAATACGAAATCAACGAGGGAAGTGATTTTTTTAATATCCTGCTCCGCGTTGAAAACGACCATATTTTCCATTGATTTCGGCATCGGTGTTGTCATCAGCCAGTGGTCCCCGACAGCCTCTTTATATGTTTTTCCGGCGGAACGCGTGCTCGCTGCGAGCGCGGTAACCGTAAACCACGGGTGATTCTCGATCAGCGTAGCAAATCTTTGACCAACCATGCCGGTTGCGCCGATAATTCCTACATGATACTTTTTCATTGGTAGCCCTCCTGTAATATATATGTTTAAAGAATAAAAAAATATATACATAAGAAAAAAACCGGTTGAAAACCGGTCATCAGGCAAATATAATAGATACTGTTCGACATTGATAGGGCCCGGCATCTGCCGAACCAAATGTTAGCCGATAGCGCTCCATCATATCAACATGATGACAGTTGTTCTGCTGTTCACAAAAACAACCAGGCGGTTTCCTGCCCCGAAACCCCCTTCGGCGAGTTTACCTTTCACGGACGATACACGGCTTTGGCAGCCTGAAATCCGTTACTTTTTAAAATCGCACCTCTATCTTTGAATTATAATAACATGGGTTGCTATTACTTGTCAATTTATTTATAATAAAGAATCGGTAGTATAATATGTGGGAGATATGAAAATGACGTTGGATTTAAAAAATTTGCAGACAAAAGATTTTTTCTATGATTTGCCGCAGGAACTGATTGCGCAGACCCCGCTTGAACCGCGCGATTCCTCCAGGCTTTTGACACTGAACAAGGAAACCGGCGAGATTGCCCATAAACACTTTTTCAATATCATTGACTGCTTAAATCCCGGTGACTGTCTTGTCCTAAACGATTCACGCGTTCTGCCGGCCCGGCTTTACGGAATCAAGGAAGAGACGGGGGCCCGCGTGGAGTTTCTGCTTTTGAACCACCGGGAAGGGGATGTATGGGAAGTCCTCTGCGGTCCCGGCAAGCGCGCGAAGCCCGGTTCCCGTTTCGTTTTCGGAGACGGTCTTCTCAGGGCGGAAGTACTGGAAATCATCGACGAAGGCAACCGTCTGGCGCGTTTTACCTACGAGGGGAATTTCTATGAAATTCTGGATCAGATCGGGGAAATGCCGCTGCCGCATTACATTACGGAGCATCTGAACGACAAAGAGCGTTATCAGACCGTGTATTCCAAAGAAGTCGGTTCCGCGGCGGCGCCGACCGCAGGGCTGCATTTTACGCCGGAGCTTTTGGAAAGAGTGAAGGCCAAGGGCGTGAAAGTGGTCTTTGTCACGCTGCACGTTGGGCTGGGCACGTTCCGCCCGGTTACGGCGAAAAAGGTACTGGATCATAAAATGCATTCGGAGCATTACTATCTCCCCAAGGAAACGGCGGATGCCATCAATGAAACAAAACGGAATGGCGGCCGCGTCATTGCTGTGGGGACGACCAGCTGCCGCACGCTGGAGTCCGTCGGGACCGCAGAGGGCTGTATCAAGGAAAGCGCCGGATGGACGGATATTTTTATTTATCCCGGCTACCGGTTCAAAGTGCTCGACGGCCTGATCACCAATTTTCACTTACCGGAGAGCACACTCATCATGCTGGTTTCCGCCCTTGCGGGTTACGAGAATATTATGAACGCGTACCGGGTCGCCGTTCAGGAAAAATACCGCTTTTTCAGCTTCGGCGACGCAATGCTGATCATTTAACCGGATTGAAACAAAGCATATGCATCTGTCTCTTATACACATCTGACGCTGCCGACGAATTAGACGGTGTA
>ENA-OXEN01000150-OXEN01000150.1-human-gut-metagenome-genome-assembly--contig:-NODE-150-length-15662-cov-15.857628_pt1 | contig 15662 bp, 16 predicted proteins | sample MGYA00249358_ERZ652249 | MGnify/ENA primary metagenome ERZ652249 (study PRJEB26925, sample SAMN05826761) | human gut metagenome | biome: ENVO:2100002; feature: ENVO:00000062; material: ENVO:00002003... | reverse complement strand
TTTTTACTCTTTTTTTCAAAGCTCTATTCTTTACCCCAACATTTATTATAGAGCCAATGGATTTTCAAAGTCCGCTTAAGGCGCATTTTTATGCATTATTTTGAAGGAGTACCACAGCTTTTTTGTCACTCTTCTGTTTTATTGTCCAACACTTAAGTTTTTCCGACCTCACACAGCATTCGCGTACCCTGAAAAGGTAGAAAAGATGCTGTGGCAGTCCTCATATTATCTCCAGAGTCTGCTGCGCAACTATGCCGTCCGCGATCCCGAACGCTTTCAGCACCGGCGTATCCTTCGCCAATGAAAGAATCAGGTAGCTGGCCTTTGAATCATAGGCCAGCCGGATATCTTCCCCGGACGGCCGTGAGGGAGTGGAAGGATGGGAATGAAAGTTTCCGAGCGGCGAAAGGCCCAGCGCGCGCATATCCCGGACGGCTGCAAGCTGTTCCCCGGGGTCAATGGAAAAATGCTCCGGACTTTGGTCGGGATTTGATAAAAGGTACACCTTTTCCACGGTTTTAAGACCGCCCTCTGCCGTTCCCGCAATCAACCCGCAGGATTCATTGGGCAAGCCCGCTTTTGCGTGGGCGACAATAGCGTCATAATCCACCTGTTTGAGTCTGACAATCATTTTAAATCACACACCGCCTGTTCGTAATCAAACGGCTTCAAAATGGTGGGATGCTCCCCGCAGACGGCGCAATCCTTCGCCGGCGGCAGCTTGATTTTGCGAAACTCCATTTTGAGGGCGTCATAAGTCAGCAGGTACCCGGTCAGGAGTTCCCCCCTGCCGATGATGTATTTGACCGTTTCCATGGCCTGCAGGGAGCCGATCACGCCCCCCATTGCCCCGATGACCCCGGCCTGCCTGCAGGTGGGTACCGCGTCCGGCGGGGGCGGCTCTTTGAAAACGCAGCGATAGCACGGGCCCTGACCCGGTACATAAGTCATGAGCTGGCCCCGGAAGCGGATGATCCCCGCATGGGAAAAAGGTTTTTTTGCCAACACGCAGGCGTCGTTGATCAGGAATTTCGCGGGGAAATTGTCGGTGCCGTCGATGATAAAATCATAGTCCGCAATCAGCTTCATAATGTTATCCGCCGACACAAAGGTACGGTAGGTATTGACCGTAATGTCCGGGTTGATGGCCTCCATGGTCTCTCTGGCCGACTGCACCTTTGCCTTGCCTAAGTCCGGGGTGGTATGGATGACCTGCCGTTGAAGGTTGGACAAGTCCACCTTGTCGGCGTCGGCAATGCCGATGGTCCCCACTCCGGCGGCGGCCAGGTAGAGAGCGGCGGGCGCGCCCAGGCCCCCCGCCCCAATAATCAGCACCTTGGCGTTCAACAGCTTTTTCTGCCCCTTTACGCCCACTTCGGACAGGATAATATGGCGGGAGTAGCGTTCCAGCTGGTCATTGGTAAAAGCCATCAGAGTTGCCCTCCTCCCATGAAGTACAGAAATTCCACGATATCGCCGTCCCGCAGAACGGTTTCGGAAAAGGTATCTCTCTGTATAAATTCATCGTTAACCGATACGGTAACATACTCCGGCGTTTCCACCTGCTCCCGTTCGATCAGCTGTGCTACAGTCAAGCCCCCGGCGTATTCTTTTTGAACTCCGGCCACGGTAAGTTTCATTTTGACTCCTCCAAAATTCAATTGATCGTTTCACCTTTTTTCCCTGCCTGTAACCCCAGCTTGCGGAGCTGTTCCGCGTATCTGTCCGGGGCTTTGCAGATCACCTGACCGGCGCTTAATCGGCCGTTTTCCGGACAATGAGGTTATAGGTGCCGTCGCCGTTGTCGGTGAGCTTCAAAATCTGATGCCCTTCCTCTTTGACACTGCGGGGGACGTTTTGCACCGGTTCGCCGTCATTCATGCGGATCGAGAGAATCTGTCCTTCCTCCAGTTCCTCCAATGCGACCTTTGCCTTGACAAAGGTCACCGGGCAGACCACATCCGTGATATCCACTGTTTCATTAATGAGGTATTCACCCACGATACGCCGCCTCCATTTCTTCCTGGAATACGTCCCAGCCAGCACGGTCGATGGCCACCCGGAAACGTTCGCTGGGCTTGGCGTGCTGATCAAAAAACGTCAGGGCCGCGTCAGCCACCCGGAACAGCGTCTCCTTGTCATGGATAATGGGTAAAAACTGCTCTCCCTTGGCAATCAGGTTCCCGAAGGTGCCGCCGAAAGAAAGAAGATACCCCGGCTTGCCCTTCCACGCGTCAAAGGGACAGGATTTGACGCACCGGCCGCAATGGCTGCATTTGCTCGCGTCCAGCAAAATCTCGCTGTCGGTTTGGGTGATGGCCCCTTCCCGACAGGCTTTCGAGCACACACCGCAGAGGGTGCAGGCATCCGGAAGCCACTCGACCGCATAGCCGCCCTTAATGCCCAAATCGTTTTCCTCTGCCTTGAGGCAGTTGTTCATACAGCCGGTAATCCCGAATTTGAACTTGTGGGGCAGCGCCCGGCCAAAATAGCGGTCGGAGATTTCCACCGCCAGCGAGTAGGTATCGATGCAGCCGGAGGAGCAGATTTTGCTGCCCTGACAAGCTGTGACCGTGCGCACGCGGGGCCCGCATACACCGGTGTCGACGCCTCCCGCTTTCAGTTCCGCCTTGACCGGCTCCACATCGTCCAGCTTGATGAAGGGAATCTCCACTCCCTGCCGGGAGGTAAGGTGCACGTACCCGTCGCCGTATTTTTTGCTGATCTCGGCGACAGTCAAAAGCTGGTCGGCAGTAAGGTTTCCGCCCACCACCTTCAGCCGGAGGGAAAAATTGTTTTTCTGCACCTGCCTCATAAATCCGCCGTTTTTTAGCGCTTTGTAATCAGTCGCCATTCAAAATCACCGCTTTCTTGTATTTTGGGAACCGTCCGGGAATCGGGCCGGAGGGTGAGAATCGCTCCGCCATGCCGCCGTGCAGCGGCTTTATCCTAAATCTCATAATCCTTCTCCCAAACCATCACCCTGCGGTACTTTCCAAAGTCCCGCGGCGGGTTTATTTCTAATTCGATACCATTTGCGTCCAGGAGCGGGTATCGGCGTTCACGCGGACCAAATCCGGCAAAAACGCCGCCCCGGATGTTTGCAAAGCCGGAGTCGGACGCCAGATCAAAATCGGGAGGATATGCGAAGGCCCCGCTCCGCAGGGGCAGCGCATCCCCTTTTGCATAAGTGACTGGCGAAGGGCTGTGCCGCAGAACGGTATGGACGTCCTCATGGTAATAAAAGCGGTCGAAAAGGTTGATTTTCAGCTTGTCGGAGCCGTCGCGCAGGAAAACACCGTCCCGCTTCCCGTCCCCCGCGGCCTCAATGACGCCGCAGGCGGCGGTGGCGTGGGTGATCCGGTCAATTAAAATCAGCTCGCCCAGCGTTTTGTGCAAACGGAATTCATCCAACACCGCCGGTTCGGAAAGCACGATCTCGCACCGGACGATTTCATTTTTGGTAACCGAGCTGGCGGTAAGCAGCGCGCCGCTGTTTACGTCCACCTTATGGCGGATTCCCGTAACAATGGCGGGGAGCAGCTTTGTCCCCAGCTTGATCCAGTAATCCTTTCCGGGAACCAGCTTCTGGTCATCCATCCAAAGCAGGGTGGCCGAGAAGGATTTGTCTGTTTTCAGTTCGGCGTTTCTGGCCAGCACACAGCCGCGCGAAACATCCACCTCGCGGTCCAGCTGAAGGGTGACGGGCTGGCCCAGGGCCGCGGTCTCCGCCTGTTTATCCGCGATATGAATCGACTTGACCAGCGCGGCTTCGCCGCTGGGCAGAGCGGTCAGCAGATCGCCGACCGCGACTTTTCCGGCTTCAATCTGTCCCTGAAAGCCGCGGAAGCTGTGGTCCGGACGGCAGACCCGCTGCACCGGCAGATAAAACCCGGCTTCCGGCGCGCCCCCCGAAATGTCCACCGTTTCCAGATGCTCCAAAAGGGTCTCGCCGCGATACCACGCCATTTTGCCGGAATGCTGGGTAACATTGTCGCCCTCGGTGGCCGAAACGGGGATGATAACCGCGTTTTCCAGTCCCAGCTCCGCCCGGAGCTTTCCGATCTCCCCGGAAATCTCGAGAAAGCGTTTTTCGTCATATCCGATCAGGTCCATTTTATTTACCGCGAACACAAAATACCGGATACCCATCAGGGCGCAGATCCGGGCGTGACGGCGGGTCTGTACCAGCACACCCTGAGAAGCGTCCAACAGAATCACCGCCAGGTCGGCAAAGGACGCCCCCACCGCCATATTCCGGGTATATTCCTCATGGCCGGGGGTGTCCGCCACAATGAAGCTGCGCCGGTCCGTGGTAAAGTAGCGGTAGGCCACGTCAATGGTAATTCCCTGCTCGCGCTCGGCCATCAGGCCGTCCAGCAGGAGGGAGTAGTCGATTTTCCCTCCCCGGCTGCCCACCTGACTGTCCAGGACCAGCGCCTGCTCCTGATCGGTGTACAGCAGCTTGGAATCGTAAAGGATATGCCCGATCAGGGTGGATTTTCCGTCGTCCACGCTGCCGCACGTGATAAATTTTAGAAGTCCGTTTTCCGCATTGCTCATTAGAAATACCCCTCCCGTTTGCGCCGTTCCATGCTTCCCGCCTCTTCGTTGTCAATGACCCGGCTGGTACGCTCGGAGGTCACGGCGGCGAGCGTTTCGGCAATCACCGCGTCCAGCGTGTCGGCCTCGGATTCTACCCCGCCGGTAAGGGGGTAGCAGCCCAAAGTGCGGAAGCGCACCTTTTTCATCTGCGGCTTTTCGCCCGGAAACAGGCGCATCCGGTCGTCGTCCACCATGATGATATTACCGTCCCGGTACACCACCGGGCGCTCGGCGGCAAAATATAGCGGCACGATCTCAATATTTTCGCGGCGTATGTATTGCCAGATATCTTTTTCCGTCCAGTTGGAAATAGGAAATACCCGCATGCTCTCGCCTTTATTGATCCGGGTATTGTAAAGCTTCCACATTTCGGGCCGCTGATTTTTGGGGTCCCAGGCATGATGCTCATTACGGAAAGAAAAAATCCGTTCCTTGGCACGCGACTTCTCCTCGTCGCGCCGCCCGCCGCCAAAAGCCGCCGTAAACTGATATTTGGTCAGCGCTTCCCTAAGCGCCTGCGTTTTCATGATGTCGGTATAAGCCGCGCCGTGGTCGAACGGGTTGATTCCCTGAGCGATCGCGGCTTCATTGCGGTAGACCAGCATATTGATGCCCAGTTCCTTTGCCCGCCTGTCCCGGAATTCAATCATTTCGTGAAATTTCCAGCTGGTGTCGATGTGCAGAAAGGGAAAAGGCGGTTTTTCGGGATAAAAGGCTTTCAGAGCCAGATGGAGCATGACCGACGAGTCCTTGCCAATGGAATAGAGCATGACCGGCCGCTCGCATTCCGCGGCTACCTCCCGGAAAATATAGATGGCCTCGGCCTCCAGTTTATCTAAGTGCGTCAGTGGCATGGAGTTCACTCCTAATAATTATTTGAATCGCGGCTGTTCACCGTAAGGGTCTTGGCGCTGCCGTCCGGATTCGTGACGGTCCAGTGCAGCAGGGTGTTTTCCCGCCGGACGGTAAGCCGGCCGCCTAGGCCGCCCATATCTTCTCCCAGAAACATGGTGATCGCCTGCACCGGGCATTCCTTGACGCAGGAAGCGCACCCCCAACATCTCTCGGGGCGCGGGATTACCGCTTTCCCCGTTTCGTCCAGGCGGATCAGGCTGCCGGGGCAGACTTTGCGGCACCGCCCGCAGCCGATACATTTTGCCGCGGTAATTTCAATGCTCATACGCGTCTCCCTCCCGCACAAGCGGCCTGAAAATCATGTTCAGCCGCCCGTTTTCCAGCCGGGAATTGACATAGCAGTTCCACTCGGCGCCGCTTTCCGGGTAATCGGTATTTTCGGCGAAGCTGTGCCAGCGGGTTTCCTTGCGCGCTCCCAAGTGCGCGATCACCGATTTACAGAGTGTCAGGCGCTCACGCAGCTCCAACAGGTAAACCAGCTCCTGCATCTCCGAAGCGGCCAGCAATTCGGTTTTCCGTTCCAGCTCACGGATTTTTTCAGCGGCTATGCGCAGGGATATCTCTGAAAAACGGTAATGAGCGCCGATTCCGCCCGCGTATTCGTCCATTACGGACTGCATGGCTTCTTCCAGCTTGTCGGTACCGTACGGTGCCGCGGGGCGGTTCAGAAAGCCCTCCAGCCATCGTTTTTTTTCTTCGGCATCCCTCGGATCGAGAGGGGCCGTTTGATCGTCCAGATAAGCTGCTGCCGCTCTCGCCGCGATCTCCCCTTCCACAAACGCGCCCGTAACGTATTTCTGCGGGCAGCCTCCGGCCACATCCCCCGCCGCGAACAGGCCCTTGATCGTGGTTTCGCGGCGGGTGTCCACCCAATACCCGCTGGCGGTATGCCCGCCGACGATATACGGCTCGGTGCCCTCGATCTCCACATTTTGCACGCCCGGCGTCCGGCCGCTTTCCAGCCACCGCAGGGTTTGGCCGGGGGCCATATTGAGATAGGCTTTTTGCAGCTCCTCGTCCTGCTCTTTGGTAATTCCCACGGTCCGCAGATAACAAGGGCCGCGCCCTTCCAGATTTTCCATCACCGTACCGTGTACCCGCTGGGAGGTGGTAACGCCGTATTTCTGCTCGTACACTTCGCCCAGCGCGTTGATTTGTTTCGCGCCCACTCCCTGCGCCAGCGTCCCGGTCGGAGCAATGGTGTCCTTGCAGCGCAGAGCGATGAAGCGCATTTCAAAGGTGGTCATTTCCGCCCCGGCAAGAATACCCATGGCGTAGCCCGCACCCGTGTTGAAAGGCGGATACCACATTTTATGGCGGGAAAACCCGGGGTGGTTGGGCCGGTACAGCCCCGCCGCGCCGCCGGTGGCACAAAGCACGGCTTTGGCCGAAAGCACGTAGAGCACCGGTTCGTCAACGCCGATTGCATAGGCCCCGAGAATCCGGCCGTCCCTGACGATGTATTCAAACACATTCACCCGGTTCAGCACGGTGATTCGCGGCTGAGCGGCAACGGCTGCGGCTAAAATCGGCTTGATATTCTCGCCGTTGATTTTGATATTGCGGCCGCCGCGGGCCGCATACCGTCCCTGAGCATCCTTCAGAATCGTCAGTCCCAGAGACTCCAATTTGGCAGCCGTGCGATTCAGTCCCTCGGCCATGGTCAGCAGCAGATCGCCCCGGACAATCCCCTGTGCGTCCGCACGGGCATAATCTACATAATCCTGAGGCGTTTTCCCCGGCACGATATAGGCGTTGATGGCATTTACCCCGGCAGCTAGGCAGCCGCTTCGTTCGATGTCCGCCTTTTCAGCGATCAACACACTGCCGCCGGGCGCTTCACAGAAGGTCAGCGCCGCGTAACAGCCCGCCGTACCGCCGCCGATAATCAGAAAATCCGTGGTCAGCGTTCTGATTTCCAAATCCATCTTATCACCTACTTTACATACATATTTAATATGATATTGATTATTATACGCGGAATACACCGAAAAAGCCAGCGCTGATTCCGCAAACGTTACACAAGAAAGTTGCGCGATTCAAAGCGCAAACCAGCGCAAACGTTTTCTGGTTTTCCTCTTGCAATTTTGATAGAAAACAAGTATTATATTAAACATATAATTTTAATATGTATTTATCGATAGAAAGGAGGAATCCAGTTGACTTTGAAAGAAATCGCGGCAAAAGCCGGGGTGTCTGTTTCGACCGTATCGCGAATTATCAACTCCCCGGACGACAGCTTCGCCCGCAAGGAAGTAAGGGACCGGGTCTGGTCGATCATCAGGGAAACAGGGTACACGCCCAATCAGAGCGCCCGGGAGCTGAAACAGGGAAGAACAAGGGCGCCAAAAGCGCCTGCGGGTGCGGTAGCCTGCATTTTGGGCAGAACGAAGAAAATCGACGACGATCCTTTTTTTGCACAGCTCGCAAGGGTCATCGAACAGCAGGCCATGGAGTGGGGCTATCCCGTGCGGCTCTCTTATTCCGTTTTCGATATTAAAACAACCGTGCCGGAGAAAATCGAGCTGTTCAAAGCGGATGGAGCCATTGTTCTGGGACGGTTCAGTCCCGACTATATCGGCTTTCTGGAAAAGCACTATCGGAACCTTGTCTATGTAGGCCGCAACATTATCTCCGCCGGCTGCGATCAGGTCATCTGCGACGGATACGAGGCGACACAGATTGCGATGAAGCACCTGATTTCCTGCGGTCACCGGCGGATCGGCTATATTGGCGAGATTGCAAACGAGGTCCGGTACCGGGCGTATCTTGATACGCTCCGTGAACAGGGACTGGATTGCTCCGCAGGCTTGATCAGCAACTGCCCGCAAAACGGGGCCGGAGGATATCAGGGGGCGGAGCATCTGCTCAGAACCGCCAGCCCGCTTCCCACCGCTGTTTTCTGTGCAACCGACATGGTCGCAATCGCCGCCCTGCGCCGTTTTACCGAGGCGAAAATCAAGGTCCCGGAACAGCTTTCCGTCATCAGCATGGATAATATTGAACTGTCCGGATACGTTTCCCCGATGCTGACTACCGTGGGGATGCCCATCGTGGAAATGGGAAATGTGGCGGTGCAGATTCTCATCAACAGAATCCAGAAACGGCACCGGCTGCCCGTGAAAATCTTTTTGCCAAACAGGCTGACGATCCGGGAGAGCGTTGCAAATTTAAACGCAGGAATCTGCCTATGACTCTTCCCCCGCGTACGGCAGCGCCGAAATGCGGCAGCGATTCCCAAACACCGAAAATCAGAAATACACCTTGGTACGGCTGACGACAAGCCAAATCAAGGTGCATTTTTGTAAGCTTCGTTTGTGGCGGACACTTTCAGTCAGCCGGCTCAGCGGCGCCGCCTCTCCGACCGGCAGAGCCGTGAAGAAAGGCGCCTTAAATGTAAAATGTCTGTTCGTTATTTAAGGATGCGTTTTCCACCAGCTGGACCTGCCGGTCGTTATAGAGATACAGCCGGTAAATCAAAACGCTGACCTCCTCACCTACGGTGAGCGGGTCGTCCTCCAGAGAACGGTAGGCGATCAGCTTTTCACCGCCGACCTTCACCCACAATTCCAATACATTGCCGCGAAAGAAGATGTCCTGCACCGTCCCGCGCTCCGAGGCGTGGGGATAAAGCTCCTTATCCACCTTTGTGACTTGCACAAATTCGGGCCGGAGCACGGCTGTGGCATAGCCTTCATTGGTTTCAAACCCGTGAAACCTACCGTAATCTTCCACAACGATCGATTCCCCGATGAATTTTGAAGCAAAAGGGGTGGCGGGATTCTTGTAGATGTCTACCGGCGTTCCGATCTGCTCGATTCGCCCTTTGTTGGTAATGATGATTTCATCCGCAACCTCCACCGCCTCCTCCTGGTCGTGGGTGACGAAGATGCTGGTAATGCCCACCTTGTTGATAGTCTCTCTCAGCCAAGTGCGCAGTTCCTTGCGGACCTTGGCGTCAATGGCGGCAAAAGGTTCGTCGAGCAGCAGCAGGCGGGGCGTCGGCGCCAGCGCGCGGGCAAAGGCCACCCGCTGCTTCTGCCCGCCCGAAAGCTGGTGCGGGCGGCGCTTTTCCAAGCCCTCCAGCCCAATCAGCCGGATCAGCTCCCCGACCCGTTCTTTAATATATGCTTTGTCTTTTTTCTGCACCTCAAGCCCAAAGGCAATGTTGTCGAACACCGTCATGTAGCGAAAGAGCGCATAATTCTGGAACACAAAGCCAATTCCCCGTTCGCTGGCGGGCAGATCGTTTACCCGCTGACCGTCAATGAGGATGGCCCCGCTGTCCGGCGTTTCAAGCCCGGCGATAATGCGCAGGAGAGTGGTCTTTCCGCTGCCGGAAGGACCGAGCAGCCCGATCAGTTTGCCCTGTTCAATGGAAAAGCTGACATTGTCCGCCGCCTGAAAGCCGCCGAATTTTTTATTGATATTCTGAAGCTCCACATACATATTGCTTACCTCTTCTCTCTCTTGATGCGGTGTTCTACAATGTTGCGCAGAATGAGGATGATGACCGCGATCAGGACCAAAATGGAGGAAACGGCAAAGGCGGCCGTCAGCTGGAATTCATTGAACAGAATCTCCACATGAAGCGGGAGGGTGTTGGTTTTTCCCCGCAGATGTCCGGATACCACCGATACTGCGCCGAATTCGCCCAGGCTCCGGGCGGTACAGAGAATCACGCCGTATAACAGCGCCCATTTGATATGGGGAAAAGTGACCCTGCGGAAAATGGAGAAGCCCTTGGCCCCCATCAGCGCGGCGGCCTCCTCCTCGTCATTGCCCTGAGCCTGCATCAAAGGAATCAGCTCGCGGGAAACAAAGGGGAAGGTAACAAAAATTGTGGCCAGCACAATGCCGGGCACGGCAAACACAATTTTAAGATTCATCGCTTCCAAAAGCGGATAGGCCCAGCCGATCCGCCCGAACACGAGAATGAATACCAGCCCCGCGATAACGGGAGAGATAGAAAAGGGGATATCGATCAGGGTGGTGAGCGTCTGCTTTCCCCGAAAGCGGAATTTGGTGATCGTCCAAGCCGCGAAAATGCCGAACACGGTGTTGACAACGACCGTAATCCCGGTCGTCAGCAGAGTCAGCTGCAGCGCCTTAACCGCGTACTCGTCGGTGATGGCCTTAGAAAAGGTTTCCCAGCCCTGCCGCAGGGCATAGACCAGCACAGTGGCAAGGGGCAGCACCAGCATTACGACCAGAAACGTCCCTCCCAGCAGGATGAGGGTCCCTTTGATCATTTTTTGTTTCAACCGGTTTACCCCCTTGCAATTTTATTGATTCTGGCTTGGATCAAATTGATACCGAACAGTAGGACGAAGGCGAAGACAACCATGACCAGCGCAATGGAGGTGGCTGCGGCGTAGTTGAACTGCTCCAGCTTATTCATGATAATCAGCGGCGTGATCTGCGTTTTATAGGGAATGTTCCCCGCGATAAACACCACGCTGCCATATTCCCCGATACAGCGGGCAAAAGCCAGCCCGAACCCGGTCAGGGTGGCGGGCAGTATTTCCGGGAACACCACCTTAAAAAAGATGCGGGAACGGCTGGCTCCCAACACCAAGGCCGCTTCCTCGTACTGCGGGTCCAGCTTTTCCAGCACCGGCTGGATCGAGCGTACGACAAAGGGGATGCCGATAAAAATCATGGCAATCACAATGCCGGCGGTCGTGTAAGAAATTTTGACGCCGATCCGGTCAAACAACCGGCCGATCCACCCTTTGTCGGAATACAGGGTGGTCAGCGAGATGCCCGCCACCGCGGTGGGCAGGGCGAAGGGCAGTTCGATCAGGCCGTCCAGCACCCGCCGGAACGGGAATTCATAGCGGGTCAGAATCCACGCGAGGAGAATCCCGAAAACCGCGTTGACCACGGCGGCAATGGCCGCGCAGGACAGGCTCACCCGATAGGTAGCCACTGTCTGTTTGTCGGTGATCACCCGCCAAAAATCAGCGAAGGTCGTACCCGAAAGGGTCAAAAAAACCGAACACAGGGGGATTAGCACAATCAGGCTGAGCATGGTGACGGTAATCCCCATCGAGAGCCGAAAACCCGGTATAATATTATTTTGTCGCTTTCCAGAGCGTTTTTTCAGTGGAAACATTTGCAGGCCCCCTATGATCGGTAATCGTAAATGAGACACTATTTTTTATAAATCTGGTCGAAGACCGCGCCGTCCGCAAAAAACTTCTCCGTCGCTTTTGCCCAGCCTCCGAAATCGTCGTCGATATTGACCATCTCAATATTCAGATTAAAGGTGTCGCTGAATTCCTTCAGAATGTCGGGGTTGGAGGGACGGTAGTAGTTTTTACCCTCCAGGCGCTGTGCTTCGTCCGAATAAAGATATTCCAGATACGCTTTGGAAACTTCTTCGGTACCGTGCTTTTTGGCGTTGGCATCCACTACCGCGACCGACGGCTGGGCAAGAATGCTCAGGGACGGGGTGATAATTTCAAAATCATCCGGATGCTCTTTCTGGGAAAGGAAGGCCTCGTTCTCCCAGGCCAGCAGCACGTCTCCCTGTCCGTTTTCCACAAAGGTAGTGGTGGCGCCGCGGGCGCCGGAATCCAGCACGGTCACGTTGGCGTACAGCGATTTCAAAAACTCCTGATCTTTGGCTTCGTCTCCGCCGAATTTCTTATCCGCATATGCCCAGGCTGCCAGAAAATTCCAACGCGCGCCGCCGGAGCTCTTGGGATCGGGGGTGATAACTTCCACGCCGGATTTCACAAGATCGTCCCAATCCTTCAGATTTTTGGGGTTGCCCTTGCGGACCAAAAAGACGATGGTGGAGGTGTAGGGTGCGCTGTTCTTCGGGAACTCATTCACCCAGCCGTCCTCAATCAGGCCGCCTTTGCGCAATTCATCCACATCCCCCTCAAGCGCCAGCGTAACCACGTCGGCCTCGTTGCCTTCCAGCACCGAACGGGCCTGTTTGCCGGAACCGCCGTGGGACTGGGTGATTTCCACCTTCTGCCCCTTCTCTTTCTCCCAGTATTCCTGGAAAAGCTGGTTGTACTGCTCGTAAAGCTCGCGGGTAGGGTCGTAGGAAACATTGGAGATGGCCACCGGCTTAGCGGAAGACGCGGAAGAATTTGCGGAAGAGGCCGCGGGAGAATTATTCCCGGCGCAGCCGGCCAAAGTTCCCGCAACCGTAGCCAGAGCGATTGCCAGAGCCAGTGTTTTTCTGAAAGAAAATGTATGTTTCATAGAAATATCCCCCATTTCATCGTTTTAGATTGTTTGCAAACCGGATTTGGAGGTGATTGCCGCATCACATGATCTATCCTTCCAAATCCGTGCAACATCGAAAACGAACCGGGATACGCAGGTTGCTTCTGTTCAGCATGAGTATCACCCTTACCTCTTAATACATATATAATTGATATGTATAGTATTGTTTTATAATACCCGAATGCCTCCGGTTCTGCAACGGGAAATTAAGCAATCGTTTGCGCGATGCTGCCACAAAGCCCCTGATTCCGTCTGCCCGATGCTGTTGGCCTTCCCCGTAGGAAATTGTACTTTTATGAAAGCCCTTCTCTAAGGATGGAACCCGGCGGACAACTTGATTTTGTTTCCGAAACAACCCTACAGTAATTCCATTCCAGTTTGCGAGACAAAACGCGTTCTTCCCCCCGCCTTCGGCAGGGAGGAACATAACCTTATTGCAGAATCAATTGGAAATGCTGTAAAAAGAAAGAAAGGGCCACGGCGAATTCGCCGTGGCCCGGGAGGAAAGTATTGAAAAAGGTTCTTATAAGTGATTTTGTCCGTAATACGCGTGCGCCCCATGCTTACGCAAAAAATGCTTATCAAGCAGTTCCTGCTGCATCGGTCCGTCCTGGGCCATCTCCTGGGTATGCCAGGCCATCATGGCCAATTCTTCCAGTACTACGGAATTATGCACCGCCTCAAAGCAGTCCCTGCCCCAGGTAAAAGGCCCGTGGGAATGCACCAGGACGGCGGGGATATCGGCGGGATTTTCCTTCTGAAATGTTTCCACAATCACATTGCCGGTTTCCGTTTCATAGGCACCCGCGATTTCTTCTGGGGTCATTTTTCTGGTACAGGGGATCGGCCCGTAAAAATAGTCGCCGTGCGTAGTGCCGTAGGCGGGAATGGACTGTCCCGCCTGCGCCCAGATGGTCGCCCATCGGGAGTGGGTATGGACAATTCCGCCGATCGCGGAGAAATTCCGATACAGGACGCAGTGCGTCGGCGTGTCGGAAGAGGGATTCAGGTCGCCCTCCACCTTTTCCCCGTTCAGACTCACCACAACCATATCCTTCGGTTTGAGCCTGTCGTATTCCACGCCGGAGGGTTTAATGACAAACAGCCCCGATTCCCGGTCGATTCCGGAAACATTCCCCCAGGTGAACACCACCAGATTGTGGGCGGGGAGCTGACGGTTCGCCTCGCAGACCTGTTCCTTCAATTCTTCCAGCATTCGTCCTCATCCCTTCCGGATTACTTTTTGAGCTTCCAGATCAGATCGTTCCAGATCAGTTCCTTGCGAAGCTCGTTGATCTCGGTTTCCCTGCCGATGTGAATAAACTCGATATCCATGATTTCAGCGAAATCGCGCAGCTCTTCCGCCGTAAGCGAATAGCTGATAACGGAATGGTGCGCGCCGCCCGCGTAAATCCACGCTTCCGCGGAGGTTTCAAGGCTTGGGAGCGGCTTCCAGAGAACGGCGGCCACCGGGAGGTTCGGCATTTCGTGAACCTGCTCCTGGCATTCCACATCGTTGACAATCATGCGAAACCGGTCGCCCATATCAATGATCGTCGCAAGCACCGCCGGGCCTGACTTGGCTTTGAAGGTCAGACGCGCCGGGTCCTCGCGGTCGCCGATTCCAAGCGGAACCACCTTGATTTTCGGGCGCTCCGCGGCGACGCTCGGGCAAACTTCAAGCATATGGGCGCCCATGTTCATGCCGCACTCCGGGTCAAAGTTGTAAGTGTAATCCTCCATAAACGCCGTACCGCCCGTGCAGTCGGCCGCCATGAGCTTCATGATGCGGCAGAGCGCCGCGGTTTTCCAGTCGCCTTCCCCGGCGAACCCGTAGCCCAGTCGCATCAAATCCTGCGCGGCGAGACCGGGCAGCTGGCGCAGCTCCTGCAAATCCTGAAAATTGGTGTGGAAAGCACCGAACTTTTCTTCTTCCATGAACTTCCGAAGCGCAACCTCTTCCCGCGCCTGATAGCGCACGGCTTCAAGATTGTCGGTTGCCACATCGTAAACTTCGGCGTATTGCTCCATCTGGGCGTCGATTTCCTTCTCGGTAACGGCTTCCACCATGCGGATGATATCGCCGACACCGTAATGATCGACCTGCCAGCCGAATTTGATGTGCGCCTCCACCTTATCGCCGTCCGTCACGGCTACTTCGCGCATATTGTCGCTGATGCGGAGCACGCGGAGCCTGCGGCTTTCAAACGCCCCGACCGCCGCGCGCATCCAGCGAGCCATACGGTCACGCGTCCCGGCATCCTTCCAGTAGCCGGAAATGACCTTCTGCGGAATACGCATACGCGCAAGGATAAACCCGTGCTCCCTGTCGCCGTGGGCTGACTGGTTCAGATTCATGAAGTCCATGTCGATGCTTTCCCACGGGATGTCGCGGTTGAACTGGGTATTGATGTGAAGCAGCGGTTTCTGCAGGACGGAAAAGCCGCGAATCCACATCTTTGACGGAGAAAAGGTATGCATCCAAGTAATAATACCCGCACACCGGGGAGCGTTGTTTGCCTCTGTGATCACCTTATAGATTTCATCGGAATTGCGCACCACGGGCTTAAAGACCAGGGTGCAGGGAATGGACGGGTCCGCGTTCCACTCGTCTACCATGATTTTGGAATGCTGGTCGACGGTTTTCAGCACATCTTCTCCGTAAAGGTCCTGGCTTCCAACCACAAACCAGAATTCGTATTTTTTTAAAGCTGACATATGTATCCCCCGATTATTCCTAATTTTAGAGATTATTTTTGCTTCATTGCTTTCAGGCGCTTCATCACATCATTTTCGCCGCGCCCGAAATAGTCGTGCAGGGTGCGGTATTCCCGGAACAGCGCATCGTAACGCTCTGAATTTTCGGGAATCGGAGCATAGACGGTGTCTTTGAT
>ENA-OXEN01000146-OXEN01000146.1-human-gut-metagenome-genome-assembly--contig:-NODE-146-length-15787-cov-14.092232_pt1 | contig 15787 bp, 21 predicted proteins | sample MGYA00249358_ERZ652249 | MGnify/ENA primary metagenome ERZ652249 (study PRJEB26925, sample SAMN05826761) | human gut metagenome | biome: ENVO:2100002; feature: ENVO:00000062; material: ENVO:00002003... | reverse complement strand
ATTGAAGTTGACGGAATCAGTATGGCGATAGAAAAGGCAAAAGAGCTTAATAACCTGCTTGAACAGGCTAAAAAGCTCTCTGCAGAAATCGCTTCACAAACCAGCCTTTTTCAGGTTTCGATTAAATAATTCCTGGCTGCCGGTATCAAGCATTTCTTTCCATGACTTGAATCTCGATGATTTACGGACGTATTCATCGAAAGCATCATCTGGAATTGCTTTGAATTCCTCATCCGTTTTATAGGGAAATCCACAATTCTCTAAAAAGTTGTCGATGTCAGAGTAGTTTGTGTACTTTCGCATGAACGCCGGAGGGAATATTTCATTAAAACTATGTTTTCCCTCGGTGCTCTTTCCTGCGGTTTCTAATTTTTTTATCATGTTTTTTAGTCCGCAATCATCATACTTAAATTCGAACTTCATTTTTATCACCTCCTTTCGCCATTATTCTACAGCGGAAAGAGGGCCAATGCAAGGAGGGAATATAACGGACCTTTATATTTATGATCCGGATATCAATCAGCTCGGCGTCATTGACGGTTATTCTTCGCTTCGCTGGCGCCGCCGATTCTTCGAGCCTGGGGAAGTGGAACTTCACTGTCCGGCGACCGCGGAAAATCTCGCGCTGCTGGCCGAGGGAAATATCATCCACAGGCTGGACCGGCTGGAAGCAGCAATCGTCGAAGGAGTGTCGGTTGCAACAACGGACAGCGGGGACGAAATCACAGTGACCGCACGGATGGGATCGTCCATGCTTGACCAGCGGATTATCACGCCGACAATCAATTTCAGCGGAACGGTCGAGGACGCCATAAGGAAGGTTATTTCAGATAACACCATAACAGCGCGTCCACTTCCACACTTGATACTCGGTGCCGCCGGGGGATATTCACCAACATGCGCGTTTCAGGCTACCGGAAAAGACGTGCTGACCGTATGCGAAGCACTTGGAAGGGCCGCGCCGCTCGGCTTCCGGGCGCGGCTGGATATCCCGGAAAAGCAATGGATATCCGAGGTATACGATGGATTAGACCGGACCGTCACACAGACGGCACGACCGTATGTCCTGTTCAGTGACGAATTCCGCAATATCAGCAATCCAGCTTATACACTGAATACAGCTGGTTATGCAAATTACGCCTATGTCGCCGGGGAAGGTGAGGGCGCGGCGCGGGTGATTATCGAGGTTGACCAGACCAACGGAGAACCGCGGCGGGAAATGTGGGTGGATGCCCGCGATCTGCAGCAAGGCGAACTTACTGTGACGGACTACCAGGCGCAGCTTTACCAGCGTGGAATTGAAAAGCTCGCTGAAGCGGCCAAGGTTGAGAGCTTCGGAGCCGATGCGGTGGATACGCAGAACTTCCAATACCTGATTGATTGGGATATGGGGGACATCGTTTCTTTCGAAAAATGGGGGCTGCGTCTCGACCAGCGGATTACCGAAGTTGAGGAAGTCTATGAGGGCGGTACGGTAACGATCACCCCGGTATGCGGTACGCCCTTACCGGAAACATTGAATTTAGGGAGTGATACATAATGGCAGAATACAGCGGGTTCTTTCCGGACGTCGATGGTGACAGAGAATACAATACGGATTTTCTGGCGCAGTGGATTGCATCTATAATCGGAAACGGGGTATATAACGGAACACTTGCCGTGACAGCGGGCGATCATATGCAAGCTGTGCTTCCAGCGGGGAAAGCGTGGATTAACGGATATCATTACCGTAACGATGGAAACCTTCCGCTTGCAATCGCCAACGCTGACGGAATCCTCAATCGAAAGGATACGGTGGTTCTCCGTTGGGATGTCAATGAGCGAAGCATAACGGCGCAGGTGCTGACCGGAACACCGGCAAGCAGTCCGACCGCTCCGGGTATCATCAGGACCTCGGAGCAGTATGATCTGAAGCTTGCGGAAATCAGCATACCGGCCGGCACGACGGCGATCACCGGTGCGCTGATTACGGACACCAGGCTGGACAACTCGGTCTGCGGCATCGTGCACGGCGTGGTCAGTCAAGTCGATACAACGACGCTGTATAACCAGATTCAAGCGGATCTGCAGCATTTCCAGATGGTATATGAGGCAGATTTTACGGCGTGGGTCACGTGGCTGAAAGAGATTCTTGACAGTGAAGCGGCAGGAAATCTGCTCAACGTGATTCAGACACACGAAGCCGACGCAGTGGCGCACGTTACCCAGGCAGATCACGACAAGATTAGCGGAGCCGTCCAATCTGCCACCCTCGGCGGCGCTGCGGTTCCTAAGAGCGAGACGACGCTGCAGCTTCCGGCGTATCCGGTCATTCCCAGCAGCCTTCCCGCCAACGGAGGCACGGCGGATTACGCCCATTACAGCAGTCACGCGGTCGGCTCCGGCGGCGCTGCCCTGCGTAACATCACCATGTCCACGGCGGGGCCGTCCGGCGGTCAGGACGGGGACGTATGGCATCAATACTCATGAGGCGGTGGGAATATGCCAATATGGGATAATATCGGCGGCGTATACCATAAGGCCAAGCCATACAGCAATATCGGCGGGGTGTGGGTTCCGGACAAAAAGATCTATGACAACATTGCGGGTGTGTGGCGGCAGGGATATACACGAGAAATTAGATGGACCTATGAGGTACATACTACAAACGGTTCCCATGGGGAAGCACACATCGTGGAGGTGCTCTCCGACTACTCTGTAAAATACCTTACGCATGGAACAGATGGCGATTATTATGTTGACACATTTGATGTGCTATTTACGTTTGCCGACCCGGTACGTCTTCCAGCATCTAATTCAATTTTGTGGGAAAGTTGGTACAACAATATTGCAAGCATGATGCAAGAACTGTATTTAGATATTAATGGTACGCAAATAGCTTCCAAAGGTCAATATCATTATGATTCTGATAACCCCACACTTGGGTCTAAATGCATTCAAGCCATAAATTTGGGGAGCGAAATTAATGTGTCTACTCTACGTTATAGGTGTGTATCGGATAGAGTTCTTGGAGGAGCTACCGGACGTGAAAAAATCACATTATATCCTGTTGGAGGAAATCCGTTCACAGTAACCAATTCTGGCATATCTACACAATAAGGAGGCAAAAATATGTCAACAATCAAATTCGCAAATGGCACGGAGCTGCCAATTATCACGGCACTGGCCGTCAATACCTATGCGCAGGGAGCGCAACGGAAAGCCATAGAAATTCAGATGGCCAAAGACACAATCACGTTCGATGCGCTCGATGCCCTGACCAGTAATTCTGCCAACACGGTCAAACTGACGCTGATCGACGGCGACAAGCAGTATGTCCATGACAATTACAGCATTCGCTCGGAGCTGGCCGTCAAGGCTGTGGAAATTACGCCCGCCACCGACACGGCCCCGGCGGTTACGGAGGACAGGCTGTGCGTCACGCTGGCGCAGCTTACATACATTGAGACCACACAGACATCTCAGCAGGCTATGATCGACCTGCTGACATTAAGAGCATTGGAGGGATAATCATGAGTATAGCAGCGCAGAATCTCAATCGGCTCTATAACGGCGGTGCAGGACCGCTTACCATAGATGGCTTGAAGCGTGCCGTGTCGCTCGGATGGATATCCACCGACGAATACCAGCAGATTACCGGGGAGGCGTATACGGCATAATGTCTGATGTAATCATAGTAGGATTATTATCACTGGCCGGCACCGTATTAGGAACCTTCGGCGGCATCATGACGGCAAACAAGCTTACAAATTATCGGATTGAGCAGCTTGAAAAGAAAGTGGACAAACACAATTCGGTGGTAGAGCGGGTATTCAAAATCGAGGGGAGGCTTGATACAGTGGATGAAAAGATTGACGTTGCCAACCACCGGATTAAAGATTTAGAAGGAGGAGAGAAAACGGCATGAGCAAAACAAATTTGGGCTTTGTGGAATTTGCAAAACAGGCGCTTGCCGCCGGATCCGGTTATGTCTACGGGACATTCGGTGACATCTGTACGGTATCGCTGCTGAACCAGTGCGCCGCCCGGTATCCGGATAATAATCTTGCCGGCGGCCAGATGCGGACCATTGGTGAAAAATGGCTGGGCAAACCGGTGACGGATTGCATCGGCTTGCTGAAATGGTACCTGTTCACCGACAAGTATGGGGACAATCCACATTCCGGGTACCGCACCGATTACGATACTTCCGCGAATGGTGCTTTCAATCGTTCAACCGAAAAGGGACCGATTTCCACCTTGCCGGAAGTTCCCGGTATCTGCTTGCACATGAACGGCCATTTCGGAGTATATATCGGCGGTGGGTATGCTATTGAGGCGCGCGGGACAGTTTACGGCGTGGTAAAAACCCGCGTGAAAGATCGTCCCTGGACATACTGGTTCAAATCCCCGTGGCTGGAATACATCGGACCGGAATCAGATTTCAAATCCGATACAACGACCGATGTCATCCTTGACCGCGGTGGAAACTATCAGCTAAAAGTGACCGCGAAATCAGCACCGAAGGTAAATGCCGGTACAGGTGGCGTTGTAACTGTCCTGCCGCGCTATCAGTCTGGTAATGACTATTTTTATTACCTGGTAGGGTTTGGCGCGCCAGGGACGGCAGCGGGTATCTACGTCAATGATGTGAAGCAATTCGTTGCTCACATGAAATAAAATGCCCACATGGGCGGAAAGAGGTACATATGAGTAATTTTGAAATTCTCGTGTTAATCGTCGGAATTGTTGGCGGAATAGTTCTTGCTTCAGCAGTTCTTATCCCCCTGCTGAAAAAGAAAGGAGTAAACACAGACCAGATCATCGATTCGGCGCAGGCTGGACTGTTAACAGCGGACACCATTCTGGATGGCGTTCAGGCCGCGCTTCCGGGGCTGCCCGGTATTGCAATAGTGGACAAGGTTATTGAACTGGCACAAAAAAGCGTTGGCGCCGCAGAACAAATGAAAAAATCCAATCAGATCACGCCGGAACAGAGAAAGGCTACGGCGGTACAGCTTGTTAAAGATTATCTGACGGCTGCAAATGTGGAAATCACGCCGGATGTCGAAAAGATCATAGCCGGAGCGATTGAGGCGGCGGTGTTTGTGCTGCCGAAAACAGTTGTGGCCGCAACGTAATGCGTGTAGAGCAAACTACCAAATGAATCAGAATATGTAAAGTAAAACCCCTGCTAGCCTATTAAATAAAATGGGCCAGCAGGGGTTTTTGCTATTCTACATGATTGTTGTTTTGACTCCCGTTGTTTACATTAATTACAATCTGTAAAAAAGGTGCTCCTGAACATAACGCTTTAAGAAAGTCCAGAAATAGATTAGCCAATATAACCTCCAATATAAGCCAACGTTTGTATTCGTATGACAGATTCACCAATCCCTCCGTAATTGGGTAGATCTTAGCGGGCCGCATTCGTCCTATTTCATAAAAATTTTACCATTGGGATTCTGTAAAAACAACCAAAAATATACCAAGTTTCGTATAAAGACAAAAATATATTTTAGATATTCAGAATCTACAACTGATGAATAAGCGTTAAATTTAGTTAATCTTTCTGATATAGTACATTATTTTTATATCTAATGATGATAGTCTTGATTGGAAAAACCCGCCGCCAAGTGCTATTGTTACCCGAGTGACTACTACGGTAAAACCCGGTTCAATCGTTTTGTTCCATAACGGTGCGAAAAACACACCGGCGGCCCTTCCTCAAATCATAGAGACGCTGCAGAGCCAAGGATATCAGATCGTTCCCGTATCACAGCTGATCTATAAAGACAACTACACCATAGACCATACCGGAATGCAGATAAAAGACAACGGATAAAAATCTATTTTACTTTGCCTTTGAAGGAGGGAAGTCGATAGAAAAAGGGCACCGCAAATTCATACGATACCCTTTTGTGCCAAATTATAATTATTTTGTGAAATAAACATTGACAGAGTATGAATTTTATGTTAATTTAAAAAATAGAGTTTATACACATTGCAAGATAATGTGTATTGGCTTATGTGCTTTTTTTCAACGAAGTTGCTCCAATATGAACGTCATTATTGGGGCGACTTCTTTCATTTTATCCGTAAGAATGGCAATCAGTAAAAGAATGAGCAGAAAGACGTTCAGAGCCTTCAGAAGGGTTTTTGAATTAATGCTCGGCAGACACCATTGAATCGTTTTCACTTCATGACGTTTTCCTTCATCCTTTGTAACGGTGTCATAGGTTTTTTTCCAAATGATCACGGAACGGGCACTTGTTTTCATAATGAATCTCCTTTCTTATGGCGAACGCACAGATGTGAACAGATTTTTGAGAATGTCCAACTTCTTTTCACCTCGAATCTTGATAGGATGATATATAATAAAAATGACCAATCCTGCGGGGAGTGGTCATGAAAGGCCCTCCATAAATTCAATTGCAAGCAACCGGCTGTCAATATGGAGGAATATTACTTTTTGGGGGAACAGATCCGCCATCTGACGATGTTACTCCGGTTCGATTATTTTCATAACGCATAACTCCCAATTATCATTCTTATTTACGATTAAAGAATATTACACTTTTCAATGAATGTCAACATATATTTTGGGGAAGTTTTAACGAAATATAGATAATATTTTAGCTGAATGCGGTTCCGGAAAAGAAAATTTGTCAATTTATAAGAGAAATGAATCTTGTTCAGTGTTAAATTAACGGGCTGATATCCACATCTTTATAAAAGGTGTTTTTTTATTACCGGATTTTGCCCCGTTTCAGTCCCTTTACGGTATTATCACGGCTTTCTTTTCCATTCCAGCTCAACCCTATATTGCGGCTGGGCGGGATTTTTTATTTTCTGAAGATTTTTCTGATATTATCTGCGATGTCATAATATGTTTTACTGTAAGGCAGGTGACAAATATCGTGTATATAACCGTTAGAAGAAAGCAAATTGAAATTGTCATGGCAGTCTTTATTCTTTTTTTGGCAGGCCTTCTTACGCTTACCCATCGTCAGCAGGAAATCGCCGTACAGACCGCCGCCGCCAATACCAACTGGGGGCTCGGCTTTGGGGAAAACGGCAAGCAGCCTACAGGAAATGCTTCCCCGGATTTTTTAAAGCAGTATAACGCCTATTATGTGGGGGCGGCAGATAAAAAGGTGATTTACCTGACGTTTGATGCCGGGTATGAAAATGGGTATACGCCAGCGATTCTGGATGCTTTAAAAAAGCACAATGTAAAAGCAACTTTTTTTGTAGTGGGGAATTATTTGAATACAAGCCCTGATCTTGTGAAACGAATGATTGCGGAAGGCCACATTGTCGGAAACCACACCAATACGCATCCCGATATGTCAAAAATTTCAGACATGACATCGTTTCAAAAAGAGATCTCAGCGGTAGAAACAAAATTCAAGGGAATCACCGGGCAGGATCTGCAAAAATATTATCGTCCCCCACAGGGAAAATACAGTGTCAATAACCTGAAGCAGGCCAGCGCGCTCGGATATAAAACGATTTTCTGGAGCCTCGCTTATGTGGACTGGTATCAGGATAAGCAGCCGACGAAGGATCAGGCCTTTGACAAGCTGATTCCTCGTATCCACCCCGGAGCAATTGTGCTGCTGCACAGTACCTCCAAAACAAATTCAGAGATATTGGACGAATTGCTCTCCAAATGGGAAACCGCCGGATATACCTTTGGAACCCTGAACGAATTAAGTGGGAAATAGGAAAAATCATTTCACGAAATATGCTTGTTTTGTAAATACACGAATGCTACAATAGTTCTAATGATTTTATGTAAATCACAGGTCATGCTTCGTCAAAAAAATCGTGATTATAAAAACAAGGAGGACAAAAATGGCGAAAATAACGGATATAAGGAAGTGCGGCAGACTGATCAGCGTTTATAACAAGACCGCAATGGACGTTAACTTTAATCAGGAATATTTCTCCATTTGGGTTCACGCCGCAGGACAGGAATCCGGTTTGGAAACCTGTCCGCTGAATGTGCAGCTGAATACGGAAATGGCTGAAAGACTTCGGAATTATTTAAATGAATTTTTAAATAAATCATAAATGAATTCTTTCTTTGCTACATACTTTACGAGCAAACGCAAATAATGTTTGTACTGATTTACGGGAGTGAGTGTAAAATGACAAACATTATTTTGTGTGGAAAATCTACCGACACATCTGTTTCATGTGCTTTGCTTCCGGCGTTGGAAAAATACGGCGGAGTACAGTATTTCAATACGCGGCATCTTGTGCGCCTTGGAAGCGGAAAAGTCGAATTCCTTCTTTACGACTGTGAAAAACTGCCGCAAATCGAGCTGGAAAGCGGCATTATCCTGTTTAAAAACAGTTTTCATTCTTCAGAAAAGATTTTGATTCCAGAGGGATTCTTGTCCATTCTGGAAATGAAAAATGCAAGCGCGGCCGAATTGCTTAACGGAACCGGAGCCGCGGCGATTACCTGCGGCACAAGTTCCAAAGACACGCTCAGTATTGCCGGTATCGATGAAACGAGTGCTGCGCTGAGCCTTCAGCGCAGTGTGATGACGCTTGACGGAAAAATGGTGGAGCCACGTGATTTTACAGTCAGATTCCCGCCAAAGCTCAGTCCTACGCGTATTTTAGCGGTGTGCGCCGTGTTGCTGCTGTCCGGTATTGATTCCGCAAATGGTTATGAGCTTTAACTTGCAAAAATTAACATTCATAAAAACACCCCATATACGCAAAATAGGAAAGCAAACGCAAAACAAATCAAAATTCAAAAACGAATTGAAAATTATTAAAGGAGTGTTTTGATTATGGCAAGTAAACAGAATGTAGTTCCTGAAGCAAGAGAAGCTCTGAACAAGTTTAAGATGGAAGCCGCTTCTGAAGTCGGCGTCAACTTAAAGCAAGGTTATAACGGCGATTTGACTTCTAGAGAAGCCGGTTCCGTCGGTGGCCAGATGGTCAAAAATATGATTAAAAGCTACGAGCAGAACATGAAGTAAAAATTGCCATTGTTGGAGCGTCATGCCGTTCGGTATGGCGCTCCAATTTCTTAAAAGAGGCTGTTGCAAAACGACCTCAACCAAAAGTAGTACGCAAAAAATACGTCTTGATCGGGCTTAAAGTCGCTTCAAGACGTATTTTCTTACGTTTCAGGTTATTGATTTATGTAATTTGTTTTATACAGTGGCGGCATGAAGCAGCACGTTGATGTTTTCCTGATAAATGGTGTTGAACTGCGAAATAGAAATCGGATTTCTGCCCAGACCGACCTCGATCGTATAGCCGGGCCTGCGGTAATCCTGAATAAACCAGTCCTTGAAGCCTGCGTAAGAAGCAATTCCGGCAGTCTGGTCCAACCGATAGCCGCTGATTGCCGCGAATTCTTCTCCGATAGTTCTTCCTTCCGGGGGAGCCATATCCATGAAATTCCAGTAGATGACCCTGCCCTGTGTGTGGTAGGCGATCACCAACCGGAAATCGTGGGTCTGCGTAAAATTGACGACGGTCTGTGTTTCCGGTTCCGACACGGGAAACGGTCCCGAATATCTTGTCGGGCCGGGGCCGGTAATGCCGTATTCTGCTTCCGCATCCTTTGATTCCTGCCACGCGGCGTTATAATTATGGTTTAAATCCACGCCGCGGTTGTTTGCCTGCCATACGGTAGAGAAATCGGTGCTGCCGTTATTCCAGGCGATCAGATCTTGATAATACGGATTGTCGGGTTGCAGGCCGTTGAGTACCAGGTCCACTCCGTCGGGATTTACCATGGGAATAATATAAATACTGCTCTGATTCCAGATTCCTCTGGGGTTATATCCGTTGCCCAGTGTTTGGTTCAGGGTATAGGTATATAGAAAATTTTCCGCAAACTTCATCAGCAGCGGGGAGGTGATCCACTCCAGAGCATGATGGGCTGCATTATAAAAAACTTGATTTGGACCCGAGCCAAGCCTTAGATAATACAGGTTTTTTCCAAGGACGCTGAGCCCGGCAATTCCGACCTCTAAAAAAGGATACCGCGCTTTCAGTCCCTGAATGTCCCGCTCTAAAATCTGATAAGTATAGTCAATATTGGTGTCGACTACGTCCATACCGTATGGAACAACGATTTGCTGGCCGACCGTGAGGGCTCCGGCGTCAAGACCGTGATTTGCTCCGAGCAGCAGGGGAAGAGACGTATGGTACCGGCGAGCGATGCTGTAAAAGGTATCGCCCGGCCTTATCCGGTACAGATCATATCCCAGTAGGTATCGTTCCATGGTCTTATAGGTAGCCGGGCCGATGATGCCGTCTTGAGTAAGACCGAATGCGCGTTGAAATTGCAGGACTGCCCGGCGCATCTGCTGGCCGAAGGTTCCATCAATGGGGCCGGGATTGTAGCCGATCTTTTGCAGCATTGCCTGAATTTCCATGACATCCGTCCCGGACATCCCCAATCGCAGTGTTCTCATGATGGTTCACCTCAAAATTTTTTTTAAACCGCTCATTAATTCCTGGTACTAATGTATTGCGGAAAATCAGGCTTTATGCTATATTTTCCATGGTCGCTTCTTTCCATTTTCCGTTTTCTCCGTAAAGCGGCGGGAAACGGGAAGAGAAAGAAAAGCCCTGAAAGGAGTCAAAAATGCTGAAAATAGGCTGCCATCTTTCCGTGTCCAAAGGATTTCTGGCCATGGGAAAGGATGCTCTTACCATACAGGCGAATACGTTCCAGTTCTTTACACGGAATCCCAGAGGGAGTAAAGCAAAGAAAATCAATCCGGAAGATGTGGGGGCGTTGCTGGAGCTGATGGAAGAAAATCGGTTCGCACCCATCCTTGCGCATGCCCCCTATACGCTGAACGCCTGTTCGGCTGATGAGAGAACCAGAAGCTTCGCCATGGAAACAATGGAGGATGACCTTAAGCGGATGGAGGTTTTGCCTGGGAATCTTTATAACTTTCATCCCGGCGGTCATGTGGGGCAGGGAACGGAAAAGGGGATAGAACTGATTACCGCGATGCTCAATGCGATTTTGAGGCCGGAGCAGCATACGACGGTTCTGCTGGAGACGATGGCCGGAAAAGGCACGGAGGTAGGCCGTACTTTTGAGGAGCTGCGGCTGATTCTGGACGGGGTCGAGCGGAGGGAACAAATGGGCGTTTGCTTCGACACCTGCCATGTGTTTGACGCCGGATATGACATTGTAAACGGTCTTGACGACGTTCTGAACCACTTTGACGAAGTCATCGGTCTTGACCGGCTGAAGGCCGTTCATCTGAACGACAGCCTCAATTCTTTGGGCAGCCATAAAGACCGTCACGCCCGAATCGGAGAGGGAAAGATCGGGCTAGAGGCGATCACCCGCGTGATCAACCATCCTGCTTTACGGCATTTGCCGTTTTATCTGGAGACGCCGAACGATCTTGACGGTTACGCCGCAGAAATCAAGCTTCTTCGTAGTGTCTATGAAGAGACTCCTTCTTAAGGCAAAGCAGGGAGCCTCTTCTTTACGATTGCCGAATCCTATTATTTACTTGATTTTTTTGAAGCCGGGGCGGAAAACAGCCCGATGTGCGGGGGTCGGAAGGTAAAAACAAAAAAGCTAAGGGTGAGCATTGCAAGGAACAGCAGTCCTTCCCAGCCAGCTTTGGTACCGGACTTGGAGGAGTTGGAAATCTTTCCTCCGCTGTAACGAAAAGCAATCAGTACCCCTAAAATAAAGGTAAGGATGTCCAGCCAAAGATAATTTTTTCCGATTATTCCGGCGTAAGTATAAAAGAAGACGATAATAAAAAGTAGCCCGAGCAGGATGCCGAGCGCTTTTGCCGTAATAAAATTTCCGTACTCTTTTCCAACGGCGAAATATTCCATGATGCTGAATAGAAGCATGGGGAAAAAGAGCATTTTTAAATGTTCCCATACGCTTTCGTTGATCGGGCTGAACATTCCTATCACCTGGTTGTTTCCCGTCCAATTGTAAAGGAAATGCAGAATAGTGCCAACAATTATCACGAAAATAAAACCGATGGTTTCCCAGGCAAGTAAATTTTGCATGGTATCCCTCCTTTTCGTTAAATTCTATGATGTGGCTTGAGAAAATAGGAGTTTAAACCATCAAAATTGCTTTATAAAATGGAGTTTCAGAAGTTTTCATCCTCCGGCGCGGCGACGATAGGTGTGACTGTTTTTTGCGTCTCAACCGTTTTCTGAATATTTTCTGAAAGAAAGGTCAAAAATTGCAAAATAGGAGATCCTAAATCAAAGGAAGCTCCCAATTGCCATATTGGCTAATGATTTCAAAGGAATGTTTTTAAAAATAACGGGGGAGAAAGAATGAAAACTCCAGGAAAAATACATTGCAGGATAGAAACTATTTATGCGCTGTGCATGATAGCTGCGATCTTCTGTATCGGGCGATCCTTTCATAACCAGACACTTCCGGCAGAAACTCCTGTCGTCACCCAAAGTTCGTCCTCACAAAGCCAGCTTTCACAAAGTTCCTCTCAGGCGTCCAGCAAGGTGGTATCTGACGAAGCCAGCCGGCAGGAACAGAATTCTATGGCAGAGGCAGAAAAGCCCGAGTCAAAGGCAGAGAAAACGACGGAATCACAGGAATCAAAGTCTCAGGAAGAAACAGAACAGATCCAATCGCAATATTATGACATTCCGCTGGCCACAGATATACAGGATACTATTTTCAGAGAATGCAAAACAAAAAACGTCCCTGAGGATCTGGTGATTGCCCTGATTGGTGTGGAGAGCCATTACAATTCAAAAAGCATCAGCAGAACCAATGATTACGGTTTGATGCAGATTAATATTTGTCACAAGGAATCTTTGGAGCGGGACCTACAGGTTACGGATCTGCTGGACAGCAAGCAGAATATTAAAGCCGGTGTCCATATGCTTTCGTGGATCGTCAATAAGTACAGCAACATGAATCAGGCCCTGATGGTTTACAACAACGGAGAAGCCGGTGCGCAGAAGCTTTGGAAACAGGGGGTTTATTCTACGCCCTATTCCAGAAAAGTGATTGATCAGATGAATAAAATTAAAAAAGAAGCATAATGGATTTGTCTGGTAAAGGCAAGAAAATTTCTCGCAATCTGAAAAGTCATAGGCCTTTACAGGTGGTGGGAATTTGCCGAATCTTGGTCGCTGATTGAAAACAGACATCTTGTTTATGCGCTTCTTGAGCCGATTTGATACAAGGGGATTCTTCATCTGTCATTTTATTGATTACAGAGGATTTTGTCGAAACTGTAAAGCGATTATACTGTTCATGCTCATTTTGTTTGTAATGCATAACATCCTTTTCTTTCTGTTCCGGGAATAGGGAAACCGTTGCCGGAATACAATCAAGGGGGTGATGTTATGCTGTGTAAGGTCCGGAATTTCTTGTTGAAGGATGCCCTTCTGCTCGTGATCGGTGGGGATATTTATCTCATAATGGAAATCTGTTACCGGGGATACTCCCATTGGAGCATGTTTGTTTTAGGCGGCGTCTGCTTTTTAGGATTGGGATATATCAACCGTTTCCTGTCCTGGGAAACGCCGCTGGTTTTACAGATGCTGATCGGAATGCTTTTGATAACGGCATTGGAATTCATCACCGGCATGATTGTCAATGTCCATTTTGGCTGGGAGGTCTGGGATTACTCGCAAAAGCCGTTCAACCTGTTCGGGCAGATCTGTCTGTCTTCCAGTATAGGATGGTATTTTCTTTCTGCGGTGGGGATTGTTCTGGACGATTATCTGCGCTGCTGGATTTTTGAAGAGGAGCAGCCGCATTATTACCTTTTTCGCAAAAAGTCAGAAACAAAAAGCAGCTCTCGCGGCAGAATTTGATTGACTTGTCATCGATCATCTTTTTCTTGAATCGAAAACGACATTTTCTGTTAAAAACCTCATTTTTGATATTGACACATGGGCACTGATATGATAAGATAATTGAGTCGTCATGCGAGAGTGGCGGAATTGGCAGACGCGCATGGTTCAGGTCCATGTGAAAGCAATTTCATGGGGGTTCAAGTCCCCCCCCTCGCACCAAACCATGATAATCCGAATCTTGTCCCTATTTTGGGATTAAGTTCGGATTATTGTTTTATTTTTACAGTATAACATTAAAAAGGACGAGGGTTTAACTGCCTTCGTCCTTTTTGATGTTACTGCTGATCTGTCGCAAGAATCAGTAATTCAGTTTAATTCAAATATTTACTGATTCTCCAATCCGAAATAACTGCAGAATCCACCCGATAGCTTTTTTCTTGTGAAAGCGCTTTCCAATACGCGAAAACTGGTTGGCGCAACCCCGTATGGTGATCTGCTCTTTTCATTGCTTCCTCATGAGGTCGATTTTTTTGTTGAGTTTTTTAGCACATTCTATTTCTCAGTTAAACTCAGCTTGAAGCTGTTCTACTGTTTTCTTCAGGATATATGACGATATTTAATTAACCAGTCTATGATAGCTCCATCTCAGGGGATTGACAATAAAGTGAAAAGTTTAAAAAAGTTCTTGCAATCAATTTTTAATGGCATTATGCTTTATTTGAGGATATCCTTCATAATATTAAGGAGGAAATTAAAGTATATGAATCATGAAAAAATCAAAATCCTTGAAAAGATAATCAACAGTGATTATAACAATGTTACTGGCATAGTAATGCGCAAAAACGGTGAAGAGGTATATGAAAAATACTTTAATGGCTATACAGCTAATCATGCTGTCCATGTATATTCGGTAACAAAGAGTGTTTTTTCAGCGCTGCTTGGTATTGCCATTCGTAGGGGGAATATCAAAAGTGTCAACCAGAAAGTATTGGATTTTTTCCCGGATTATACGGTGGCCAACGGCGAAGAAACGATACAGCGTATCACGATTAAAAATATGCTGACTATGACCGCCCCTTATAAATATGATACGGAGCCATATGAAAAGTTCTTCACAAGCCAAAACCCGATTCAGGATGCACTCGATTTATTAGGAGGGGATAAACCGATCGGTAATTTCAATTATTCCGCTATCGGTGGAACTCATATTTTATCAGGTATTCTGGCAAAAGCTGTGGGACAATCAATACTTGATTTTGCTACGGAAAACTTATTTTCGCCGTTGAAAATGAATGTTCCTCAAAATATTGTATTGCATAATCAAGAAGAGCATATCGCCGTTATGAGTGATAAGAACACTCGTGGTTGGGTAGTAGATCCGCAGGGAATCAACACGGCAAGCTGGGGACTTTTTCTAACTCCTGCGGATATGGCAAAAATGGGGCAGCTATATTTAGATGGCGGCATGTGGCGGGGTAAACAAATTGTATCGCCTGAGTGGATAGAAGAAAGCACCAAGGAGCAGATCCGTTGGGGAACGTTGTCTTATGGCTACCTATGGTGGGTTATTGATGATAAAGAACATATTTACACCGCCTTGGGCGACGGTGGGAATGTAATTTACGTCAACACGAAGAAAAAAACAGTGATTTCTATTGCTTCTCTTTTTGTACCGGATGCTAAGGATAGAATAGAACTTATCAGAGAGCGTGTCGAACCCATATTCGAGGATTGAATAGATAGCTAATTTCATTTATTACAGTTACACTGTTCAATTTTCCATAGGTAAAGCCGCCTGCTGACTGTAAATCAGCGGTGCGGCTATCTTTTACATATCGGCACAGGCAAGTAAAGATTTTCTTTAATAATGCTCTGTCTGCCGCCGCTTTTTCTGTCATTCGGCCCTCTTTTCCGATTGACACTAAGATAAGGATAGTGTATATATATTATAAGTCAAGTACGCAAATTTGAGACCGATACTATAGCTAAG
>ENA-OXEN01000145-OXEN01000145.1-human-gut-metagenome-genome-assembly--contig:-NODE-145-length-15807-cov-378.934675_pt1 | contig 15807 bp, 15 predicted proteins | sample MGYA00249358_ERZ652249 | MGnify/ENA primary metagenome ERZ652249 (study PRJEB26925, sample SAMN05826761) | human gut metagenome | biome: ENVO:2100002; feature: ENVO:00000062; material: ENVO:00002003... | reverse complement strand
TTTTGCACCCGAACGGATACAAAATTTCATAAATTGTTTTCATGTATCTTCCCCCACTTTTAATTTTTTAAATACGCAATAATGCGTTTGATTCTGTAGATTCTGTTCGGTGCTACACTGTTTTCGTTTGCACCAGAAATTGTAACGTTGCCTGATTCATTCGCAAAAGTCACAAATTTATAATTGTCAGTAGTCATTTGAATTCTATAACTATTCCCAACTACCAAATCATCTGGCGAAAGCACAGTTTGACTCCAGCTGTAATTTAATAAAGTTCCCGCTGTATCATCAACACGGGACCACAGAAGCACTATTTTGTCGATTTTCCCTGAAGCTCCAAGTGTAAATTTATCAGCAGCATTAAAGTATCCGCCAACGCCATCTGCCTCATAAATAACTTTTCTAGTGATCGTCGATAACGATACGTCATTTATCATCAATCCATCTTTAAAATTTTTGATGCCGCCGATTGTCTGATTACTTGCTAGTGTGACTGCACGGTTATCAATCGACTGAGCGGTTGTTGCTGGTGTCATCGTTTTAGTCGTATCAGTTCCTGCTTCAGCTTCTTCTTGAGTAGCAAGATTTTCTCTGTGATTGGCCGCTATCATGTATTCAAAATGTTCATTAGCAGATAGCTCAATAGTGACATCAAGACACAGATAATCAATATTCACTGTTGAATAGTTTGGACTAATCGTGGGCTCACTGTTGCTTAAAACAGAGATTTTTCCGCCATTAATCAATTTCTTCCAGTTAGTATCGGTACTTTCTATAGTCTGACCAATTCTGGTAACTTCGTTTGCTGCGGTAGAATCACTAACCGTCCATGTTCCATTCCAATTACGATGAGTAAGTTTATTAATACCGCCACCAGAGCCATAACCGTAAACATTTGAAGTGAAATCAGTTATTAAACTTTCTAATACTTCTACTTTTTGAGAATCAGTAGTCGCTCCACGAATAGTAAAGAACTTCTCACCCAAAAGTGATTTAAAGAAACCAAGAATATCACAATCATATTTGAGTTGTTGCATATAATTAGCAGCGACATCTCTAGCAGAGTAAAGACTTCCGTCCAAAGAAGATAAGTTGTTCAATTGTTCTTCTGTCAATGGTGTCCAACTCACATTCGTTGGTGATAATAAAGTTGTGTAACCTACTGACGAAACCTTAACAAACTCACTTTTTGCATCCAGTCTAAAAGTTATTTCAGCTTTTTCTTTCCCAATTACTTGGTAGATCACGTTTGCGGAACTTTCTTCTTTATTGAAACTCTCTTCTTTTGTCCAGAAGTTTCCATTTTGAAAATCGTCAAGCGCTTGACTAACTGTGTCTAACGCTTCGGCCACAGCACCTGAGATCGTACCTTGAACCTCCGTTGCTGTTTCATTTATGCTTGCTTCGTAACTATTAATCTTACCTTCTAAAGTAATTAAATCAGTTTGAATTCCAGCAAAAGCTTGAGATAATTCTACAACATAATCATCTTGTTGTTGTTTAAGATCAGCAATATTTTCTTCCTGAAGCTTTTGCAATTCTTCAATCAGTTTATTGAATTCAGATATAACCGTTTCGGCTTCACTGGCGTTCAAATCGGCATTATCCAGTACAATAACTTCAAAGTCTCCTGTTGTTGCAACAACTCCGTTTTTATTAGTAAATTGAAAATACGCACGTTCATAAGGCCCTGCAACTCCAAACGCCTCACTAGGAAACGTATACTGGAACAATCCCTTTTCTGCATCGTTTAATGCTGCACCATCAGAATCAATCACCTTCGTTTGGAAATTATGAGTATTTCCCATGAAAGTAATTGTTAATCCTGTTAAATCAAATGGTGAGCCGTCTTCATTAATTACACTGATCTTTTCCGTATAACTCTTATTATCACCAACACGGCCGTGAACGATATGTCCGCCTGAAAGTTCTTTGCCTATGTCTAAATTCAGCATTCTCCATCACCTTCTCTCAATTTTTCTTTATATTCTTCTGGTCCCCAAATTTGTTCTAACTTGTCATTGTTTATATCATCCGCCAAAACTAAGCGTTCATGTTCATGGCCTCTACGTTTTGCTTTTAATTCCCAAGTAAATCTAATATTCGGTTTATCAGAACATACTAAAAAAGCATCCGATTTAAAATCAGACACCCAAACTTTCGCATTATCATAAGGTTGTAAAAAAACTTCGTACGGAATGTCTAAATTAACAGTGTCACTAAAGATTTCGTCTATCGGAACCCAAATCTCGCATTTTGAGCTTGTTACACTTCTGCCGACATCTCCTAAATAGCTTTCAGCTGTTTCATAAGCTGGTGTTGCTCTAGCACCATCTCTTGTTAGGTGTATTGCATTTTTGGCACCAGTAACAGTGAAATCTCCTAAAACCAATAACCTAGACGTCGACATTTCAGAATGACTATCACCATACATTCTGAAATAAAAACTGCTATTGACACTAATTATGAGGGTCCCATTTGTCGATTTATCCCCCCAAATAGATATGATTCTTTTGTTAGGATCTTCTGCATCACTAGCATTTTTATAAAACCTTAATGCGCTTCGCTGCATTCCTAACAGAAGATTATCTGAGAAGTCTTCTGTTTCTTGTATGATTTCCGCCCCTCTAATTTTTCCACCATAAATTTCACTACCATTAATAGTTACTCCTTCAATATTAATAGCTTTAAGAATCCCTGTGTGAATTGCTGATGCGTTAACGCCTTCTGCTGTTATCGCCGAACCAAATGTTTTACCACCATCTGTAGAAACGCCTAACCCAGCAGAATTTAGAATCACCAGACGATTGCTATTATCTTTTTCTATAGCAAGTATTCCATTTTTAGTGAACTTTAATTCTGTCTGTGCATTCAATAAATCAGAAGTAGCGGATTGAATCGCATCGGAAAGCCAGTCATTAGGAATTTGTTTTATTCCATTCGCAATATCAGACCAGTTTTTTGAATTTGTCGAATCTGCTACATTTTTTTGATCAGCAGCATTCAACGAATTACAAGTTACGCTTTTATATATCGAATTACCTTGAACATCAAAACTTTCATCAATTCCAACGATTCTAATTTTTTGCTGAAAATTTAAGCCTTCATCAATAGCAAGAATATAATCTCCCGGTTTTGGCAAAGAATATTTGTATCCTGCTTTTTGTAAATCTTCTACAGTCAGAGAAACGGCAATACCATATGATGAATCAACGAAGTCTTTTACTTTATTGTACAAATTAATTGAATTGGTGAATCTCTCATCTACAATAGGATCAGCTTCTAATTTTCCATATATACTAGCCAATGGGCTAATATATTCAACTTCCAACCGCCCTTTAGACTCATCTTCCGAATCATAAAAAGCACCAAATCCTTTTGCATAAGTGACAAAATCACCTATGTTATGTTCTAAAACTAAATCTTGCATGTTAAATCCTTTACGAACAATTGTCGAAAGATCACTACCTACTTTCTCTACAATCGTTACAGTTTTACCGACCACTTTGAATTCGGTAGACGTACTATTTATAAAATCATTGAACAAAGCAAGCCGATTCTTCATACCGAAGTTTTGTTTCTCAAAAGCTGAAAGAGTAACACCCAATTGATAATTGTAGCCACTATTTGTGAATATTAAATCAAGATACGCTTTCGCAGTATTCGATCCATTTAAAATAGTATAAACGGAAGACTTTCCCATTTTAAAGAAAAATTCATGAATCGCATCAAATTCAACTGTCACAGATTCGCCATTATCCACTGGTAAAGCATACGTAATATAATAAAGTTCATCTTGAAACTCTACAGACCAGCCTCTATCAATGCCTGTAATGACCTCGTCACCTGTGTAAATAGACCCTTTAATGGATTTTTCTCCATTTACTTTGTGCGTATATGTTAATTCAGTTAAAGCTATAAATTCTTCGCCACGAATATTTTTAAAAACTGTCACCAATTTCACCTACTAACTTATCTATAGAAATCTACTTTATTTATTAGTTTTATTGAAGCCCCAATCATTGATGTACTATATGGGATAAAGCCTTGTTCAGAAGGTTCTAATACAAAGTACTCAAGGTTAGTTTGATCGTTAATATTGAGACCATTGAGTGTAAAACTCGATCCCTCTAATAAGAAAATATCACCTGATACTATAGATTTTTTACCTTCATAGCTTAGCGTGCGATCACCAATCGTCACAGTAAATTTTGTTCCAGGACTGGAATTTGCTATAACTTGAACCGCCCACGGCCATTCTAACTGACTACATGGTGCGGTCCCCTTGTACTCGATGAATCCACCCTTTCCTGACAATTCGATTGTATCTGGTTCTGTCATACCAAAAGGGACATCTGCTGTTACCAAGGTAAAGCTAATCTCATAAAGTAGCCCTGCATCGCTAAATCCTTGAAAAGAATAATCAATCTCACCATCTAGTAATACTTTATAGCGATAATGATATTTTCTTTGTTTATCAGGTTTTAATAAGTCAAAACCTAGTTTTTGACCGGGTCTTTCAAATTCATATATTGTCCCTGTACTGTACATTCGAGTAATAAAATAAGGCTCAGTATCAGCGAAGATACCATTGAGCCTATCTTTCATTAATTCATCCTGTAGTTCGTCAGAAACATAATACTTCCCAACAACAGATATCTTTTTTTCAGTATGTGTTGCACCCATAAACAAATTGCCATTCTTCCCATTGATTCTTTTGCGATTCGATTCAACGACAGCATTTGACACTTGAATATCCTGAACAAGAACGCCCAAGGAGGACATTCTTGTCTTTAGACCATCTTTTTCAATGTATAAATCCATCTATGTTCCTCCTATCAGTTCTTATTGATCAAATTGATTCGATTTGCATTTCGCGCATCTTCGGTCTTGATATAGTTGTAAACTTTTTTTCCATCCCAATTTTGTTCAATCGTAAGATTGATATCAGAATTAGGACTGTTTTGCACATCGTCGCTTAACTCACTAAAAGATGAAGAAAGCTTACCAGTTACAGCTCTAGTATCTGCAGTAACAACAGATCGTGCAGAATATTCTTGATCTGAAATGGCATTCGCATAAGCTAATGCTTGACCATCAATTTTTGGCAACATTGCTTGCATCCCCTTGACTAAACCGGAACCAATAAAGCCCCCAATTTTTGCCATAACACGAGACGGTGAATGGATATCAAGTGCCGCTCTCATCTGGTTGGCCACATTACTAGCAATTCTATTTGCTGTGTTGTATATCGTATTTGCCGCATTAACTAAACCATTGTTTAAGCCAATACCAGCGTTGTATCCAACATAGTACAAAGAGTTTCCTAAGTAACTAAAAGCAGATGAAATATGTCCTGATACATTAGAAGCAATCGAAACCATTGTATTCATTCCGCTAGAAAACGCGTTGCGCATTTGATTCATTCCAGATGATAGGGTTTGAACCATGTTTCTAATAGACTGCGTGTTAGAAGTAGATATTTTAGAGAAACCACTATTAACCGTATTTGTTACTTTGCTCATAGCAGATGTAACTGTCTGACTCATGTTATTCATTGACTGATTCACGTTTCGAGTCATAGTAGATATCTCTTTACTTGAACCAGTATTAATATTTTTCGCGTTACCAGTTACATTCTTGTACATCGTATTAGATGCTTTTGAGGCGTTGCTTGAAGCTTGATTCATATTCTGGCTTACTGCATTCGAAGCGCTCGCTGTTGTCTGATTAACATTTCCATACATACTTTGGAAATCCTTAGAGACATTAGCATTTGCTTGACTAGCATTCTTAGAAGCCATAGAAGAAGCCGATTGTGTATTTTGACTTACGTTATTAGCTAAATTGCTTGTGCTAGTAGAGACATTGCTTTGCATCCCTTGATACTGCGCAGTAGTTTGGTTTTTTGCATTCGCTGCTGCATTGATGGCATTGTTTGAACTCATCGTGCTTAGAGTGCTAACATTCGTATTCATCTGATTCATAGATGCAGTAATATTCATGTTCGCTTGGCTATAGGCTGAACCCATACTATTTGAGGTGCTTGTAGCGTCATTAGAAACATTTGTACTAGTTTCTTTAGATTTTCCTGTAATAGTATTCCATAGGTTCGAAAACCCATTTTTAATACCATCCCACGCCCCCTGCAAAACATTCGGTATAGCTTCTAATATTGCAGACGCTAATGAGGTGATAATTTGTAAGCCCGCCATCGCGATCTGAGGAAGCATCTGTATGATCGTTGTAACTAACGAGATAATAATCTGAATACCCGCAGAAATAATCTGAGGCAAGTTCTGGACCAACCCATTTACAATAGCCATGATTATCTGAATAGCTGCTTGTAGAATCATAGGTAAATTTTGCACAATGAAATTACATAATCCATTGACAATCTGGACTGCTCCTTGCATTAATTGAGGAATATTACTCATTAGCCCTTGAATCAATTGTAAGATTGCGTTTAATGCAACTGGCAATAACTGTGGGAGCATTTGAGTTAACCCATCAATCAATCCTAAAAGAATCTGAATACCTGTTTGAATAATTTGTGGTAAATTCTCAGTGATTGATCCGACGAAGGAAGAGAGTATTTGTTGAACCGAGCTAACTATTTGTGGAATATTTTGAATAATCCCGTTTACTAAGTTCAGTAGCAGTTGCATCCCCATGTTGATTAGTTGAGGCAAGGCAGAAGCGACAGAGCTAATAAATGATGTTACTACTTGCAAAGCTGAACTAATCAGAGAAGGAGCATTTTGTCCTACACCTTGAACTAGGGTACCAACTATCTGCATACCAGCATTAATCAATACCGGGATCATTGTAGAAATTGCACTAGCAAATTTAGAAATCAACTCTGTCCCACTGGCCATCAATTGTGGCAACTGGGAAGTAATACCATTAACTAGATTCGTGATGAGTTCAGGACCTTTGGTTGTAACTGTATTTAACATTTCATCAATTTGTTTTCCGAATTGATTATTTACTAGACCTAATCCTGCTACTACTAACCCTAAAATGGCTGCTGGTCCAATAGCGGCTAAAGCTACTTGCATAATTGTTGCCATAGCTGTAGTCATTCCGTTCAAAGCACTCATGCCGACAGCAGACGAAGCGGCTAAACTCCCGCCGATTTTTGGAAAAAGTCCGATCAAATTTGAAATACCACTTTCAAATAGTTTCATCGGCCCGCTTACTACTCCGCCGATGATTCCAGAGAAACTGGTAAAACCCTTGCTTAACAATTTGATTCCTGGAAGTGCAGCGTCTAATGCTAAAGCCCCTCCCACCACAGATGCTAAAGGAATCAAAGGCTTAATTGCTGACGTGACATCCATAACTGCTTTTCTGTACTTAATCAATTGATCGCCTGATAATTTGGTTCCATTTACAAAATGGTCTAAAATCGGATTCAATTGGCCTAAAATATTGACGAAATTATCAAGCCCTTGAGATTGACCAAGTTTATCAACGAATTTGTCAACAGCTTGTACTAATGTTGTTAACAATGGTAAAACGGCTGTTCCAACTTTAATCTGTAACGTCTCAAAAGATCCGCTTAGTCCCTCTATTGCACCTTTTAGGTTGTTGAGCTTCTCTTTTGCAACTTCTGCCGCCGTGACTTTGCTGATGGCTTCTTGCATAGAATTAGCTCCATCAGCACCTTCATTCATTGCGATAGTAGCTGCACGGACTGCATCAGTACCAAACATCGTTTTAAGTGCTTGTTGTTGCTGCTGTTGGGTAAGACCAGACAATTTGTCTTTTAACAATTGCGAAATATCAGCAAAAGATTTAATCTTCCCATTTGCGTCAAAGAACTGATTGGCTCCTTCTTCCGTCATCAAGCCTAATTCTTGCATCTTAGCTTGTGCTTTATCCGTTTGCGGTTGTAAGTTTTGAAGCATTGTCTTCAATGAAGTCCCCGCATCTGATCCTTTTAAACCGTTTTGAGCGAATACTGCAAGAGCATCTGTTGTATCATTAAAACTTAATCCAACACCAGAAGCGACCGCTGAAACCATGGACAAGCCGAATTTCAATTCTCCAACGTCTGTCGCTGATGCATTTGCTGCACCGGCTAATTGATTTGCAGCATCTACAACAGTGAGATTGTCGTTTTTAAACGCATTCAGTGCCGTCGATGCTATTTCTGCTGCGCTCTTTAAATCTAGTTCTCCTGCGGTTGCTAAGTTTAGAGCGCCTGTCAAACCACCATTTAAGATATCTTTAGTAGAGACTCCGGCTTTAGAAAGCTCTCCAATGGCATCTGCCGCTTCACTAGCTGAATAAGCAGTTTCTGCACCAGCTTTGATTGCCGCATCATTGAATTTCTTCATCGTCTCCGAGCTCTCACCGGTTACTGCTTTGATGTTACTCATCTTTTGCTCAAACTCTGCAGCTTTCGAAACAGTATCCGTAATGCCACTTTTGATCTTATTTAAAGCAGCGAACGCAACACCTACACCTACAATTTGTTTGACTAAGCTTGCTGTTTTTGAGGAAGCTTTATCCGTATTGGAACCAATACTATTCAAAGCATTGGCCGCTTTAGAACCAGCATTACTAAAAGCATTGGTTAGCTTCGATCCTACCTGTGTGGCTAAATTCCCAGTAGTAGTAACAACTTTATTAATTGGAGCAGTGATCTTATTAGCCATATTATTGGCGCTTGATACTACTGCAGAGAATGCCTTAGTAAATGTTGAAGGAATTTTATTGCTTGTATTCTGAGCGACACTAGCAATTCCTAAGAATCCTTTATTTGTTAAATTGCCTAATGTACTTGCGGTGTATCCAATTGTTTGAAAAGCTTGCTTGAATGGTGCCGGAACTTTTGTTGCTGTGTAATTGGCCACAGAAGCAATTTTTTCAAAGCCGCTACTAACGGATGACCCTAGCCCGCTAGCCGATTTAGAAATGGAATTCAGAACACTCGAAAAACCGCTACTTATTTTCGAGTACCCTGACTGAGCAATACTAGCAACTTGATTGAATGCCGATTTAAACGGCTGGGGAATTTTTTCGCCAATAGATGCAATTACCCGCTGAATCTGACCACCTGCTTTTGTGAAAACTGCAGTCATTGCTGGGGCAATGCCGGCCAAGTTCGTTGGCATATTCGCACTTAATTTACTCATAATCTGCCCAACCTTTTGGACCATTGAGTTGCTGTGATTCGTCGCTGCAGCAGCTGCAGCCTTCATGCCAGAATTAGTCATGTTTACAACCTTGTTCATAGCATCGTTATATTGTGATAAATCTGCGCCGATAATTGCATTGATTGATCCATCAAAAGCCATTCCCTCACCTCCAATTCTTATTTTTGAAATAGTCTGTTACCGTTTTTACTTGTTTCGCCATTTGATGTTTCTCGTTTGAGGAATTTGTTCTTGAGAATAGATCCCTGATTTTTTTCTCCGCTTTTTTCTTGTCGAAAACTTTTGTGAGTTTTGGTTTTTTTGCATTTAGAACATATCGAAGATTGAACGCAAAAATTGATTGTCGTTCTTGTATATCAATATCCCTTAACGCTAAACCTTCAAGGATTGATTCAAGTTCCCACAAATAACAATTCATAATTAGATCGATGTCTGTTAATCCTTGTCTTGCACAGTCGATAATGAGATTTCTTTCTTCATCCGATCCGCCAATTCCTGCATAGCCTTGGATTGAGCTTCGGGATTTTCGATATCCTCGGTCGGATTCATCCCTTTCACCGCTTCGCTTGCTTTCTCTAGATTGCCAATATATTTCTTCAGTTTCTTCACGAAAAAACCTGAAGCCAACATCTCTGCTTTCAAATCAGAAAAGATTTTACCGTATCCTTCTTCTTCATCCTCAAATCTTTCAACGTATTCACCAATGGCAGTTAATACGTCGTTTTCTGACGGGTCACCTTTTGCGGCGAGTTTGATAATATTGACTAGTGCGTCATCATCTTCTTCAAGAACTTGTGCAAATAGAATTCCTGCACCGTCGTTTTGAGAGTTCCCGTTTTTATCTTTGCTGGCTAGTTTTTTATTCGCTTTGAACAACATGCCATATCCAAATTTTATTTCTAATGGTTTTCCTTTTAATTCAACTGTAAATGCCATTTCGTTTCCTCCTTGTTTTGTACAAAAATAAAAAGGCTAGCCGTTAGACTAACCTTCTACTGCTGGGACTGTAAAAGCGGGAATATCAACAGGTTCGGAAATCCGATCACCTTCAACTGCCACAGCTGCGTAATCACCTTTAACCACTTCTGTCCCTGGAGCTAATCCTGTGATTGCTAATGGAGAAGCCCCTTCAGATACTTCAGAACCTTCTTTTTTATAGATTTTGAATGTATCTAGGAACTCATGTGACAATTCTACAGACGCCCCATCTGCCTTAGGAGTGACATTTCCTACGACTGGGGCTACTATTTTGACTGGATATCATCATAATCACCAGTAGTTTCCCCTGGACGTTGGAACTGATACAGACTTTCGATCATGGCAACATCTTCATCAGAAAGAGGGAAGGTCCCGTCTTGTAATTTACCGATAATATTCAAAGTATAGCTAATTTCAACTAAGTCATCGCCCTCGTCATATTCCAATTCATCTGGGATACCATAGCCAAATTTAGCAGGGTATGCTTTGATTTTTAAGCTTTCTTCCCCTTCTGGCTCGCCCAATGTTTCTGAAACTACGACACGCCACACTTTGACCGATTGCCCGTTCTTCTTTGCATCTTCAATAATTTGAATAGAGTTATCGTCAGGGGCAAAGTATTGCGTTAATTCAATACTGTGTTCATCAGTCGATTTAAGGATGATTCGACCCATTTTGGTTTGTTCATCAATGTTGTCACCACCGATAGTTGTAGTCCCTTCCGTTTGAAATGCTGGTAATAATGCTGGTGATCCGATTGGTGCGGATACTGCTTGGATGAAATACCAAACACGGTTCCCTTTAATTGGTGTGCCTTGAAATTTTGTTACACCATTATTCACTGGATCCGCAAAATATTGTAGGCGCATTTGCATTAATTGATTTTTCTTCATGAATATTCCTCCTAAAATATATAATCTGAAATTCTAAAAATTATGTGATAGACTTCTCTCCCAATTGTGTCGTCGATTCGTAAGTCAGATGACACTTTCTTGCGCACACCAAGCGCCGCTTTTGTCTGATGAATTGCATCTTCTGCAGCTGTACGGCTGTTAGTCGGGTAAAACAAATCAATCTGTAAATCTGTATCCACAACTGCAGGACCAAACTTAGCACTTGGACTGTCATCGTCAAGGTGAGTTCCTATCACGTAAAAAGGCTCCATGACATCTTTGCCAGGGAGCTTAAAATAAATAGGAATTCCTGTTTGACTTAAGCCATCAGAAATTCCTTTTAAAAATCTCGTATTCGGAGCGTGTTCCATTGAATCACCCTCTCGTTATTTTTGTCATTGCTTTAATAAATCTTGGAAACTCTTCTTTTACCGCAGGAAAAAGAAACGGTTGAGCGGCCATGTATCGTGTACCTTCTTCCACATAGATAGAGTAGTCAACAGGAGATGACACGATCGTTCGAAGCCTTCCTGATTCATACGCATAAATATTGTCACTTAACCAACCTGTATCAAACGGTGCTAGTTGTTTCGCGCGTTTCTCGACACGTAAACCGGATTTTATGACCTCTTGATGCGCTGCTTGTTCCATTTTCTTCTTTTGTTGGATCACACCACGAGTAAACTTATCCAGCCCTACAATTTTTACCGTCTTACTCATGAGACGATCACTACTGTAGAATTCTTATGATGCCTCAATCCGAAGATATTTCTTCGCATGCCTTCAAATTCAATCTCGCTGATGTCGTACCACGTCCCTCGAAGATGAATCTTAAATGCCGATTTCGTATACTTGCCAAAGACAGAAATCTGTTCATCAAGTGAAAGATCACTTTTTAAGCAAGGTACGATCACAGATTCATTTTTCTGTTCATCTTCGCCTAAATAACCTGGGACTGTACCGGAAGAAGTAATCTTACATCGATATCGATAGTTCATTAGATCCACCTCGCGATCCCTTTTCCGGCTGTCTTCGTTTTCGTGTATTCATCAAAAAGCGGAAGATACTCTTCAAGGTAATTCTTTTCCCACGAATAGGACCGCCCTTCTTCGCTGTCGGCAGTTGTGCCTTCGCTATTCAGTTTATTAAATCGTTTCAAAATCACATCTCTTTTGATGTACTCAAACTCATCTGGAATAGCATCAAGCTTAGAAGTTCCATTCGCAGACGCGTATTGATTGATAGTAGCAAGAATTCTTTCTTCGCTATCTTTGATCAGTAGATTTAGCAACGAATCTTGAAGAGCATCAGAGATTCCAAGTAATAGCTTAATATCATCTAGCATTAAGCTTCATCCTTCCTTATTCGCCACCACTATCTGGCGGTGTTACAGGTTCCGTTGTAATTGTTGCTTCAACAACGCCTGCTGGAATTTCAGGGAATAACACCAATGCATTCATGAACAATGATTCGTAAGTCGCATTACGCAATGTACGTCCACGAGTTGCAGAGATAAACCCTGTTTCGTCAGTGAAGTCTACAAAGATATCTCCCAAATCAGAAGCTTTCATGTCTAAGTAGGCTAAAACGATGTTATCAACAGCAGTCGAATAAACCTTGCCTTCCGGAACTGCGTTTAACACAACTACATTGTTAGCTCCTAGAAAGTTTTTAAGCAAAGTCATGCCAAACACATTCGAAGCATCAGCCAAAACTTTTGTGTCGCCAAGATACGTTGCTGCATCCATTGGATTAATAAATGAAACGAACTCAGCACCATCAAACTCTTCAAAAGTACTCAATTTCCCCCAAGATTGGGCCAAAGCTTTTTGTAACCCTTCTGCATCTATTTTAGTTGGTGCAGTTCCTAAGAAATCAACAAATTTTGTTTTGATTCCACCTTGGATTTGACGCAACAATTTGTTGTCCGCTTGATCAATAGCTAGTGAAGCCCCATGACGAGCAATTGACTCTGCTGAAACTGCACGACGCCATTTGTTGAAAGTTACCTGAAATGATCTATCTTTAGCACGAGTAACTTTAGATAGCGGAATATCTTCCCCTTCACCAACAGCCCCATCTTTTAATGTTGCTGTCCATTTATACATTTGAATTTTCATATCTTGTGACAACGCTTCTAGACGAGTTACACCTAGTAAAGTAAGTAATTCTCTGATTCCTGCTTCAAAACGGTTAACGAAATCAATGGACTTAATTTCTCCTAGATCGTCCATTTTTGTTAAGTCTGTTTCTGCAGCAAACATTTGTAAATCCATTTTTAATAATTTGTCTTTATTCGTTTTCGACATATTTTTCATGTGTCTTCCTCCTAAAATAAATCTCTGTTTTCGGCAATCATTCGCTGACGTTCTTTAGAATCCTTGATTGCCATGATTTCAGCTTTAGTCATTTGCCCGGTGCTTGTTCCAACACGTGTTTTTGATTTCGAAGCAAGCCGTTCATTCACTTTGTCTTCTACTGCTCTATCCCATTCTTCGCGTAACGCTTTTACGTCTTCTAGGATTTCTTCAGCTGTTTCACCAGTAACACGCGTAGCGAAATCCGCAGGCATCCCATTTGCAGTGAGTTGTTTCCCTTTTTCGACAAATAACTGCTCTTTGCGAAACTCAGCTTTTTCTTTCTCGAAGTCATCTTTTTCTTTCTGTATCAATGCTTTTTGACGTTCGGATTCAGAAAGTTTAGCAAGTCGAGCTGCCTCGTTTTTTTCCTGTTCAAGTTCTTTCTGCCATTTTGATTTTTTGCCTTTGACAATGGTGTCGATCTCGTCATTATCCTTAAATCCAAATTTTTCTTTGATGGCTGCCAGCTGTTCATCAGTTAAATTTTCCGCATCAAATTCAGGTGTTTGCTCCTCGGCCGGTGGAGTATCATCGTCACCAGGTTCAGCGAAAAATTGTAGATGCATTGGCAATAATTGTTTTTTAAACATAGTTGTTACTCCTTCCATAGCTTTTAACGTGGATCAATGCTTACACTTCCGATGCTTTTAATGTCATCACGCTTGGACAAAATAAAAAAGCCTAGCAAAAGCTACGCTGATTCACTTTCTTAGATATTTGACCGTTTCTTTAATTATTCCTATTGTGATAAAAAGCGATAGCGCCAAAAGTGGCATCCCTACCAATACGCAAATAGCTTTAACAATCAAAATATTCACTCCTCTATAATCCTAACTCGTTATCTGTCGGCACAATCGTACTTCTGCAATTTACATGCATAGGTGGCGCATTAGTTCCTGGTTGGTAATCTTTAATCTTAAATACTTCACCATTCAGTCCCTTGCATATCTCTGTGGTTCGATTGTCGATATGAGCCAGATATTCGTATTCAGTTAATCCAGCTTCTTGATACCTTTTGACTGCGCTATTATTGATGATATTTGTTCCATCCGTTCGAACGATTGCTTCAGCTCTGCTTCTAGCAACGTTGTACTTTTTTCGTAATTCACGAGCAATATCGGCAGGTCCTGACCCTCGAATGAATCCTTTGATCAAAACATCTTTCAAATCTTTAGCCAAATCATCAACGTTGCCCCATATACTCTGAGAATAATTCTTTCCGTTAAACGGAGTTTCTACTAATTGTTGTAAAGTTGGCCCATTTAACGTGCTGGCAGAATTACCAAAATTGATTTTGCGATAAGCATATTTCCCTACTTCTTTTAGATAAGACTCAAATGATTTATGCAATTTATCAGACATTTTCCCTAACTGATAAGCTAGGTCAAACTGCAACGCTTCTAATCTTGTGACCTTTCCTGCAGCATATTGTTCGTCTAATCGCTTCAACAACTCAGGGTCTTTTTCGAATTGTTTAAAGTACTTGTTTGCATTCTCACGATAATCAGACAAATCTTCTCGCATTAGCCGTTTTTTCGCTTCCTGCAAAGTGATTTTATTCTCTTTAGCATATTGAGCATAAAAAGCATAAATCTCTTTCTGGATGTTTTGACGACTTTCTGTGTAGATGGTTTGTAATTCATCAAAGAAATCAAGATCTGTTTGATCAACATATACAAAGATTTCGTCCATGCGCTTTTTCCAGTATGCTTGGGAGCTTCTCATTCAATCACTCTCCAAACTGTTTTTCTTTATCCTTAGCATTCTTATCGATTTCACTCGGACGCCTTGGATCTGATTCTTTGGCGGACTCTTTTTTGATCCGATCTAACTCCACTTCTGGATCAATACCAGTTACTGTGTTTAGAATCTCGAATAGAGTTTCGTCAGATACTGTTCCGTACAATTGGCTAGCTAAAGAAACAATTTCGTTATCAGATTTAGGAACATTAGCGGTAAAGATAATATTCGTGTCGTTGATATCTTCATACGCCGTCGATTCATTCCCTTTAACTCGCCAAATATTGACTGCTAAGCGTAGGCGCCTCATCAATCCCTTTTCAAATAATCTTTGTTGCATCACTCGCCTATTGTCAGCAGCCATGAGTTTATATTTCATTGCTTCACCAGATTGCGTTCCGCTAAAATTGGTATCCAACGTATCTGGCGTGAATGTAAAACGTAAGATATCATCGACTAAGCGTTGCTTATAGGTTTCCGATCCAGCTGCATCATATTCCTTAACTAGATACTTCGCATCTGGTGTCGAACCATTAGGATTAGGATTATCATCCATAATCATGATTCGAGCTCGTTTAAATGCCAAAGAAACGGCCAAGCGCGAATTAGGAACAATGTTTCCTTCTTCGTCTAGGTCGTTTTTCGCAGTTCCTGTGTAAGGATTGCCAG
>ENA-OXEN01000143-OXEN01000143.1-human-gut-metagenome-genome-assembly--contig:-NODE-143-length-15820-cov-12.777482_pt1 | contig 15820 bp, 14 predicted proteins | sample MGYA00249358_ERZ652249 | MGnify/ENA primary metagenome ERZ652249 (study PRJEB26925, sample SAMN05826761) | human gut metagenome | biome: ENVO:2100002; feature: ENVO:00000062; material: ENVO:00002003... | reverse complement strand
TCTACACCGTCTAATTCGTCGGCAGCGTCAGATGTGTATAAGAGACAGCTTGCATTCTTATTGACTTCTTCCGCAATTTCCGTAATGGAAGCCGAAAGCTGTTCAATGGAACTCGCCTGCTCCGTAGCGCCTTGCGAAAGCGCCTGAGCGGCGGAAGAAACCTGACCCGCACCGTTCGCCACCTGATCTGCCGATCCGTTGATGCCGGAGAAAATGTTATTCAGATTGTCGATAATCGTGTTCAGGGACGTTTTGATCGATACAAAATCGCCCTTATAATCTTCTGTTACTTCAATCGTACAGTCACCCATGGACAGGCTGTCCAAGACGACGGCAATCTCCCCTATGTAACCGGTCAGTGTATCGATTGTAGTGGAGAAGGTTTCTGCAAGAGTGCCGATTTCATTCCCGCTTTGGATCACAGGCACCTCGGAGTGGAGATCGCCTTCTGACAGTTTCTCGATACGCTGTACAAGGCCTTCGATCGGCTTGGCAATCGGCCCGGCGATTCTGAAGGCAACAAAAATGGACAGCAGAATGAAAAGAAGCATTAAGCCGACGGTGATGGCAACCGCAGTATAGCAGCCGCTCATCATCTCATTGACATTCGCGCTGACCGCCATGGACCAGCCGTCCGTATTGCTGATCGGAGCATATCCTACCAACTGCTTAGCGCCGTTTATCGTAATGGTCGCGTTTCCCGTTTTTCCTGAAGTCATATTTTTTACGATAGACGCGGCGTCTGCGTAAGAACTGTCTTCTTTCGCCTTATTGATATAGTTGACGAACTCAAGAACGTTTTTCCTGTCCTTATGGGCAATGATCGTACCCGATTTATCAACGATAAACCCGTACCCGGATTTTCCCACGGAAATATTGTCGATCATCTGGCTGAAAGTGTCACTGCCCAAGGCCGCATAAACAACACCGCCATGATTACTTCCGTTGTTCACCTTGGCCGCAACATACAACACAACATTGGAATCAGTCTTTCTGACCACGGGGCTGGAAACATAGGTAGTACCTATTGTCTGTGCCGTCTGAAAATAGTCGCTGTCACTGATGTCGGTGCCGTCCAGCGTCCTTCCGCTGGAGTCCGCAAGACCGACCTCCATGAAATTATACCGCTGGCAGAGCGTCTGCAGCATTGCTTTTCTGGAGGAAACGGGCAGCGTTTCATCCGTGATCTGTGCATTGGAGGCGATGGATTCCGCCCTCAGCTTATACATATTGATCGCTTGCTGCACGGCCTGATTATAAGCAACCGAATTTGTATTGATCAGGGAAACCATATTGCTGCTGGAATTGGAGTAAAGCAAAAAAACATTTGTCACGCCGCAAACAACGCTGATTGCAACTGCCAGACCTACCATTCCGAGAAGAAGAGTTTTTTTCAAGCTGGTCTTCTTCCTTACCTTGATCTTCTTTTTTCTTTCTTTTTTCACTAAATACCACGTACCCTTCTAAAGTGCTTTTTCTGGAGTGCTTTTTTGCTACAGCTCAAGCACGAAAAGTAACGCATTCTCACACACAACCATAATCAAAAGAATGCTTATCTCTATTCTATTATCGACAATATTCTGCAAAATTTAATCAATTTAGACAAATATTTTCATTATAAAAAATTATTTATTTAATTTTTGGATGATCAGTCTGGCAATAGAGGGACAAGGCGCCTGTTTTTCAACCGCGCCAATCTCAAAAGCCACCATCGGCATTCCGTAGACAACGGAGGACTGTTTATCCTGTCCGATGGTATAAGAACCCTTCTGCCGCATTTCCAAAAGCCCGTTCGCTCCGTCCTTTCCCATACCGGTCAGGATAATTCCCATGGCGTCCTTACCGGCCGTTCGGGCCACCGAGCGGAACAAGACATCCACAGAAGGGCAATGACCGCTGACTTTTTCCCCCGCGGCGCACTTCACATAGTAGCCCTTAAAATCTTTCTCCAGGGTCATATGCCTGTCCCCGGCGGCGATCAGCGCCTGACCCTGTACGACTCTGTCCCCGTCACTCGCCTCCCTGACCGTAAATTTGCAGATTTTGTTCAGCCGGTCCGCATACATTTTGGTAAAACCCGCGGGCATATGCTGCACCACCAGAATCCCCGGTATATCGCCGGGAAGCTGCTGCAGGATTTCGGCGGTAGCCTCTGTGCCTCCCGTAGACGCCCCAATAGCAATAATATGTTCCGCCAAGTCCTTGCCCGACAGAACCGGGAGGGAAACGATTGAAGCAAGAGAAGGTGTGTGTTTTACCTTTGCGGAAGAAGCAATTTTGATTTTGACACACAGCTCCTGACAGAAAATAGAAAAATCGTTGCTGTCACGCAGATTCGGCTTTAACACGAAATCAACCGCTCCCGCACTTAAAGCCTCAAAGATTCCAATATCAAGTGAGCTGACCAGAACCACCGGAACCGGATGGACGGGAATCAGCTTTTTTAAGAAATCCGTCCCCCGCATATCCGGCATTTCCACATCCATGGTCACGACGTCCGGAGACAGTTCCGTGATCTTTTTCTCCGCCTCGGTCACATTGGACGCGCTCCCGATGATTTCAATATTCGCGTCGCTCAGTAGCGCTTTCTGCAGCGCTGTTCTGAAAAAGAGAGAATCGTCTACAATGAGGACCCGGACTCTTCGATTCATCGGCATATTGATACTGATCCTTTCTGATAGACTGACGGTTCAACATATAAGAATTTCGAGGTATCTCTTTGCACAGTCTCGGAATGTCCGATAAAAAGATAGCCGCCCGGCTTCAACACGTCGTAAAACTTGTTAATCAGCGCATTTTTGGTCGGCTGGTCAAAATAGATCATAACATTTCTGCAAAAAATCAAATCAAACGGCTGTTGGAACGAAAACGGTTCCATCAAATTCAGCCGTTTAAAAAGAACCTGATTTCTGACTTCGTCCTTTAATTCAAAAAGATTTTCGCCCCGTTTGATAAAATACCTTTGTTCCCATGCCTTTGGAATATCCTTCAAGGATTCCATTCCATACAATCCGTGTTTTGCCGCTTCCATGGCTTTCAGGGAAATATCCGTCGCGAGAATCCGGAAATCCCAGCCGGCCCTTTTCAGCCCAAAATACTCCATCATCGTCATGATGGCGGTATACGCTTCTTCCCCTGACGAGCACCCGGCGCTCCAAATACGGATGTCCCTGCGGGCGTTCTTCTTCTCCTGCATCGGCAGGATGGTATTCTTTAAAAAATTGAAGTGTGCGGGTTCTCTGTAAAAATAAGTATGATTCGTCGTAAGCTTATTCAGCATTGCGGTGATTTCGTCGGATTTATTCTGCTTTATCAAATCGAAATAGTCCGAAAAATTTTCAATTCCCTTTCCGAGCAAGACGGACTGCATCCGCGATTCTATCAGCTGTCTCTTGTGGGTAAGGTTAATACCGTAATTGCCTTTTATGTAAGCTACGATATCGCTGAACTCTTTATCGGTCAAACGTATCATCGTTTTCCTCCGCGAATTTCATATCTCCCCTGAAACATTCAGTTATTGTTGTAAAGATTGAGAATATCCAGAATCAGACTGATGCTGCCGTCGCCGAGAATAGCGCACCCGGTGATGCCGGTTTCTTTCACATTGTACTGATTGAGATAAACCGGCAGGGATTTGACGACCACCTGCTGTTCGCCCAAAAGAGCATCCGCAAAAATGCAGTACGCCTTTTCGTGGGTCTCCACAAGAATGACGATGCCGCTGTCGATGCCGGTGATTTCGGTTTCGATCCCGAAAATCTTGTGCAGCCTCAGAACCGGATAATACTGGTTGCGAACCATGATGATCTCGTTCATGTCGGTGTCGTAGTGAAGGCTGGACTGGTCCACCTTGAACGACTGGCGGATATTGTTGATCGGAATCGTGAACACCGTCTCGCCGACAGAAATTTTCATACCGTTCACAATGGCCAGCGTAAGCGGGATTTTAAAGAGAATTTTGGTTCCCTTCCCAACCTCGCTGATCAGGGAAACGTCTCCTCCGACCTTCTCCACATTCTTTTTTACAACGTCCATTCCCACGCCCCTGCCGGAATATTCCGTTACAACTTCGTTGGTGGAAAATCCGGGCATAAGCAGGAAGTTGTAGATTTCCCGGGCGGAATACTCTTTTTCCGGCTTTTTCAGCAGTCCCTGTCTTTTCGCTTTCTGCAGGACGTATTTCTTATCGATTCCCTTCCCGTCATCCTGCACCGAAATCAGGATCTCGCCGCCCGTGTTCTGAGCGGAGAGCGTAACGGTGCCTGTGGGAGATTTGTTTGTCTGCGCGCGTTCTTCCTTTGTCTCAATTCCGTGGTCCATAGCGTTTCGGACCAGATGCATGATCGGATCACCAATATTGTCAATGATGGTTTTGTCCACTTCGGTATCCTCGCCGACCATGACCAGCCGGACATCCTTGTCCAGCTTTTTGCTCATATCGCGCACGATACGGTTCATTTTCTGGAATACGCCGGAAATCGGCACCATCCGGATGGACATTACGATTTCCTGAAGCTCGTCCGTCAGCTTGCGCAGCTGGCGGGACGCCTTGTTAAAGTTATTGTCTACACCCGCGCCGCTCTGGGCGGAAGGAGTCGTTGTCACCATGGACTCGGTAATAACGATTTCCCCCATCAAATCCATCAGGTTGTCCAGCTTGGAAAGATTGACGTTAATCAGATTCTGCTTAACGGAGCCATGGTTGGTTCCCTGGGTTTCCTGACCGGCCGCGCTGTTCCCCGAAGCGGTTTTTTCAGCAGATTCTGCTTTTGGCGCATTTCCCGGTTTGTCTAAAACAGTATAATTTTTGGTATAGACAAAATTTTCGATAATTTTCAGCACGCTTGTCAGGCCCTGCTGCTCTTTAAAGGAAATCAAAAAGCCGTTCTTGGTAATTTCCTCGGCGCTGGCGGAATTCGTTTCGATATCCTGCGGGAAGTACCGGATATCCGAATAAATATCCTTGATAGCATTCACCAGAATGATTGCGCGAAGATTTTCCATCTCTGTTTCTTCATCGAAAAACACCCTGACGGAATAGGGATAATCAGGATCCGCCTGGGCGGGAACGGCAGATGCCTGAATCTGTTTGGAAGCTTCTTCCATGGGAATGGCTTTGGACGGAACCGCAGGCTGTTCGGAAGCCGGTGCGGGAGCCGGGACCTGAGGTTGAATTTCGTCCTGCTTGGGTTCTTTTTGAGAAATCTTTTTAAGCAAATCGTTAATTTCCTGCTCAAAAGTGCCGATATCTGTTGTAAGCGGCTCATTGTTTTCCACCTTGGATATTTCGTCCTTGATAAAGTCGCTGGAACGGAACATCAGCTCGAAAAGCTCCGCGTTGTACTTTTCGTCAATGCCGTTCTCGCGTACATAGTAAAACAAATCTTCCGCCTTGTGCGAAATCGTCATCAGACTGTTGAACTGCATCATGGCGGAAGAGCCTTTAATTGTATGCATGATTCTGAAGATCTCATTGATGCTGTCGGTATCGAAAGCATCCGCCTTCTCGCAGTTAATCAAAATTTCATCAAGGTGCTCGAGCAGGTCGTTTGCTTCAAATAAATATACTTCCAGCATGGATTCCATATTGTTGTCCATTAATTTTCACCGCCTAATAATACTTTGTAATATATATATCGTAACAAATTTTATAAAATTAACGCCAATTTATATTTTCGAGGTGATTTTATGCCCGATAACCTGAGAATTAACGCACCCGTTACCACAAATGAAAGCCTCCCGAAAATTTCATCGACAAAACAGCCGGAATCCATGGTACCCATCGACCCTACGAAAGTGCTTCAGCCAAATACTGACAAGCAGGGCAACCAAAACAGCAACTTTGATCTGCTGCTAAACCGGAATTCCGTTTTCAGTAAATTTCTGCAGCAGTTGGGCGAAGCGCCCGCGCTTTCACAGACTTTGCAGAAAATCGTATTTGAAACCTTCAGCCGCTCGGAAAACGCCCACGACAACAGGCCGGTTTCCCTACTGATGAAACAGCTCTCCGCCGCAATGAAAATGCAGCCGGACGATATGTTGAAAAACCTTATGTTTCAGGGAAACAATCACACGAAATTTACCGGTCCCGTATTCGACATTCTCCGAAACCTGATGAGCGAATATCCGGAAAACGGCCTGGAAAAGCCTCTGGCCGATTTTCTGAAGGCGTTCGACGGGTATTTTTCAATCTCGGAAACCACATCGGCAATCACCGGGAACCTTGACACCCTCGCCCGTCAGATTCCCGGCGCCTACGGCAAACAGTTGCGGGAGCTGGCGGATCAGATGATGACCGAGCAGCCTGTCAACAGCATGGATAAAAACCTCAACCTGCTGAAGGAGAAAGTTCTTCCCCTTTTGAGCAAATATGTCGCTTCCACCAACGATTTCGGCGCGGCAAGGGACACCATTACCCTTTTGGTTCATCATATCGCCCGCCTGAACACCAGCTCCCATCAGGAAGTCGTGGAGAAGCTTACGGCACTGCTCGACTACTGTAAATACGAGCTCAATCTGTCCGAGGACAAAATGGGCCAAATCCGGGCCATGTTTCTGAAGAGCGTCACCAACGCCGCCCAAAAGCCGGAAAACCAGCTGTACGATTCCCTGATGAAGGTTCTTTCCGAAAACCTGCGCCAAAACCCTGCCGGTGTGAACCAGTCGGCTTACAAGGATACGGTTCTCTCTCTGCTGCTGGACAACAGCGTTTATATGCCCTTCACCCATCTTCTGCTGCCGCTGAATTACAACGGTCAGTTTCTGTTTTCAGAAATCTGGATCGAAAAAGACGACGACAGCGGAAAATCTTCAAAAAGAAGCCGCGGGGAACCGAAGCCGGTCCGGCTCTATCTGTCGTTCGACATCAAGGCTCTGGGAAATTTTGAAGCTTCCATTGTCCTTTCCCATGGAAAAGCCGACGTTCAGATGCGCTGCCCTCCCGCTTTAATGAAAAACAGCCGGGAAATCGGCAGCCGGATTTCCGAAATATTTTCTAAAAACGGCCTGTCCGCGCAGAACGTTGAGTTTCTGCAGGAAGGCAGCCCAAGCATAGAAAAGCAGATTTTAAAAAGAATCTACGAAAGGAAGAATGTCATCGATGTCACAGTATGACCTGAAGAATCAAGCCGCCGCCCTGCGGTATTCCCAGAATTCCCCGCACAGCGCGCCGGTTGTCGTTGCTTCCGGTTCCGGCTACGCGGCGCAGAAAATCATAGACATTGCGCAGGAGAACGGCGTGCCGGTTTACCACGACGACTCTCTCGCTTCCCTCCTTTCCCAGCTGGAAGCGGGAACGGAAGTCCCCCCTGCACTCTATCAGGCTATCGTCGACATTTACCTGTACTTTTTAAACTACTCCTTTGACGCCGCGGAAAAGGGGACGGCTCCTTTGCAGAACAGCCCCGCATCAGAAAAAAACACGGAAAAACAGATATTTTCCGAGCTTTCATACTAATTATTTAAAAATTGAGCCGATATATATCTATAGGATTTTTTATGTGACCTGATGATTATGTGCCGCCAAAATAGTGCCGGGATTGGCAGCGTAAAAACTCTTACCGAAACGGCAGCGGTAGAAAAGGTGAAACAGTATGGCAGAAACAGCAGTAAAAAACAAAATCACGACCTCGGCCAATGAGAATATGACGACGGAAAAATATCTTACTTTCTTTATTGAAGGACAGCTGTTCGCAATTCCGAGCAGCCAGGTGGTCGAGATCATCCGGATGCAGCCCGTCACCTTCATCCCCAAATTGCCGCCTTTTATCATCGGCGTTATTAATCTGAGGGGAAAAATTGTTCCGTTGGTGGATATCAGGCTGAAGTTTAACAAGGCTCCAACAGAGTATGATGATCACACCAGCATCATCGTAGCTGAGACCGGCGATCTGAGCGTCGGATTCATCGTCGACAGCGTAAATGACGTCACAAACGTTTCCAAAAACCAGATCAGCGAGACCCCCAGATTCGCAAGGGACACGGCAAATCATTTTGTAAAGGGAATTGCCACCCTGAACGAAAGCGCGGTCATGCTTCTGGATATTGAAAAAATCCTTTCAGACGGCGAGGAAGTCCAACTCCCTGTTAAGTGATTTTGCCGAATACGTTTGTTTTGGAGGTTTTTCCCATGTATCCGCTTTCTGAACAATATCAGCACTCGCCCTGCGAAATCAAGACTCTTACCAACGAATTGCTCGCTACCGGAATCCTCAGCGAAATCCGTAAGGACTCCGTTAAAATTCAGAACAGCTTTGACATCCTGCCGACCCTGCACTGCAATATCCCTGTGAAAATCAATATTTACAATGATTCTCTGGGCTTCAAAGTACTGATTGGGAAGGTTTTTCTCTCCACCTCGGAAATGATGACGATTACGGACCTGCAAAGCCTTGCCGAATTTGAACGAAGAAGCTTTTTCCGCCTGAAGGTCAGCATTCCGACGCGGGCTTTCCTGCTTCAGGAGGATTCCTCGCCTGAAGAGGTGGAAACGAAACTGTTCGGCGTAACCGTGACGGATCTGAGTTTGAGCGGCGCATTTATTACAACGGGGGAATCTCTTGATATTGGCCAGTCCTTTATCATGACGCTGGGCCTGTATGATATGGAGGTCACGTTCCGCTGTCAGGTTCAGCGAACCGAGCCCGTAAATGATGCGCTGAATGGATACGGCTGTGCTTTTCTGGATAATTCAACCCACCAGTTTGACCTTTTATGCAAGTATATTTTTGAAATGCAGAGGGAACAAATCAAAAACTCACGCGAAGAAAAAGGCGAGTCGAAATAAGATACTCATATTTAATATTGATGATAGGGTGGTAAAAAATGGAGAACGAAAAAAATCTGGCATTATCGGATGAGGAAATAGAAACCAATGAAATGAAGGGCAAGTACCTGACCTTCTGGACCGATCACCAGCTGTTCGGCGTTCCAATCTCGGACGTGGTCCAGATCATTGGCAAACAGGAGATCACACCCATCCCCGACTCCCCCAGCTACGCCAAGGGAGTCATCAATCTCCGCGGCGATATCATCCCTGTGATAGACGTGCGCCTGAGGTTTAAGAAAGAAGAAGTGGAATACGACGAGCACACCTGTATTATCGTAACAAAAATTGAAGAGACCCACATAGGGTTCATCGTGGATTCCGTCGATGAGGTTACAACTATCGGCGACGAAAATATTTCGCCCGCCCCACGGATGTCCAAGGATCGTACCACGGCATACCTGACCGGTATCGGAAAGGTGGAAAACAAAGTCGTCATGCTGCTGGACACCAGCAAAATACTGAACGAGGAAGAAATTGAAATTGTCAGTAATGCTGCAAAAGCAGAAGTAGAATAAACACATAGAGGGGAACTATATAAAATGCGATTGGATAATATAAAAATCTCAAGAAAACTGATGTTTTCATTTGTTGCGGTGGCGGTGCTGTCCATCGTCTGCAGCGGGGCCGCAGTTTATCTGTACCTGAAATCCAGCGCCCTTTTCCCACTGGCTATTGTATTGATTGTGGTTGCCTGCTTCACATCAATCCTTGTTGCCAAGCTTACCTCGGTCAGAATCCGCCGCCCAATTGCGGAGCTGACGCAGACCGCCGAACAGATGGCCCAGGGAAATCTGAATGTGGACATCCAGTACCAGTCAAAAAATGAAACCGGAAAACTTGCAAAAGCATTTTCCGATACCGTCTCGGAGCTGAAACAAAACATCAATGAAATCACAGAAACTTTAGACGAAATGGCAAGCGGTAATTTCGACATCCAAATTTCCCGTGATTTTCAGGGTGATTTTGCAAAAATCAGAACGGCGCTTGAAAATATTTCCTCCAAACTGAACACCTACATGATACAAATCGACCGTTCCGCCGATCAGGTCACGAGCGGTTCCGTACAGGTTGCAAGCGCAGCTCAGGCTTTGGCGCAGGGTGCTACCGAACAGGCCAGTTCTATTCAGGAGCTGTCGGCCTCCATTACCGAAATTTCAGAACAGGTAAAGCAGAATGCCGCCAACGCGGCGGAAGCGAACAGGGCTTCTACCGAAGCTGAAAATAAAATTCAGGGTGTCTCTCACGAAATGAACCAGATGCTGCAGGCGATGAGCGAGATCAGCGAGTCGTCCACCAAGATCAGCAATATCATCAAAACCATTGACGACATTGCGCGCCAGACCAATATCCTCGCTCTAAACGCCGCTGTGGAAGCGGCCCGCGCCGGCGCGGCCGGAAAAGGCTTTGCCGTTGTCGCGGACGAAGTCCGCAATCTTGCGAGCAAGAGCGCGGATGCGGCCAAGAACACTACCGCCCTGATTGAAAATTCGCTTTTGGCAGTCGAAAAAGGCAAGAAAATTACGGACGCCACTGCGGCCACTCTGAACGACGTTATTCAGGCGACCCTGAAATCCACCAATTTGATCACCAGCATTTCAGAAGCTTCCAACGCACAGGCAACCGCAATCAGTCAGGTCACTCTGGGTGTGGATCAAATTTCCGCCGTGGTCCAGACCAATTCCGCCACTGCCGAACAGAGTGCGGCGGCAAGCGAAGAAATGTCCAGCCACGCACGGAATCTGAAAAAGCTGGTCGGCCAATTCCACGTCAAAACCGATGCGAACGACGACATTCCGGAATCCGCCGATACACAGCCTGTACTGGATATGGCCGTTGGACAGGATTTTTCATTACCGAAATACTAAGCGATTCCTCTTTTCTAAATACAGGGAGGGCATCAGACCGTGGTCTGATGCCCTCCCTGTATTTTGTTCAATAATTTTCCGCCGTTTTCACATCACAGATATTTTCTATAACAATATTCTGTACGTCGCGCTGCATACATAAATCCATCAGGGCATCCGGCTTATTGAAAAGGCGGATCACCGGCCTGGACGGATTGTAATCGTTTTGTTTGACAATAATGGCAAGCTCTCCGTTGCTCAGCTTAACGCATGAGCCAATCGGATAAGGAGCAACCTTGTTCAAAAACGCCCGTACAATGGCAAGGTCGAACGCGATGCCGCTGGAACCCATGATGTATTCAATCGCTTCCGCAGGGGTCGACGGCTTTCTGTATGGTCTGAACGAGGTTAAAGCATCGTAAACATCGGCCACGGAAATAATTCTTCCGAACAAAGGAATATCGTCGCCGGAAAGGCCGTTGGGATAACCGGTCCCGTCATATTTTTCATGATGCGTAAGGACACCGGCGCAGATTGCATTGTTGGCCAGATGGTGCTTTAAAAAGAATTCCGCACCCTTGGCGGGGTGCTGCTTGACAATATTGAACTCCTCGGCCGTCAGCTTGGAGGGCTTTGCAATAATGGAAATAGGTACCGCCATTTTTCCGATATCGTGAAGCAGGGCGCACAGACCGAGGTCATACAGATCCTGCGTTTTCAATCCCAGCTCAAGTCCAATGGCAATGGAAAGAATGGAAACTCCCAAAGAATGGTTATATGTATAATCGTCATACATCTTCAAGTTTGCAATACTGATTTTAGCCTCTATGTTACATCTTAATGAATTGACAAGCTTTTTGGAAATATTCATCGTTTGGTTGATGCTGCTGACGTTAATTTTCTGTGCTACCTGATTGAACATGTCGTATACCTGATGGATATTGCTGAGGGCTTCCTGCCGCAGTTCCCTCTTGACCGGCTGCCTGGCATGTGACTGCGCCGTGGTGATTGTTCGTTCTTTCTCCTGATCGGTATGAATATAAGCGCCAAGAATATCGAATTCGTGCAGTTTTTCAATATATGTCTGCGTTAACATCTGCCCGCATCGCAACATAATGATTTTTGAAGTGATGCTGTTAAACAGATAAATATCTCTGTCCAGGACCATTCCCGCCTTCAATTTGTCAATCGAAACAAAAGTCATATTCCATACCATCCCCTTATATTTTCAAATTCGGATCAATTGTGTCTGTGTATCCATATCATACCATATTACAATATATATCGTCAAAAGAAAGTGCTTCTTTAAAGATAATTTTATGATCTTTTATGCTTTTGCTAATTTTTTAGGCTTTTCATACGATATATAAGACAAAGAGGTTGATGTAGAAGGCATTTTCTGTCAGGAGGTAAAATTTATGATCAGTACAGCGTCATCGAGCCTTGCAGCTTCACTGAATGCAACGGCAACTTCGTCCAAGCGTATGAGCGGTCTGGTATCCGGATTGGATACGGACACGCTGGTCAAACAGCTGACGTCGGGAACGCAGAGTAAAATAGACAAACAGGGACAATTAAAGCAGATTGCCCTTTGGAGACAGCAGTCCTACAGGGAAGCCACAACAGCCCTGCAGGAATTCCAATCGAAATATTTTTCTTCGGCCACCAGCAGCTCCAGCATTCTGAACGCGGCCTTTTTCAATTCAACATCCATCAAGAACACCTCTTCCTTTTTAAATGTGAGCGGAAGCGCAAGCACCGCTAAAAATATGGTCGTGACCGGCATCACACAGCTCGCACAGCAGGCCGGTTTTGCTTCCAAGCACAAGGTGTCGAATCAAACGATTTCCGGCGCCGTGAGCGACGTCTGGCAGCCGAGCACGGTTGCGGGTTCCTCCATTACAGTCAATTATGACGGTAAGGATTATCAGTTTGCCCTTGACAGTGATTTTACGCTGACAAGCGGCGATAGTGACGCGCTCAGCAAGGTTACGGACGCTTTGAACGCAGAGATCGCCAAAACCGACAAACTTGCCGGCAATGTAAAATTTGCCGTTAACGAAGATGGAAAAGTCACTTTGACGAAAACAGGCTCTTCCGGCGCGGATATTAAAATAACGGACGGAAGCGAAAACCTTCTTAAGGGCTTAGGCTTATCGAAGGATACCTCCGGCAGCACCACCATAGAAGGCGGCACTTCCGATACGGAGAGCTTCTTTAAAAGCACTCTGACCGCAGGCTCCACATTGGATATCAAAATCGACGGTAAAGACTATACGCTGACTATCCCCTCCAATACGTCCATATCGTCGGATGATTCTCTCGGAACCATGTCTGTGAAAACCATTCTGGAGGAAGCGATCCGTTCCAATCCCGATTTAAAGGATAAACTAAGCGTAGATATCTCTGGCAATACTGTTTCTTTCAGCAGTTCAGCCGGGGATCTAAGTATCACTGGCGGAAGTCAGAATTTGCTACTAGGCCTTGGCCTAAAGCAGGAAGACGGTTCCATTGCCTCTTCCGGTACCTACAACCGTGAAAAGCTGGTAAGTAACTATCTGGGCGATTCTCTTTCCGGTTCGACCCTGACAGTCAGCCTGGACGGGGTCGACAAATACATCACCTTTAAGGAAAGCGAAAAAGGGAGTTATTCAACACCTGCCGATTTAGCCGCCTATATTCAAAAGAGCCTGACGGCCTCCTACGGAAAGGATGTCGACGGAGACAGCAAATTTCAGGTTTCTTACGACGATGCTACAAAAAGCCTGAATTTTAAAGCGGCGAGTGGCACCTCTGTGATTGCGATTGAATCGAGCGACGTGTCCGGCGTTCTGGGAAAAACCGGAGCGCTGGGTATGTATGCGGGCGAAACGAATCGCCTCAACACCAACAAGGATCTGGAAGACGTACAGGAAAACCTGAACGGTGAAACCTCTCTGAAAGCATCTTCAGACGGTACTTACGGCATTACCATCAACGATAAGACATTCACCTTTAAAAGCACCGATACCATCAACACCATTATGAAAACCATCAACAATGACGCACAGGCCAACGTGACCATCTCTTATTCCAGTGTTAACGATACGTTCAGCGTAGCCGCAAAGAACGGCGGCAGCGGCAGCCGTGTAGACATTGCAAATGTCGGCGACGGGAACCTTGCCACTGTGCTTTTCGGGACTGTGCCGGCAAAAGACGCGAGTGGAAATTACATTGAGAATGCCGACGCGTACAGTCTGCAAAAGCCGCAGGACGCTAAAATGACAATCAGCTTTGACGGCAATCCGGCAAACGCGATTGAAATCACAAGAACGGAAAACAAGTTCACACTGGACGGCGTCGACTTTGAATTGCTGGCAAAGACAGATCCCGCCACCGTTTCCGCAGAAAAACCCATTACTTTTTCCGTCAACAACCAGACGGATGATCTGTACGACAAGATCAAAAGCTTTGTGGAAGATTATAACGCGATTATCAAGCTGTGTAACGACAAGGTCAGCGAGCGTAAGGATACGGACGCAATCTATAATCCTCTGACGGACACGCAGAAGGCGGACATGAGCGAGGATGAAATCAAGAACTGGGAAGCAAAGGCGAAAAAAGGAATTTTAAACGGCGATTCCATTTTGAGCAGCCTCAGCACCGATCTGCGCAGTTCTATGACGGATCAGGTCGCGTCGATGAAAGCCGCTCTTTACGAAATTGGCATTGCGACCAAAGCCAACGATTATTCCGCTAACGGCCAGCTGACCATCGACGAAGATACGTTGAAGAACGTTCTAAACAACAATCCGGACAAAGTAGCCTCCCTGTTCACCAGCGAGGACGGCATTGCGGCCCGGATGCAGAACGTCATTAACAAAAATATCAAGACCACCGGCGGTGACGGCATCTTAATTGCAAAAGCCGGTGTGGACAACAGTACAAAGGTGGACACCAGTACCCTGACAAAAGAAGTAACTGATTATAACTCAAAAATCAAGGAGCTGAAAACGCTTCTCGCAACACAACAGGAGCAATATTACACGAAATTCACCCGTCTGGAACAGTATCTGAGCAACATGAATTCCCAGGCCTCCCTGTTCCTGACCAACCCCTCAAGCTGACAGCCTCGATAGAATCAAACCCGCAGGAGGATGAAAATCATGCAGAGCAATCCGATTATGCAGTATAAGGAGCAATCCGTCAACACCATGTCCAAAGGAGAACAGCTGGTCACTTTGCTGAATGAAGCGCTAAAAAACCTTCATTACGGTTCTATGATGCTGAAGGACAAAAACTACGCCACGGCTGAAAAGTGTACCGGGAAAAGCAAGAATATTTTCAGCTACCTCTCTTCCGTGTTGGACTGGAATTATGAAATCACTCATGATTTATATGATCTGTACTATTTCTTCAATCAGGAGATCATCAAAGCGGAAGTCAGACGAGACGCCGCCGTGCTGGATGAATTGGTACCGTTGGTGGAACAAATGCGGGATACGTGGGAAGAAGCGGAAAAACTGAGCCATATCAATAAAAACAGCGGGGTTTGATACCCTTGCCCTGCGGAGGAGTTATGTCAACAGATAATATCATTGCCTGCCTTGATCAAAAAGTGATCTTACTGACTCAAATTTGGGATCTGACAAAACAAATTGAACTGCGCTGCATGCAGGACGATATACAACTGGACGATTTTTTGGAACAGCGCGGCATGTTTATTGCGCGTATCAATAAGTGTAACAGCCTGATCGACCGGCTGACCGCAGAGTTCCCGCCGGAGCAGCGGGAACGCATGGAAAAGCTCCTGAACGAAAAAACACCGGAAGCGGACTGTGTCAGCGAAGAAGAACTGCGTATTTGCAAGCTATCCCAAGAGTGCAGGGGCATCCTGCAGAAAGCGGCCGTGCTGGATCAGTCTGCCCGCGACAAACTCCGGAAGCAATGCGACGAGCTCAGAGAAAAAATCAATCAGGGCCGCCGAACCGAAGGACATAGCAGCATGTTTCAAGACGCCAAATAAAATTTAATAAAAAACAAAGGTTTTCTTTCAAATCCGCTTGGAAGAAAACCTTTGTTTTTTTGTCCATGGTATTTCCTTCAGATTAATAGGTCTTGATCCCGTTTGAGAAGGATTTAACCACCATCCTGCCGTCTTCTGTATAAA
>ENA-OXEN01000140-OXEN01000140.1-human-gut-metagenome-genome-assembly--contig:-NODE-140-length-16023-cov-11.033004_pt1 | contig 16023 bp, 12 predicted proteins | sample MGYA00249358_ERZ652249 | MGnify/ENA primary metagenome ERZ652249 (study PRJEB26925, sample SAMN05826761) | human gut metagenome | biome: ENVO:2100002; feature: ENVO:00000062; material: ENVO:00002003... | reverse complement strand
ACCTCGTGCACGTCGGCGACGACGTCCTGGCCGTCGACGATGAGCTGGCCCTTCTGCTCGGCAGGGCGGCGCAGGGCGGTGTGCAGCACGGCGCGGTCCTCGGTGGTGTTGATGTGCTCGCCCGCGAACATGGCCGCGCGGCGCTCCTCGACGCCGCAGGCGCGGCCGAGGTCGGCGAGAAGCTTGACCGTCTCATCGGTGATGAGGTTCTTGGAGAGGTCGAAGTGCAGGTCGCCCGCCTGGAAGGTGAGCTTGGACACGCGGTCGGGATCGGCGGCGAACCAGTCCTTCAAGCTGATGCCCTCAGCCTGCAATGCGTCGTAGTGGGCCTGGAGGGCCTCCCACGCGGGGGTCTTGGTTGCGTCAACGGGGGCAGAGACTGCCATGTGCGTCCTCCTTAGTGGTTGCATGCACGAATGTATCCATTTTAGCACTCGACGGGCGAACGACCGTCTCGGCGACGACCATCGAGGTGACGGCGGTCGTCGAGGCGAGGGGGACATCGAGGTGAAGGGGACATCGAGGTGAAGGGGCCATCGAAACGCAGGGGGACATCAAGGTGGCGGCGCCCATCGCAGCCCGAAGCGGACGACGAACGGCACACGACGGAAGTAGCTCGCAGCGGCACGCGGCGGAAGCGGCTCGCGGCGTGAGCGGGTCACGCCCCCGCCCGCCTCGTTCCACTACGGGAGCTTGAAAAAGGCCACCGCCACCGCGCCCGGGCCCACATGCGTGCCGATGGTCGCGCCCACCATGAGCGTGGGGATGTCGTCCTCGGCGATGCTGCCCTCCCACACGGAGCGGCTGTCCTTCACGTACTTACGCAGCAATTTGTCGGACAGGCCCGAGTAGCCGAGCATGACGGGCATGGAGAAATCGATGCCGCCAGCGTTCTCCACCTGCTGGCGGAGCAGGTTGCGGCCGTTTTTGGAGCCGCGGGCCTTGCCCAGCACCGCGACCTCGCCGTCGTCGATGGTGATGACTGGCTTGATGGAGAGTAGCTCGCCCACGGTCCCCGCCGCCGCGGAGATGCGGCCGCCGCGCTTGAGGTACTCGAGCGTGTCGAGCAGACCGACCACGCACACGCGATCGACCGCGGCCTCGACCGCCGCGGCGACCTCGGCGGCGGTCCTCCCCTCGTCGACCAGGCGCAGGGCGTAATCGACCAGGATGTGCTCGCCCACGGTCACGCTCTTGGTGTCGACCACGTGCACCTCGGTCGCGCCGCCCGTCTCGGCCGCCGCCGCGCACGCGCTCTGATGCGTGCCGGACAGCTTGCTGGACAGCGTGATGACCACCACGTTCTCGCCCGCCTCCTGCGCACGCGCGATGGCCTGGGAGAACGCATAGGGATTCACCTGGCCGGTGGTGGGGAACTCGTCGCCCTCGACCAGCAGCTCGTAGAAGCGCTCGCGCGACAGGTCGACATCGGCCTGGTAGATCGTGGTCCCAAAGCCCACGGACAGCGGGAGCACGTCAAGCTGGGGATGGTCCCCCTGCAGGCAATCGGAACCGGAGTCGGTGATGATGCGGACGGTCATGGCCTCCCCTTTCAAGGCAGATAATGAACATTATTATAGTAAGTGTACCGCTATCTCTGCTCACCATCAGGTCATCACAAGCCCGAAACAATCCCGTTACGACACCTTCCCAAAAAACGCGACCGCGATGCCGCCCGGACCCACGTGGCAGCCGATGGCGGCGCCCACCTGCGAGATGGGGAGGTCGTCCTCGGCGATCGTGCCCTCCCACAGGTCGCGGTAGTCGTCGAGGTACCTGCGTAGCAGCTTGTCGGACGAACCGGAGTAGCCGAGCGCGCCGGGCATGTCGAAATCGATGCCGCCCATGCGGGAGATCTCGCGATGCAGCAGGGTGCGCCCGCCCTTGGCGCCGCGCGCCTTGCCCAGGATCTCGACCGCGCCGTCCGTCACCGTGATGACCGGCTTGATGGAGAGCAGCTCGCCCACGGCGCCCGCCGCCGCAGAGATGCGCCCACCGCGCTTGAGGTACTCGAGCGTGTCGATGAGGCCGAAGATGTGCACGCGGCCCACGTTCGCCTCGAGGGCGTCGGCGATCTCGTCGGCGGTGGCGCCGGCATCAAGCAGGCGCAGGGCGTACTCGACCACGATGCGCTCACCCAGTGTCATGTTCAGGCTGTCGACCACGCGCACCGTGCCCGAGAACTTACCGCGCAGGCCCTCGGCGGCGATGCACGCGCTCTGGTAGGTTCCCGAGAGAACGCTCGACATGGTGATGACGACCACATCGTCGCCCGCCTCGAGCGCCCGCGCGATGGCCTCGCCGAACACGAACGGCGTCACCTGGCCGGTGGTGGGGTGCTCCGGGCGCTCCGTCAGCAGCTCGTAGAACCGCTCGCGCGAAAGGTCCTCCCCCTCGCGGAAAGTCTCGCCTCCAAAGGCCACCGTGAGGGGCAGCACCTGCAGGGCGGGATGGTCGGTCGGGCGGTATTCGGAACCGGAGTCGGTGATGATGCGGACGGGCATGAACTCACTCCAAACGAGCACGCTGGCGTAGTAAAACCACAGAACCGTATCATGTGTTTCATAAAGCGGGGGCAATCTGGCCGGCGCGCCGCCCGAACTCATAGGCACGTCACATAAACCGCCCCGCCGCTCCACAATTCATGGCGCCGGCCCGCCCATCCCACACTCCGGCCCTCTCATCCCACACGCCGACCCTCGACATAGGCCGCGAGGCTGGGCGCAAATCGGCCCCCGAGGCCCATCACGTCTCGCACCAGGCGCACGAAATAGCTCGCGTCGCGCAAGTAAGGGTTGCCGCGATCCTCGGGGTGCGCCTCGCCGGGGCCGTCATGCGCCGTCTGCTCGGGAGTGGCGCGGTCGCAGAGGCGAGCGCGCCCCACCACCTGCCACACCCCCTCAACGCACGCCAGGCGCTCCGCAATCGTGCCGTCGCGCCAGCGCCCATTTGCGCAGAGGTGCGGATCGAGCACCTCGTAAACCCGGCCCGTTCTCACATCGCGCAGGCGCGCCATACCGCTTTCTCCATCCTTGGAGAGAATGGCGAAGCGTGAGAAAAACTGCGTCTGCTCGACCTGCCTCAACCGCGCTACCGTGGCGGTATCCACCCCGTCGGGGGCATGATCCACATACAGCTGAAGCGGCGTGCGGCCCTGGCGCAAGGGACGTTCGAACAGCACCCATTCGGTAAAGCACAGGTTCACCGCATCGAGGCGCGCACGCCCTGGATTCAACTCGAAAAACGCCTGTGGGCACACAAGGCGCTCGAACTCCTCGCTCGCCTTGCTCCGCCAGTCCAGCTTGCGCGCGATCCAATACGCGCACATGCGGTCGATGTCATGCCCCACCTCGGTCATCTCATCCATAGCGTCCTCCTCGCCTCGCGGTATGCCGTAACTCCAACCTACGGCACGCGCAGGCGCAAAGCGCCGGCGAGAGAGAACTGATATCAAGTGGGCCGCGCGACCGTCCGGCATGACCTGACGCGCGGCTCGCACATATCGAACAGGCGGCGCGTATGCGCTGGACAGCGCAATGAAGGCTCGTCGCGCATCGCGACGAAGCGGGCGCAGGACGGCAAAAACTCCACAACTCAATTGTGAAGACCAGGTGAAATGATGCAAAAGGGCGCCTTTCGACGCCCCTTCGCCACGGTTCGGCACGCAATGCCGAGCGCGCCGCATATCCCACATGATACGTGAGACGCGCTCCTATGTTCCGAGTCCCGCTACGGCCTCAAGCGGTTACCCGCGCCCGCCGCGGTCGCCGGGACGGCGCGAGGAACGGGAGGGGTTGCCGCCGCGCGGGGCCTGACGATTGCCCCTACCCGCGCGAGGACCGGCACCGCCGCGACCGGAGCGCCCTCCACGCGAACGGCGATCGGAGGGCTCGTCGTAATTGCGCCACGCATCGCGCCCGCCGCGCGACGAGCTTCCGCGAACGTCGTCGTGACGGCCGCCGCGCTCTGCAGGACGAGCGCCACCGTCACGACCGGGGCGGCTGGAGCGACCAGAGCGGGAAGCGCCCTCGCGGCCGGAGCGGGAAGCGCCCTCGCGGCCGGAGCGGGACCCTTCCGCGCGGCCAGGGCGGTCAGAGCGACGCGAACCGTCGGAGCCCTCATCACGCCGACGCCCGTTCGCCAGCCCCGCCTTGCCCGCGGAGCGCGAACCGCCGGAGCGCTTGGCGCCCTTGGGCTCGGGATTCGCTTCCATGCGCTTCGCCTCGCGAGCGCTCAGCAGCTCGACCTCGCCGCCCTCCTCGGCACGCACGCGCGTCTTGCCGCCGCGCTTCCGGCGCGAGGGCTTGGACGCGCCGCTGTCGGCAACGCGCCCATCCGCCGCGCCGGAACAACCGGAGGGGCCATTCGCTCGCGAGCCGGCGGAATTCGCCGATGACACTCCACTCGAGCGCTCGGCGCCGCCGCGAGAAGAGCCCTCGGCGCGCGATGCGCCGCCCTTCGCTCGCGACGATCCGCCTTCGGCACGCGCCGAGCCGCCCTTCGCCTTGTTCTTCGCCTTGCGACGGCGCTTCTTCTCCTTCTTGCCCGCGGGAGCCTTGGCGGGGACGCGATCTGGATCGACCTGCGGGGCATTCGAGCCCACCTCGAGCCCCTCGGCGTCGAACAGGTCCGCGGTCTTGCCCATGAGCGCCTCGATGTCGTAGAACTCGGCCACGTCATCGGGGGTCACGAAGGTCAGGGACCAACCGAGCTCGCCGGCGCGGCCCGTGCGGCCGATGCGGTGGATGTAGTCGACCGGGTCCTCCGGAACGTCGAAGTTGACCACGTAGCGCACGTCGGAGATGTCGATGCCCCGCGCCAGCACGTCGGTGGCAACCAGCACGTCGCACTCGCCGGCGCGAAACGCCTTGAGCGCGCGCTCGCGCTGGGCCTGGCTGCGGTCGCCATGAATTGCCGCGCAGGTGATGCCCGCGCGCGCCAAGCGACGGCTGCAGGCATCGGCACGGTGTTTGGTGCGGCAGAACACGATGGCGCGGAAGGCGCCCTCACGCTTGAGCACGCTCGCGAGCAGCGCGTTCTTGGCCTCAAGCGAAACAGGCAGCACGTACTGCTCAACCGTGTCGGCGGTGGAGGTCACCGGGGCGATCTCCACGCGGGCGGGGTCGTGCACCAGATCGGTGATGGAGCCCACGGCCTGCTCGTCCAGGGTCGCGGAGAACAGCAGGGTCTGACGGTCGTCGCGCGTGTAGCCCACAATGCGGCGCACGGCGGGCAAAAAGCCCATGTCGAGCATGCGGTCGGCCTCGTCGAGCACGAGGACCTGCACCTGGTCGAGCGAGCAGGCGCCCTGGTCGATGAGGTCCTGCAGGCGGCCCGGCGTGGCGATGAGGATGTCGCAGCCGCGCTTGAGCTTGTCGCGTTGCGGGTTGTAGCTCACGCCTCCCACCACGGTGACGCTCGTGTGACCGGTGCGCCTGGCGATGGCCCGGCACACGTCCTCGATCTGCTGGGCGAGCTCACGCGTGGGCGTGACGACGAGCATGAGCGGGCCTTGCGCGGCGACGCGGCCACGCGCGCGCCCGCGGGGCACGTGCGGCAGGTTGTTCATGGTGGGCAGCAGGAACGCCGCGGTCTTGCCGGTGCCGGTCTGGGCGGCGGCGAGCACGTCCTCGCCGTCGAGGGCGTGCGGGATCGAGGCTGCCTGCACGGGCGTGGGCGAGGTGTAGCCCATGTCGGCCACCGCGGCGAGCACTTCGTGGGAGAGGCCGAGGTCGGCAAAGGTCGGGCCATCGCCCGCCGCGGACCCGGCGGACGGCACGTTGGCGGCGTCCGCAGGGTCGGCAGCCGGCGCACCGGCAGTGGAAGTGGAGTCGGGAGCGAGGGTACCGGCAGCGTTGGCGGTGAGACCAGAGGCGGACGGCTCTACGGCGGACGAAGCAGAGGCGGACGGCTCGACGGCAGACTCGACATGCACAGCCTTGTCGGCGTGACGGGAGCCTCGCACCTCATTTTCGCGTGCGGCGCGATCGTTCATGGTGTTTTGAGAAGACAAAGGGGATTTCCGTTTCCGCGCGGCGGCAGGACAAGAGCGCTCCACACAAGGAGCCGCATGTCGCATATACCCGTCCGCGCAAGAGGGTTCAATACAGATGCGCGGGCCGGTTTTCCGCGCGGTGGAGCACGTCCGCACCGGCAAGCCGTATCGCCTGGGCACCGTGCCCGGGCGCGGGCGCATTCGCGTGACGCGTGGAGCAGATTCCACCGCAGGCAAGTATAGGGGCTCTCCCGCGCACCCCGCCTTGACCGCTCCGTTCCGCAGCAAAACCCCACAGCCCGTCGCGCCCGCGCTGCAACCGTGGTCCGCAGGTCCGTTGCGCCTTCTACCAACAGAGAGCCGTCGGCCGCGCCGCGCATCGCGTGCTACGACAATTCTTCAATCGCGTCGCCGTCGGCAAACCAGTCGACATGTCCGCAATGTGCGCACGTGAGCGTCATCGCGCCTTTACTTGCCCAGTCAAATCCCATGAACGACATTCCGCGGGAATCAAGCAGCGCACTACCTTCGAAAAAGCGCGTCCCGCCACAATGAGGGCACTTCACCTCAAGTCCTGCGACCGAATACCGAGCCCCCGACTCATCGCCGTTGACGGCCTTCGAAAACTCTGAAAAGAACCCCATGGTGCCCTCCTTGTGCTCAACGCCACCCCACGATGGCTTTTCAGGTTTGTACCCAGCGGGGGGGGGTGGCAACGCGAAATCGAGAGTCAACTCTCGAAGCGATATCTCTCCCGTTTTGAGCAAAAAGCTCCCCGAAAGTTAACTCTCGGGGAACCTCCCGCCGGAGAACCACGCGCGTCCGCACCGCGAAGGTGCGTCCTCCCAGCGAGACCCCGGAGCCTTTTGGGCACCTCAAAAATCACCCTCATGACTCACTTGGAACGCACGGAGCTCCGCATCCGCAGCCCGCGCACCCGGGACCCCACGCAGCCCCATTTTGGCAAAGCCGCCTCACTCACCCACTAGACACCCCAGGGGGGTGGGGTATACTAAGCCCATAAGATGATACGAAGGGAGCTGCATATGGCTCAAGAGAGATTCAATGTGGGCGGAATGACCTGCGCGGCGTGCCAGGCGCACGTCGAGAAGGCCGTCTGCAAGCTCGACGGCGTGTCCGACGTCTCCGTCAACCTGCTGTCCGGCAGCATGCAGGTGACCTACGACGAAACTGCGCTCACCAACGAGGACATCTGCAACGCCGTCGACCGCGCGGGGTACTCCGCATCCCCCGCCGTTGACGCCCCCGGCACCGCAGCGGGAAGCACCCACGCCGCGCGCGCCCTAGAGTCCCCCACCAAAAAGCTCGAGGAGGCCGCGCGCGCCATGCGGGGGCGCCTCGTCACCTCGATCGCGTTTCTCATCCCTCTTTTCTACCTAGGGATGGGGCACATGCTCGGCTGGCCGCTGCCGGCGTTTTTCGGCGCGCCCGAGAACATCATGAATCTCGCGCTCACCGAGCTGCTCCTGCTCGCACCCATCCTCTACGTCAACGACGCGTACTTCAAAAACGGGTTCAAGTCGCTCGTCCACGGCGCCCCCACCATGGATGCGCTCATCGCCATCGGCGCCACCGCGAGCGTCGCCTGGTCCATCTACGGCATCTACCGCATCGGCGCGGCGCTCGCGGCGGGCGACATCCACGCGGCGCACGCGCTTGGCATGGACAACCTCTACCTGGAGAGCGCGGGCACCATCCTCTCCCTCGTGACGGTGGGCAAATACCTCGAGACGCGCAGCAAGTCCAAGACCGGCGGCGCAATCGAGGCCCTCATCGACCTCGCCCCCAAGACGGCGACGATCGTCAACGCCGACGGCACCGAGAGCGCCCTCAACGCCGACGACATCCAGCCCGGCCAAGTCATTCTGGTGCGCCCGGGCGAGACCGTCCCCGTGGACGGCGTGGTGCTCGAGGGAGCCTCTTCCATCGACGAGAGCGCCCTCACCGGCGAGTCCATCCCCGTGGAGAAGGCCCCGGGCGACACGGTGAGCGCCGCGACCGTCAACCGCACCGGCTCGTTTACCTTTCGCGCCACCCGCGTGGGCGCTGACACCAACCTGGCACGCATCATCCGCCTGGTCGAGGACGCCAACGCCACCAAGGCGCCCATCGCGCGCATCGCGGACAAGGTCGCCGCGGTCTTTGTGCCCGCGGTGCTCGTCATCGCGGCCGTGACGTTTGCGGTGTGGCTCGTCGCGACCGGCGGCGATGTGAACGAGGCCCTCACCGCGGCCGTCGCGGTCGTGGTCATCAGCTGCCCGTGCGCGCTGGGCCTGGCCACCCCCGTCGCCATCATGGTGGGCACCGGGCGCGGTGCCGAGATGGGCGTCCTGTTCAAGAGCGCCGAGGCGCTCGAGGCCCTGCGAGACGTGGACACCGTGGTGCTCGACAAAACCGGCACCATCACCCAGGGCAAGCCCGTCGTCACCGACATCCTGCCCGCACGCCGCGCCGACGGCGAGGCCGCCATCAGCGAGAAGGGACTCCTCAAGCTCGCCGCGGCGCTCGAGCGCAACAGCGAGCACCCGCTCGCCGAGGCGATCATGGCGCACGCCGAACAGCGCGGCATCGTGTCCCGCACCGTGGAGGCGTTCCAGGCGATTCCCGGGCGAGGCGTGACGGCGCGCGAGGGCGCCAACCGCATCGCCGCGGGCAACGCCGCCCTCATGGCCGACCTGGCCATCGAGGTCGACCGCGCGCAGCTCGAGGCCTTTGCCCGCGACGGCAAGACGCCGCTCTTCTTTGCCAAGAACGGCGCGCTCATGGGCACGATCGCCGTTGCCGATGAGCTCAAGCCCACCGGCAGGGAGGCCGTCGCCGCACTCGACGCGCTCGGCGTGCGCACCGTCATGCTCACGGGCGACAACGAGCTTACGGCGCATGCCATCGCCCGACGTGTGGGCGTGGGGCAGGTCATCGCCGACGTGCTCCCCGCCGACAAGGAGCGCGTGGTTCGTGAGCTGCAAGATGCCGGCCATCGGGTCGCCATGGTGGGCGACGGCATCAACGACTCCCCCGCCCTCGCCCGCGCTGACGTCGGCCTGGCGATCGGTGCGGGCGCCGATGTCGCCAAGGAGGGAGCCGACGTCGTGCTCATGAAAAGCGATCCCCTGGATGTCGCGCGTGCCATCGAGCTCTCCCGCGCCGTCATCCGCAACATCAAGCAAGACCTCTTTTGGGCGCTTTTCTATAATTCCCTCGGGATTCCGCTGGCAGCGGGCGTGTTCTACCCGCTGTTGGGGTGGCAGCTCTCCCCCATGTTCGGCGCGGCGGCTATGAGCCTCTCGAGCCTCTGCGTGGTGGGCAACGCCCTGCGACTGCGAGGGTTCAAGCCCAAAAGCTGATGACCAGCCGGCCCAAGGGCTGATTGACCTGCCAGCCCAAGGGCCAATGGCCAGATAGGTCCTACCGCCCAATGCTCGGGCCTGCAGGCAGATCGATCCCACGGTTGACGGGCCGATCCGTCCCTAAGGATGATGGGCGGACTGACAAGCCAAACGACCCAAAAGCCGATTGGCCGAGCGACCCCAAAGCTGATGGACGGACCCACTCTAAAGGCCGATGACCCCAAAACAGGTGGGCAAACCGATCCAACGGCCAACGATCCCAGAAGCTGATGGGCGAATCGACCCCAAAGACCGATGCACGGACGTCTGCAGAGGCAAAACCTGTGACCGGATGCCGCAAATCGGGCGATAATGTAACGAATTTCGAAACACCCCGAATAGAGGCACGCAATTCTTGGAATACCTGCAGGAAACACGGAGCGAAATATGCCATATGCTCGACCCGTCTCATTTTTCATTACATTATCGCCCGATTTGTGGCACTCCTGCCTCAGATCACCCCTCCGCAGCGGCAAGTCGCCCCTCCGCAACGGCGAACCAGCCCTCCGCAACGGCGAACCAGCCCTCCGCAGCGGCAAGTTGGACTTCCTCAACAGCGAACCGGCCCTCCGAATCGACGAACCGGCCCTCGGTAATGGCAAGTCGGCTCTCCGAATCGGCCATCCCCTCCACGACGACGAAGCCCCTTCATGACGACTACCAGTTCCGCCGTCATAATGACCGCAAGTCCTCAAACATGACGAACGCCAGCTCCTCGCGTAGGCGAAAACGCCCCTCCATGATGACCGGGCCCATCGCCGCAGCATCAAGACAATCGCTACGACTACCCCAAGCTCACCTCGAGACAAGCTCGCGGCCGCCCCTCTCGATGGCGGTGCGTTCTCCATCGCGACACCCTCGAGCCCTCCACCACAATGATCTCACGCGCCCCACCATGACGGACTCGGCCACCCCTCCGTCCAGCGTTACATATGAATCGGGTACCAAGAGCGGCACCGACGCCGCTCAAACATAGACAAGGCACAGAAAGGAACCATCATGAACTACATCATCAAAACCGAAGGCCTCATGTGCGGCCACTGCGATGCGTCCGTCGAGACCGCCCTGCTCAACGTGGCGGGCGTCACCGACGCCGAGGCCGATCACGAGACGCAGACCGTCACCGTCACGTGCTCCGACGAGGTCGCACCCGAACAGCTCTCCGTCGCCGTCCAAAGCGCGGGCGAGAAGTTCCGCGCGCTGTCCGTCGAGGAGGCGTAGGCCCACATGATGGCAGACCGCGAGCGCACGCTGCGCCTGCTCAAAACCGCGCGTGGACAGATCGACGGCATCATCAAGATGGTCGAGGACGACCGCTACTGCATCGACATCTCCACGCAACTCATGGCCACCCAGTCGCTTATCGGCCGCGTGAACGCCGACGTGCTCAAGGCGCACATCGGCGGCTGCGTGCAACAAGCCGTTGAGAGCGGAACCGACGCGGAAAAGGCGGAGAAGCTCGCCGAGATCGGGGCGGTCATCGAAAAGCTTGCGAAATAACTGTTCGATCTGTGTCAGTTTGACGTGAGTTGGGGTACCGTAACGGGATGAGAGTCTCAGCCGCGCGCAGGGCACGGCATCAACTTGGGAGGAACCTCGTGAACGACTTCATGAAAGACCGGTACGGCGTCGACGAGCTCGCCATGATCATGGGCGGGGCCGGCGTGGTGCTCGCGCTCATCGGCACCATCGCCAATCTGGACCCGCTCACGTGGCTGGCGCTCGCGGTCATCCTGCTCGCGCTTGCGCGCGCATTCTCGAAGAACGGCGCGGCGCGGCGTAAGGAAAACGAGGCGTTCCGCTCGTTCGCCAACAAGGTCCCGGGCCTGCGCGACCTTGTTGCTCGCATGGGTGGCGGCGCGGGCGATAGCGCGGCGAGTACTTCCGGAGCCAAGCGCGGTCCGTCGCAGGCCGACCTCGACCGAGCCAAGCGCACCGCAAAGAAGATGTGGAAGGAGCGCAAGACCTCGCACTTCCTCAAGTGCCCCAACTGCGGGCAGATCATGTCTGTCCCCAAGGGCAAGGGCAAGATTCGCGTGACGTGCCCCAAGTGCCGCACCAAGATAGAAACCAAATCCTAACTAGAGATCAAGCCCTAACTAGAGATCCAGTCCCAACGGCGCGCGCTCCGATCGCCGACCAATGACATGTCCTGGGACCGCGGCGCATCGTCATGCGTCGCGGTCCCAAGCTGTTACGCTGCACGCTCGCGTTCAAGCCCTGGCGCTGACTCATGCAACTGCGTTCGTCGGAGCGGCTCATCTGGAAGCGATATCCGACGACACGCGCCCCAGAGCGACCCCCGACGGCACGCGCCCCAGAGCGATCCCGCGACAACGCGAGTTCGCGTCCTAAACCCAGCACCATTCGTCTTGGCCCGCTCTTCTTGCCCCGCAAACCGGTAAGGCGCCTGCGCACCAACATGACGCCGACACGCCAACAAGACGTTTGCGCACCAACAAGGCATTTGTGCAATGTGCGAAAACGGCCGTTTGAAAACACCCCGTTCGTTTCAAACCATTGATAAAGCACATTACCAAGGCCATTTCTGTGCGAAAACCACCTTTTGAAACCATACGGTACATTTCAAAAGGTGGTTTTCGCATATCCGGGCAATGTAGCCAGCCTATCACGGCAATGTGTCTGGCGTGCCAGGGGGAATGCAACCGGCATGTCAGAGCCTGCGGCGGGTATGCCAGGGGGGAATGCAACCGGCATGTCAGAGCCTGCGGCCGATATGTCGGAGCCTGCGGCGGGTATGCCAGGGACAGCGAGCCCAGCACATCGGGGATAACGCATCCGGCGCATCCGGGGCAACGCACGCGGCCCGTTGGAAGCAATGCACCTGGCCCGTCGGAGGCAATGCACCGGGGCCCATCGAGGGTATGACCAGGTCCATCAAGGGCGTGCACCCCGCATACCAGGGGCAATGCGTCCGCATGCCGTAAAGACTTTGGCAACCCTACGGAACCGGTTGTTCCATGATCCAGTCGAGCTCCGCGTCCAGCTCGGGAATATGCTTGACGCGGGGGCGCTCGACGTACGCCCCACGGCACATCACGTGGCGCACATCGCGCAGGGCCGAAAGGTCATCGAGCGGGTTACGCTCGACCACGATGAGGTCGGCCGACTTTCCCTCCTCCACGGTGCCCGTCTCTTCGCCCAACCCAAGAAGACGCGCGTTCACGGCGGTCGCCGTATGCAGCGCAAAGGCGTTGCTCACGCCGACGTACTTGGCAAAGTACGCCACCTCGCGCCACATGTCGTACTGCGTCACGTACGGGCAGCTCGAATCGGTGCCCAGGCCCACATCGATCCCCGCGCCGAGGGCCTCGCGGGCACTTTGGATGATGCCCTCGCACACGATGTCGCCGTTGGCCTTTTGGACGTCGGTGGAGCGGGTCTTTTCCGGGTCGAGCTTGGCAAAGGGCAAAGCGGGCGAAATGGTGCACGTGAGGCTCGGTTTACGGCCCGCGAACTGCGTGTGAGCCGCACCGCGGTACAGCTCGACGATCTGCGGGGTCATGGGGGCGCCGTGCTCGATGGTGTCCACGCCGGCCTCGAGCGCCACGCGCACGCCCTCGGTGCTCTCCACGTGAGCCATCACGGGAAGGCCGAGCTTGTGTGCGGCGGAGCAGGCGGCGGCTGCGATTTGAGGAGACATGCGCAGCACGCCGGGCTCGCCCATCTTGGTGGCGTCGAACACGCCGCCCGTCACGAACAGCTTGATCACGTCGGCGCCGTGCGCGGCGATCTCGCGCACGAGCTCCGCGGCGCGCTCGGGACTCTCGGCAATCTGGGCGAAGAGCCCCGCGCCGTGCCCTCCCTCGACCGTGATGCCCGTTCCCGGCGTGATCATGCGCGGGCCCACGTACTTGCCCGCATCGAACCCGTCGCGCACGGCGATGTCGCCATACAGGGGGTCCCCGGCGCCGCGCACCGTGGTCACACCGCTCGCAAACTGCTGCTGAGCGCTCTTGCGCAGCATTTTGCGCACCACGGCGCGCCCCAGCGGATTGTCGAGCTTCTTCATGAGCGCACCGGCGTCGCCCGCGCTCGTGGGCCGACCCGACCCGCAAAAATGCACATGCATGTTGATGAGCCCCGGCAGCAGGTACGCGCCGCCCAGGTCGACCACGCGCGCCCCGGCTGGAACATCGACCCGTGACGCCTTGCCGACCCGCGCGATCACGCCGCGGTCGACCACGACCGTCATGTCCTGCTGCGGCTCCATGCTGGCGGTGCCGTCGAGAATCGTTGCATGGGTAAAGGCGATCGACTCGTTTGGCGTCATCATGCCCTCCTTAGGTCCTTGGTGCGCCCGCGCCCCGCGCAAAGCTCAAACCACTTTACTCCTTTAAAGCGTTTAAGGAGAAGTCGATTTGCCCCGGTGGCAACAGAGAAAGGCAATTCGGACGAGCCGGGCCGAAGCGATGGCTCGAGCCCCCACCGAAGCGAAGCCGGGCCGAAGCGACGGCTCAGGACCCCACCGCACTGCAGCAGGAGACCCCGAACGCCGTGCTCGCCGAAGACCGGCGGCCTTAACGACGGCCGTAAGGGAGCCCACGCCACGGAGCCGACGGGGCCCGCGCCACATCCACGGCGGAGCCCCCACCGCGCCCTCGTAACCTCGAAAACCTACCGCTCGCCGAATCACGCCGAACCCTTGCCGACTCTTTGGGCGAAGCGCGCGGACGCTGGGGTATCAATAGGGCCATTGGAACGGTAAAACGTTTTTCGGTGGGCATATCCCGCAATCGCGCAACTCAGGCGACGGCGTGCGCCCGCCCGAGGCAAAACCAGAGCGGCATACGAGCCCGTGCACCGATTAACCGCAACCAGCTCATCCCAAGGAGGATCGACATGTCAACCACTTCCGTCACCCAGGTCCTGGCCGGCCACGGCGTCCATACGGCAGAGGGCTCCGTCCACGTGGACATGGTGCCCGCCGAGCTCGTCGAGTGCGCACTCGCCTGCAAGGAGGGCAAGCTCTCCTCCAACGGCTCGCTCGTGGTCGAGACCGGCAAGTACACCGGGCGCAGCCCCAAGGACCGCTTTGTGGTGGACACCCCCGACGTGCACGACAAGATCGCCTGGGGCAACGTGAACGTCCCCATCTCCCAGGAGAGCTACGAGAAGGTGCGCGACGGCGTCGCCGCCTATCTCTCCGACCGCGATGTCTACGTGGTACGCGGCCTCGCCGGCGCCGACCGCGGCCACGCGCGCAAGTTCATGGTGACCTGCGAGCTCGCCAGCCAGGCCCTGTTCATCACCCAACTGCTCGTACGCCCCACCGATGAGGAGCGAGCCGAGTACGGCGAGCCCGACTTCACCATCCTCGCCGCCCCCGGCTACAAGTGCGACCCAGCCGAGGTGGAGGGCCTCAACTCCGAGGCGGCAGTGCTCGTCAACTTCGCAGAGCGCACCGTGGTCATCGCCGGCTCCAAATACGCTGGCGAGATCAAGAAGTCCGTCTTCTCCGTCATGAACTACCTGCTGCCCGTCGAGGACAAGGTCCTCCCCATGCACTGCTCCGCCTCCATGGATCCAAAGACCCACGACACCGCCGTCTTCTTCGGCCTGTCCGGCACCGGCAAGACCACCCTGTCCGCCGACCCCAAGCGACTGCTCATCGGTGACGACGAGCACGGCTGGGCCATGGGCGAGGGCATCTTCAACATCGAGGGCGGCTGCTACGCCAAGTGCGACGGCCTCACCGAGGAGCGCGAGCCCGAGATCTTCCGCGCCGTCAAGTTCGGCGCCCTGTGCGAAAACGTCATCCTCGACGACAAGCGCCAGCCCGACTACGACGATGTCTCCCTCACGCAGAACACGCGCGTGGGCTACCCGGTCGAGCACATCCCCAACAGCTGCCTTGAGGGCGTGGGCGGCGAGCCCAGCGTGGTGATCTTCCTGGCCTGCGACGCCTTTGGCGTGCTGCCCCCCATCTCCCGCCTGTCCGCCGACGCCGCCATGTACCACTTCGTGAGCGGCTTCACCTCAAAGGTCGCAGGCACCGAGCTTGGCATCAAGGAGCCCGTCCCCACCTTCTCGGCCCTGTTCGGCGAGCCCTTCATGCCGCTCGACCCCATGGTCTACGCCGACATGCTCGGCGAGCGGATTGCCGAGGGCAAGACCCGTGTCTACCTTGTGAACACCGGTTGGGTCGAGGGCTCCTACGGCGTGGGGCACCGCATCCCGCTCGTCTACAACCGCATCAACGTCAACGCGGCACTCGACGGCACGCTCGAGGAAGCCGAGTTCATCCACGACGACGTCTTCAACCTGGATATCCCCACTAGCTGCCCCGGTGTTCCCGACGAGGTCATGGTCCCGTGGAAGTGCTGGTCCAGCAAGGAGGAGTACGACGCCACGGCCAAGAAGCTCGCGGCGATGTTCCAGGAGAACTTCGAGAAGAAGTACGCCCACCTGCCCGAGAACGTGAAAAACGCCGGACCGCGCGCCTAATTCCCCCACGGCACACCAACGCAAAGGAGCCTCGTGCAACTCATCTGCACGAGGCTCCTTCTCTGTGGATTCGGCTCAACCGCTGTCAGACCAGCGCTACAGCAGCACCTGTCTCTTATACACATCTCCGAGCCCACGAGACATGCGCAGATC
>ENA-OXEN01000135-OXEN01000135.1-human-gut-metagenome-genome-assembly--contig:-NODE-135-length-16126-cov-14.591811_pt1 | contig 16126 bp, 32 predicted proteins | sample MGYA00249358_ERZ652249 | MGnify/ENA primary metagenome ERZ652249 (study PRJEB26925, sample SAMN05826761) | human gut metagenome | biome: ENVO:2100002; feature: ENVO:00000062; material: ENVO:00002003... | reverse complement strand
CTACACCGTCTAATTCGTCGGCAGCGTCAGATGTGTATAAGAGACAGGTGTAGGGGAGCTCTCCGGTGCCTTCCACCTTCAGCGTTTTACTGACCGTTGTGCCATCGGAAGCCGTAAAGGTCAGCGTCGCTTCACCGTTCCCCATAGCCCCAACGTCAAAATAATAAGTTCCGTTCTCCACGTCCTCCAGGAAAACTTCTACTACGGACGGATCGCTGGATTCTCCGGTAAGCGTCAGCGCAGGATCGCTGACGGTCGCTTCCATCCCGTAATACATGGAATTGAGATTCAATGTTTCCAATTCGTTGAAATCGTCTGAGAAGGTAATTTGTGTCTCTTCTTCCGCCGCAAAAGCCGCCGTATTTCCGAATATCGAAAACACGAGCGTAAGCGCCAGAATCATGCTGAACACCTGCAAGGTTTTTTTCATGGTTCATTCCCTTTCATTCTGTAAAATTCTTTCCCAATGTTGGCATTTCTGACCTCCATATTGTATAGGAGTCCCGATACAGAATAAAATGAAAAGAAGAATAATTCTATATTGTAATTATTGCCAGTTTTTATGCCGGTTTTAACCGGTAAAATCCCCATGTGCTTCCTAAAAAAGCACCAATATTTATTAGGTTTTCTGCCAGATTTAAAAAGATATCGTTTGCCCATCTTTTCAGGTCTCTTTTTGAGGGGGATGAGGATTTGGCCCCCTCCGTAAGTGAGCTGGCAGGCATAGCCTGACTGAGGGAGTCCCCCCGCAGCTTACGGGCTCCCTTCGACGCGCCGAGCGCACCTCCTTCCTCTTAGAGGGAGGCGGCGGTTTAGCTTGACTGAAAAAAAGTTAGCGAACCAAAAAAGGCCGCCGCAAAAGCGACAGCCTTGATCCGTAAACAATGAAATTAAACCAGCTCGATAATTCCCATCTCTGCGGCGTCACCGCGGCGAGGACCAAGCTTGCTGATGCGCGTATAGCCGCCGTTGCGGTCGACATACTTCGGAGCAATCTCATTGAACAGTTTATTCGCAACGTCTTCCTTTGTAACAAAGGCCAGAACGAGACGCTTGTTGTGCAGATTGTTTTCCTTTGCAATCGTTATCATCTTCTCGGTCATGGAGCGGACCTCCTTGGCGCGAGTCACTGTGGTTTCGATTTTGCCATTCTCTAAAAGAAAGGTAACCATCGCCCTTAACATGGCGGTTCTGTGGTCAGTGTCTCTTCCGAGCTTTCTGGTTCCGGGCATCGAAATATCACTCCTTTACCTTAGGTTGTTTGCGCAATTATTCGTCATCCTTGCGCAGATTAAAACCGAGAGAGGCCATCTTCCAGACAACCTCCTCAAGGGATTTGCGTCCGAGGTTGCGCACCTTCATCATATCCTCCTCGGATTTGTTGATGAGGTCTTCAACCGTATTGATACCGGCACGCTTCAGGCAATTGAAGGAACGAACCGAAAGGTCGAGCTCCTCAATGGTCATTTCCAGCACCTTTTCCTTGCCCTTGTCGTCCTTTTCGACCATGATCTCCGTGCTGCTGCCCTTGTCGGACAGATCAACAAACAGATTCAGATGCTCGGTAAGGACTTTCGCGGCCAAAGAAACCGCTTCCTGCGCGCCGATGGTTCCGTTCGTCCAAACTTCAAGTGTGAGCTTGTCAAAATCGATGCTCTGACCCACACGGGTTGGCTCCACATTAAAATTCACCTTATAAACAGGAGTATAGATGGAATCAACCGGAAGCTCCCCGATCACGTTTGCGTTCATGTTTTGCTTGTTGCGCTCGGCAGATACATATCCGCGCCCCTTATCCAGGGTCAATTCCATATACAGCTTTGCTCCGTCGCCCAGAGTCGCGATGTGCATCTCCGGGTTCAGGATTTCAACCTCGCTGTCGCACTTGATAGAGTCGGCCGTTACATTGCACGGGCCTTCCGCAGCAATTTCCACTGTTTTCGGTCCATCGCAATGGAGCCTGGCGGTCAATCCCTTGATGTTAAGCACGATCTCAGTGACGTCCTCTTTCACTCCGGGTACGGTTGAAAACTCATGAAGAACACCGTCTATTTTGATAGACGTAACTGCAACGCCCGGCAGCGAAGATAAAAGAACACGCCTTAAACTATTGCCCAGGGTTGTGCCAAAGCCACGCTCAAGCGGTTCCACAACAAATTTGCCATAGGTTCCGTCATTACTTAAAACTTCTGTCTCTATTTTTGGCTTCTCAATCTCGATCATTAGCGACCCTCCTTGACATATAGCGGATTAATTTATCAGCCATGATGTTTTTTATGCTGTCATAAAACGGCATTACTTGGAGTACAACTCAACGATGAGAGTCTCATCGACTGCAAGGTCAATATCCTCACGGGTTGGTAATGCAATGATTTTGCCTTCCAGAGTATCACGATTGATGTCAAGCCACTTCGGAACCGGATGAGCCGAGTTCGCTTCAATGACAGCCTTGATTTTTTCGCTCTGACGGCTCTTCTCTTTAATGGAAATCACTTCGCCCGGTTTTGTCAGGTAGGAAGGGATATCCACTCTTTTGCCGTTCACAGTAAAGTGTCCGTGAACCACCAGCTGACGAGCTTCCGCTCTGGAGTTGCCCCAGCCCAAACGGTAAACCACGTTGTCAAGGCGGGATTCCAAAATTGTGAGCAGTTCGTCACCGGTCTTTCCTTCTTTGCGTGTCGCAAGGTCGTAATAGCCCCTAAACTGGGACTCCAGTACACCATAGAAACGTTTTGTCATCTGTTTTGCACGCAACTGAAGGCCATACTCAGAGGTCTTTTTGCGGCCCTGACCATGCTGGCCCGGAGCATATGCCCGGCGGGTTACCCCGCATTTATCCGTGTAGCATCTTGCGCCCTTCAGAAAAAGCTTCTGGCCTTCCCGGCGGCAAAGCTTGCACACAGCGTCTGTATATCTTGCCATATTATGGTTGCACCTCCTATATCGGTTTTGTTACTATACGCGTCTTCTCTTCGGAGGACGGCATCCGTTGTGCGGAATCGGAGTAACATCTTTAATCATGCTGACCTCAAGGCCTGCGCCCTGAAGTGCGCGGATAGCCGCTTCACGGCCTGCGCCCGGTCCCTTTACAAAAACCTCAACCGTTTTCATACCGTGCTCCATCGCTGCTTTCGCGGCAGTCTCGGCGGCGGTCTGAGCGGCGAAAGGAGTGGACTTTCTGGAACCTCTGAACCCTAATTCACCTGAGCTTGCCCACGAGATCGCGTTGCCCTGCGTATCCGTAATGGTAACGATCGTGTTGTTGAAGGTGGACTGGATGTGAGCGGCTCCGCGATCTATATTTTTACGCTCACGGCGTCTGCGAACTGCGGTGCCTTTTTTAGCTGCGCCTTTCTGTGCTGCCATCTTTTGAATCCCTCCCTATTACTTCTTCTTGTTGGCCATGGTCTTTCTGGGACCTTTGCGTGTACGCGCATTGGTTTTGGAACGCTGGCCTCTTACCGGCAGACCCTTGCGGTGACGGACACCACGGTAGCAGCCGATTTCAATCAGTCTCTTAATGTCAAATGCTACGTCGCGGCGAAGATCGCCTTCAACGCGGCAGTGATGTTCGATATACTCTCTGAGCTTTGCCGCATCATCTTCTGTTAAATCCCTTACACGGATGTTCGGGTCGACGCCTGTTTCTGCACAAATATCCGTTGCAGTCTTGCGGCCGATGCCGAAAATATAGGTAAGAGCAATTTCGATGCGCTTATCTCTGGGCAGATCAATACCTGCTATACGCGCCATACTGGTTGCACCTCCACTGTTAATAGGTTTGCGCCAAATTAGCCCTGGCGCTGCTTATGCTTCGGGTTTTCACAGATTACCATGACTTTACCCTTGCGTTTAATAATTTTGCATTTTTCACAAATTTTCTTGACAGAAGGTCTTACTTTCATTTGTGCGCCCTCCCTTAGCGAGTGTTTGTTTTACTTTGAACGCCACGTAATACGTCCGCGCGTCAGATCGTAAGGCGACAGTTCGATTGTGACCTTATCCCCCGGCAAAATGCGGATGAAATTCATCCTGAGCTTGCCGGAAATATGCGCGAGTATTGTATGGTGGTTTGGAAGCTCTACCATAAACATTGCGTTAGGCAGCGCCTCGGTAACGATTCCTTCAGTTTCAATTACGTCCTGTTTCGACATTACTTACCCTCCTCTTGTGGAAAACGGTCCCCCAGCGTTGAACTCCCTGAGGGCACCTCGTATTTCACGGTTGGTCTGCATTGAACCTTCGGCCAATACGGTTCTGGTCGGACAAAGGTGTTTCAGCTTTTTCCTTTTCGGGTGATCAAGGCTGCGGCGCCTTCCATCGCAGATCAGTGCGAATCCGGCGTCTGCCTCAAGCACCGTGAAAAAGCCGTCCTTGTCGCGTCCCGCAGCCGACCGGACAACCAGTCCTCTGACAAAGTCCATTGTTTACCCCCTTAATCCGGCAGCGTTAAAATAACCGGGCCGTCCGGAGTAATGGCAATGGAATGTTCGAAATGTGCGGAAAGCTTGCCGTCCGCGGTTACGGTCGTCCAACCGTCCGCAAGGGTTTTGACTTCCTTTACACCCTGGTTAATCATCGGTTCAATTGCAATGGTCATGCCTGGCAACAGGCGCACGCCCCTGCCGGGTGTGCCGTAATTGGGAACACTGGGGTCTTCATGCATCTTCGCACCTACTCCGTGGCCGACAAAATCCCGTACCACCGAGTAACCGCGAGCTTCGGCATACCGCTGGACCGCGCTGCCGACATCGCCGATCCGGTGACCGGCTGTTGCGGCTTTAATGCCTTCAAACAGGCTTTCGCGTGTTGCATCCATAAGGGCCTGCGCTTCATGGCTTACGTCGCCGCATGGGAAAGTCCATGCGTTGTCCCCGACAAAGCCTTCGAAAGTCGCGCCTATGTCAATGCTGACAATGTCGCCCTGCTTGATAATCGTGCCCTTATGTGGTATGCCATGGATAACCACGTCATTTACGGAAATACATGCGCTTGCCGGGAAGCCGCCATACCCGAGGAACGTGGGCTTCGCGCCCTGCTCCTCAATGTATCGGCGGGCGGCACGGTCGATTTCCCAGGTGGAAACACCGGGTTCGACCATCTCGCCGGCCAGCTTTAATGCTCTTGAAGATACCCTGCCCGCATTCCTCATAAAGCTGAGTTCGCGGCTGGTTTTAAGCACTATCATGATTACGCCTCTAATGCGGCAAGAATCAGTTTTGTGGTGTGCCCGACATCCTCTTGCCCTTCTACTGTGCAAAGCTTGCCCTGTTTCAGGTAGTAATCCTTCAGGGGCTCGGTTTGCTCGTGATATACATTTAAACGTTCTTTGACCGTATCCGGGTGGTCGTCCTTGCGCTGAACTAGGGTGCCGCCGCATTTGCTGCAAACGCCCTCCACCTCCGGCTTTTTGTAAAGCAGGTGGTAGCTGGCCCCGCAGTTTTCGCAGACACGGCGTCCGGACATACGCTGCACGATCGTCTTGTCAGAGACCTCAAGGTTGAGGACCCTGTCGATCCGAACGCCCATTTTGTCCAGAGCCTCGGCCTGGGGAATCGTGCGCGGAAACCCGTCCAGAACGAATCCGTTTTTGCAGTCGTCATTGGCCAGACGCTCTTTGATAATGCCAATGACAACCTCGTCGGGAACAAGCTTGCCCGCGTCCACAAAGGACTTGGCGCGAACTCCCATTTCAGTGCCGCTCTTCAGCGCTTCACGGATAATATTACCCGTAGATATTGCAGGAATGCTATAACGCGAGCAGATAACTTCTGCCTGCGTGCCTTTACCGGCGCCGGGGGCGCCGAGAAGGATCAGATTCATATTCTCTCACTCCTTATCAATCAAGGAAGCCTTTGTAATGGCGCATCATCATCTGCGACTCCATCTGCTTCACGGTTTCCAGCGCGACACCAACCAAAATCAGGATGGAGGTTCCGCCGATCGACATGTTGTGCATGCCGGTAGCGGCGCCGAAGGCGATGGGCAGCAGAGCAATAACCGCAAGGAACAGCGCCCCGATTAAAGTGATCTTAGAAAGAATCTTCGCGATAAAGTCAGAAGTAGGTTTGCCCGGACGAATGCCGGGAATCGTGCCATTGTTCTGACGAAGATTATTGGCCATCTCTATCGGATTATACTGAATTGTCACGTAGAAATAAGCAAACATGATAATCAGCAGGAAATACATCAGCGAATAGATCCATCCGGTAGAGGAGAAAGCTTCGAAAAAGCCCTTCCAGAATCCGGTTGTCACCTTATTGCCAAGGAACAGCTGGATCGTACTTGGAATCGAGAGAATGGAACTTGCAAAAATAATCGGCATAACGCCGGACATGGCAACCTTAATCGGAATATGGCTGCTCTGGCCGCCGTACATCTTCCTTCCGACCATACGCTTGGCGTACTGTACGGGAATGCGGCGCTCCGAGTCATTCATAAACACAATGACCCAGATGACCACAAGGAAGATCAGCACAAACAGCGGAACGAAGAAATAGTACTTGCCGTAGGTGGACGCATCCTCATTAGCGGCCTGCAGATACTGTCCCAATAAGCTGATTGTGTGCGGCATCCTCGCCACAATACCGGAAAACAGCAAAATGGAAATACCGTTTCCAATACCCTTTTGGTTGATCTGTTCGCCCAGCCACATCATCAGCGCGGTACCTGCGGTAAACGCCATAATGATGACAAAAGCGGCGAACACCTGCTCCCAGCCCTTGGTGTATTTCGCGATCGGAACACCTTGATAGGAGCTGTTGCGCAGATAAAAGAAATAAGCGGTGCCCTGAATCAAGCCAAGACCGACGGTGACGTAGCGGGTCATGGTACCGATCTTCTTGCGGCCCTCTTCGCCTTCTTTTGCCAGTCTTTCCAGCGCCGGAATAGCAACTGTCAAAAGCTGCATAATAATGGAGCTGTTGATGTAGGGCGTAACGCTCATTGCAAACAGAGTACCGTTTGCAAAAGCGCCGCCGGAGAGCATATCAAGGTAGCTCAGTGCCGAGCCGGTCTTGTCGACCGTGGTCATCAGTCCCTTCAATGCTGCAACATTGAGGAACGGAACGGGAATGACCGCACCGAAGCGGAAAACCATGATGATAAGCAGTGTAAACAGGATCTTTTTACGGAGATCCGGGATGGACCAGGCATTCTTTATTGTTTGAAACAACTTAGATCACCTCTGCCTTCCCACCCGCGGTTTCTATCTTTTGCTTTGCAGCCTCGGAATAAGCAGTAACCTTTACTGTTAATTTTTTTGTTAAATTGCCGTTGGCAAGGATTTTCACCCCGTCACAGCAGGTCTTTACAATGCCCGCATCGATCAGCGCCTGGGTGTCCACCACAGAGCCGTCTTCGAACTTGTCGAGTGTGCCTACGTTGACAGAAACGATAGTTTTAGCAAAAATATTGTTAAACCCTCTTTTCGGAATACGTCTCTGTAAAGGCATCTGGCCGCCTTCAAATCCGGGACGCATGCCTCTGCCCGCTCTGGCCTTTTGACCCTTGTGGCCCTTGCCGGCAGTTTTTCCCTGACCTGAACCGTGCCCCCTGCCAATACGCTTCGGCTCTTTGGTGGAACCGGGTACAGCAGTTAGTTCATGCAACTTCATTTATTCGCACCTCCTTGCTTACGCTTTACTTACCTCGATGAGGTGGATTATCTTGGCCACCTTGCCTTTGGTCTGTTCATTTTCAGGCTGAACGGAAGTGTCGCCGATCTTAAAGAGACCAAGAGCTTGGGCGGTTGCAATCTGGTCCTTTTTGCTGCCGATAAGACTTTTTATCAGCTTTACTTTCAGCTGTGCCATCTTGCTACCCCCTATTAAAGAATATCTTTTACCGACTTGCCGCGTGTTGCAGCGACTTCACCGGCAGTACGCAGCTTGGACATGCCGTCCAAGGTTGCTCTGACTACATTACATGGATTGTTGGAACGCAGGGCCTTTGTTCTGATATCCCTGATTCCGATCGCTTCTACGACCGCACGGACCGGGCCGCCGGCAATGACGCCGGTACCGGGGGCGGCAGGCTTCATCAGGACCCTGCCGGCACCGTACATGCCGATGATTTCGTGTGGGATGGTGGAGCCGCGCATCGCAACCTTGATGAGGTTCTTTTTTGCGTCTTCAATTCCCTTGCGGATCGCGTCGGGAACTTCGCCCGACTTTCCGATGCCGAAACCGACTGTGCCGTTTCCGTCGCCAACTACTACAAGAGCGGCAAACTTGAAGATACGGCCGCCTTTTACGGTCTTGGATACACGATTAATAGCAACTACATGTTCTTTGAGTTCCATAGACGTTGCGTCAATTCTAGCCAAAAGTATTCCTCCTTCTTAGAACTTGAGGCCGCCCTCACGGGCGCCTTCGGCCAGCTCTTTGACGCGGCCGTGAAAAATATAGCCGCCGCGGTCAAATACGACCTCGGTGATGCCCTTTTCGGCGGCACGTTTGGCAATAAGCTCGCCAACCTTACGTGCGGCGTCCTTGTTTCCGCCATTACCATTGAAATCCTTGTCCAGTGTGGAAGCTGCTGCAAGAGTAACTCCCTTTACGTCGTCGATAATCTGGGCGTAGATATTGGTGGTAGAGCGAAATACATTCAGGCGTGGGCACTCTGCTGTGCCGGAAATTTTACCGCGCACCCTGCGGTGACGGTTAAGCCTGGCTCTGTTTGTGTCAGTCTTATTCACCATTTGTTATTCACTCCTTACTTACTTCTTAGCGCCCTTGCCGGCCTTGCCTTCCTTATGGCGGACAAACTCACCGGTATAGCGGATTCCCTTGCCCTTATACGGCTCAGGCGGACGTTTCTCGCGCACTTCCGCGGCAAACTGACCAACCTGCTGCTTATCCGGACCCGAGATCACGATTTTGTTTGCAGCTGGGCACTCGATGGAAATACCATCGATCTCAGGGACGATCACCTGATGAGAATAACCAAGATTCATCACAAGGTTCTTGCCCTGCTTCTGCACACGGTAGCCGACGCCCAAAACGTCAAGCTCCTTTTTAAATCCTTCCGTTACGCCGACGACCATGTTGTGGATCAGCGTGCGGGTCAGACCGTGCAGCGACTTGTTTTCTTTTTCGTCGTTGGGACGGGCGACGAGTACCTCGCTGCCTTCCACAGAAACACTCATATTGCGATGAAATTTCTGGGTCAGCGTACCCTTCGGTCCCTTGACGGTGACAACGTTGCCGTCAACCTTTACGGTGACGCCAGCGGGAATATTTATGGGTTTTCTTCCAATTCGCGACATTACTGCACCCCCTTGTTACCAAATAAATGCGAGAACCTCTCCGCCGACATTCTCTTTGCGGGCCTGACGGTCTGTCATGATCCCCTTCGAAGTAGAAATGACAGCGATGCCCAGACCCTTTAAGACCTTTGGCAGATCCTCTGCGTTGGAATAGATACGAAGGCCTGGCTTACTGACTCTGCGCAGACCGTTGATGGCGGGAGTCTTGTTCTCGCCGTATTTGAGATTCACCTTAATAATGCCCTGTTTGCCGTCCTCTGTTACCGTATAATTCTTTACATAGCCCTCGTCAACAAGAATTTGCACAATGGCCTTTTTCATGTTGGAAGCGGGAATGTCAACCGAATCGTGCTTTGCAGAAACTGCATTGCGAATACGGGTGAGCAAATCAGCAATTGTATCTGTAATTTGCATACCGTTACCTCCTTTGCTAAGCTTTACCAGCTGGCCTTTTTCACGCCCGGGATCTCGCCCTTGTGAGCAAGTTCCCTAAAGCATATACGGCAAATTCCGAACTTGCGAAGGTAGGCATGCGGCCTGCCACAGATTTTGCATCTGTTGTATTCGCGAGACGAGAATTTCGCAACTCTCTGCTGCTTAATTTTCATAGAAGTCTTGGCCACAATATTCCCTCCTTATTTCGCAAACGGGGCGCCCATGAGTGTTAAGAGCTCTCTGGATTCCTCGTCGGTGTTTGCGGTCGTTACGAAACAAATATCCATTCCGCGGACCTTATCGATTTTATCATAATCAATTTCAGGGAAAATCAGCTGCTCTTTCACGCCCATGTTGTAGTTGCCGCGGCCGTCGAACGAGTTCGCGCTGATTCCTCTAAAGTCTCTTACGCGCGGGAGAGCAACATTGAAGAGCCTGTCTAAGAACTCATACATTCTGTCGCCTCTGAGCGTTACCTTTACGCCGATGTTCATGCCCTCGCGGAGCTTGAAGTTGGCAACCGATTTTTTCGCTTTGCAGATCATCGGCTTCTGGCCGGTAATGGATGCGAGATCGGCTGTAATGGCGTCAATCACCTTTGCGTTTTCCTTTGCTTCGCCGGCGCCTACATTGATGACGATCTTCTCAAGCTTCGGAATCTGCATAACGCTCTTGTAAGAAAACTTTTTCATCAGTGCGGGTGCGACGTCTTTTTGGTAAAATTCCTTCAGTCTTGCCATGTCGTTTTATCCTCCCTTACAGCGCTTCGCCGCATTTTTTGCAAACGCGTTCCTTAGTGCCGTCCTCATAAAGCTTATGCGAGACACGTGTGGGTTTGCCGCAGCGGGGGCAAACGACCTGAACCTTACAGGCGTACAGTGCGCCTTCGGCTTTCACAATACCGCTCTGTTCGCCCATTTTGCGGGCTTTAACATGTTTGGAAACCATGTTGCGGCCCTCAACGATGACCTTCCCCTCTTCGGGGCTTACGGCCAGAACTTTGCCCTTCTTGCCGCGTTCTTTGCCATTTAAAATGACGACGGTGTCACCCGTTTTAACATGAACCTTATTATTCATCAGTGAGCACCTCCCATCACAGCACTTCAGGGGCAAGACTTAAAATTTTCAAATAGTCTTTATCACGCAGTTCTCTGGCTACTGGCCCGAAAATACGCGTTCCCCTCGGATTTTTATCGTCTTTGATGAGGACAGCCGCATTTTCGTCAAAGCGGATGTATGTTCCATCATCACGGCGGACGCCGAAAGCAGTGCGAACAATGACTGCCTTAACGACTTCGCCTTTTTTAACAGTGCCGCCCGGAGCCGCTTTTTTTACGGAAGCGACAACCACGTCACCTATATTGGCATACCTTCTGCCGGTACCGCCGAGAACGCGGATGCACATAAGCTGCTTCGCGCCGGTGTTGTCGGCAACGTTGAGGTAAGTCTGCTGTTGAATCACAGTGCGTTCCTCCTTTGCTTAAAGCCAATTACTTGGCTTTCTCTATAATCTCGACGAGACGCCATCTTTTTTCTTTGCTAAGGGGACGGGTCTCCATCACACGCACGCGGTCACCGATTGTGCATTCATTGTTTTCATCATGTGCTTTCAGCTTCACGGTACGCTTGATAATTTTGTTGTAAAGCGGATGCTTTACCCTGTTTTCTATCGCAACCACAATGGTTTTATCCATCTTGTTGCTGACAACCTTGCCAATCTCTGCTTTTCTAATATTCCGATCGCTCACAGATTAATCCTCCCTTCCGTTACGCATTGGCGCTGCCCTTGATTTCGATCTCGCGCAAAATTGTTTTGACACGGGCGATATCCTTTTTGACAGCGGAGATACGCATCGGGTTATCGAGCTGATTAATGGCAAGTTGGAAACGCAGGTTGAAAAGCTCGGCCTTGAGGTCCTTAAGCTTACTTTCCAGTTCTGCTGTCGTTAATTCTCTGACTTCTGAGGCCTTCATTACTGCTCACCACCCGTTTCTTCCTTCTTAACAAACTTGCACTTAATCGGCAGTTTGTTGGACGCCAGACGTAAAGCTTCTCTTGCAGTTTCTTCCGAAACTCCGCCGATTTCAAACATGACTCTGCCCGGTTTTACAACTGCGACCCAGTACTCAGGGGAACCTTTACCGGAACCCATTCGGGTTTCAGCCGGCTTCTGAGTGATTGGTTTGTCTGGGAAAATCTTGATCCACACCTGGCCAAATCTTTTGCAGTAACGCGTCATGGCGACACGGGCCGCTTCAATCTGGTTGGAGGTGATCCATGCCGGCTCTAAGGCCTGAAGGCCGAAATCGCCGTAAGTTACCTTATTTCCGCGGTAGCTCTTTCCGGTCATACGACCGCGATGCACTTTGCGGTATTTTACACGCTTAGGCAACAGCATTATTTACTGCCTCCTTCCTTACGAGGCTTGCGGTTGTCCACAAGGACTTCGCCTCTGTAAATCCAGACCTTTACGCCAATGCGGCCATAGGTTGTGGCGGCCTCGGCAAAACCGTAGTCGATGTCGGCACGGATGGTCTGAAGGGGAATGGTCCCGTCATGATACTGTTCACGTCTTGCGATTTCAGCACCGCCCAGACGGCCGGACACCTGGGTTTTAATACCCTTGGCGCCAAGCTTCATAGCGCGGCCGATACACTGCTTCATCGCGCGGCGGAAAGAAATTCTCTTTTCGAGCTGCTGTGCAATGTTCTCAGCGACGAGCTGCGCGTTCAGGTCGGGGGACTTTACCTCTACAATGTTGATTGTAACAGGTTTCTTGAGGATGCTCTCGCACTGAACGCGGAGCTTCTCAATTTCCGAGCCGCCCCTGCCGATTACCATGCCCGGCTTGGCGCAGTGAATGTGAACGCGAACCTTGGAGGCGTCACGTTCAATTTCAATTTTCGGAACCCCGGCCGGATAAAGCTGCTTCTTCAGCACCTTGCGCAGATTGTAGTCTTCGACGAGGATATCGCCGAAAACGCTGTCCTTCGCGAACCAGCGGGAATCCCAGTCTTTAATAATGCCCACGCGAAACCCGTGGGGATTGATTTTCTGGCCCATAGTTTACCTCCTCTTCCGCCTTATTCTTTTTCCTTGAGCACGAGGGTAACGTGCGAAGTTCTTTTTTCAATTCTGAACGCGCGACCCTGCGCTCTGGGACGAATGCGCTTGAGGATCGGGCCCGGACATACGAAGCATTCCGCAACGTAAAGTCTGGAAACATCCATATTGTGGTTATTCTCAGCGTTAGCCATGGCCGACTTCAATAATTTCTGAAGATATTCCGTAGCGGCCTTTGGTGTATTCTTGAGGATAGCCATTGCAACGTCAGCCGGCTTGTTGCGAATGAGATCAAGCACGATCTGAACCTTGCGGGGTGAAATACGGGCGTACTTTAAATAGGCCCTTGCTTCCATGCTATACACTCCTTTCGGCCGTTATCTTGTCGGCGATGATGTTTTGGAACCGGAATGTCCCTTGAAGGTTCTGGTTGGGGCAAACTCGCCGAGCTTGTGACCGACCATATCTTCCGTTACATAGACCGGAACATGCTTGCGGCCGTCGTGGACCGCGATGGTATGACCAACGAAATCAGGAAAAATAATGGAAGCCCTGCTCCATGTTTTGATGATTTTCTTTTCGCCGGCCGCGTTCATTTCTTGAATCCTTTTAAGCAGCACAGGCTGAACATAAGGACCCTTTTTTATGCTTCTGCCCATAGATGATAAGCTCCTTTCTGTACGCCTTATTTGCCGTTTCTGCGCTTGACGATAAATTTATCGGAGCGGTTGTGGTGAGCGCGGGTTTTATAGCCGAGAGCCGGTTTACCCCACGGGGTAACAGGTCCCGGACGTCCCACAGGGGCTTTGCCTTCGCCGCCGCCGTGCGGATGGTCGTTCGGGTTCATAACGGAACCGCGAACTGTCGGTCTCCAGCCCATGTGACGTTTGCGTCCGGCTTTGCCGAGCTTCACGTTCTCATGGTCGATGTTGCTGACCTGGCCAATGGTGGCCATGCAGTTGACCGGCACGTTGCGAAGTTCACCGGAGGGCAGTCTTAAAAGAGCCATTCCGTTTTCCTTCGCCATCAGCTGGGCCATATTGCCGGCAGCGCGTGCCAGCTGGGCGCCCTTGCCCGGGTAAAGCTCAACATTGTGGATAAAGGTACCGGTCGGGATATTTTCAAGCGGAAGCGCGTTGCCGGGCTTGATATCCGCCGCGGCGCCGGATACAACAACGTCGCCGACCTTTAAGCCGTTCGGAGCGATGATGTATCTTTTTTCGCCGTCCTCATACTGCACAAGGGCAATAAAGGCGGAACGGTTCGGGTCGTACTCAATGGTGAGAACGCTGCCCGGCGCGTCGAACTTCTGACGCTTAAAGTCAATAATACGATACTTTTTACGGTTTGCGCCACCGCGGTGACGGACTGTAATTCTACCGTAGCTGTTGCGGCCGGATTTGTTGCTGATAGAAGTCAGCAGGCCCTTTTCCGGTGCAACCTTGCTCAGACCGGAATAGTCCGTAACGGACATATTGCGTCTGGAAGCCGTGGTAGGTTTAAAATTAATAATAGGCATTCGGTTTCACACTCCTCATGATGGCTTTGCGGGGAATGCCCTTTCCCCATCCTTGCCTCTGCGTTTTTCGGGCAGAGTTTACATCATGCCTTCAAAAAACTCGATGGTCTTGCTGTCGGCAGTAAGGGTGACGTAGGCTTTCTTCCAGGAAGGAGTATAGCCTTCGTTTTTCCCCTGACGGCGGAGCTGGCCTCTTACGTGCAGGGTGTTTACCTTGCCGACCTTTACGCCGAAGAGGGTTTCAACCGCTCTTGCAATATCGATTTTTGTGGCATCCTTGGCAACTTCAAAGGCATATTTTTTCATGCCGATGCCGGCCATGCTTTTTTCGGTGATAATGGGGCGGATAATAATGTCCTGTGCTGCCATTATGCGTACACCTCCTCGATCTGGGCTACGGCGTCCTTCAGCACGATAAATCTGTCGGCGTTCAGGATGTCATAGACATTCAGGGTGTTGGCCATTGCCGTTTTCACGCCCGGGATATTCTTGGCTGAAGCAATCACCTTTTCGTTCACTTCCGGAAGAACGATGAGCGCCTTTTTTCCGGAGCCGATCGCCTTGAGCATTGCCGTGATGGTCTTTGTCTTATACTCGTCAAGTGAAATCCCGTCAAGCACGACCAGCTCGTTATCGATCACCTTGCTTGAAAGAGCTGACTTCATGGCAAGACGTCTTACCTTTTTGTTTAAGGAATAGCTGTAGTCGCGCGGCTTCGGAGCAAATGCGATACCGCCGTGAGTCCACTGCGGTGAACGTGTGGAGCCCTGTCTTGCGTGACCGGTGCCCTTCTGTTTCCACGGCTTTCTGCCGCCGCCCGAAACTTCGGCGCGGGTCAGTGCCGACTGTGTGCCCTGACGCTGGTTCGCAAGGTAGTTGACCACCATGTCGTGCAGAACCTTCTCGTTGGGTTCAATTCCGAATATGGCTTCGGAAAGGTCGATCTTCTCTACTTCTTTGCCGACCATATCAAGTACTGCTACTGTAGGCATTCCAAATTCCTCCTTCCCTTACGCCTTAACGCTGTCATGGATTACTACGATTCCGCCGTTCGGTCCGGGAACTGCGCCCTTAATAGCAATCAGATTGTTTTCCGCATCCACTTTGGCAACGGTCAGATTCTGAACCGTTACCTTCTCGGCGCCCAGGTGGCCGGCCATCTTAAGACCGGGGAACACTCTTGACGGGTCCGAGCAGGAACCGTTGGAGCCGCCATGGCGGGCAACAGGGCCGGAGCCATGGGTTTCTTTAAGTCTCTGGAAATTCCAGCGCTTGATGACGCCGGCGTATCCCTTGCCTTTGCTCGTGCCGGTGACGTCTACTCTGTCGCCCGCCGCGAACGCATCCGCTTTGACAAGATCACCCACGTTGTAAGCTTCCGTGTTTTCTACACGGAACTCTCTTAGGGTTTTCTTGGGAGCGACATCCGCCTTTGCAAAGTGTCCCCTCATGGGCTTCGTGACCTTCTGCGGCTTCAAATCGCCGTAGCCCATCTGGACTGCCGCGTAACCGTCGTTTTCAACCGTCTTTTTCTGTGAAACAACACAGGGACCGGCCTGAACAACCGTTACAGGGATGACATTTCCCTTTTCATCGAAAATCTGCGTCATGCCGATTTTCTTGCCGATGATACCTTTTTGCATTATTATACCTCCTATGCAGGTTATTGGTTGGCGTTTGCCAACTTGACCTCGGCCGCTGGTCGGTTAAAATCAGAGTTTAATCTCTATTTCAACACCGGCGGGGAGCTCTAGACCCATCAAAGCCTCTACGGTTTTGTTGGACGGTCTGAGAATGTCGATCAGTCTCTTGTGCGTTCTCATCTCGAATTGTTCACGGC
>ENA-OXEN01000127-OXEN01000127.1-human-gut-metagenome-genome-assembly--contig:-NODE-127-length-16333-cov-10.403612_pt1 | contig 16333 bp, 12 predicted proteins | sample MGYA00249358_ERZ652249 | MGnify/ENA primary metagenome ERZ652249 (study PRJEB26925, sample SAMN05826761) | human gut metagenome | biome: ENVO:2100002; feature: ENVO:00000062; material: ENVO:00002003... | reverse complement strand
GGCATACGAGATCAGCGCATGTCTCGTGGGCTCGGAGATGTGTATAAGAGACAGCGTTAAGGAGCTCACCGGCGGTAAGGAAGCCAACCAGTCCGTGAACCCGGATGAAGTCGTGGCAGTCGGCGCAGCCGTGCAGTCCGGCGTCATCAAGGGCGACCGCAAGGACGTGCTGCTCATCGACGTGACCCCGCTGTCCCTCGGCATCGAAACCAAGGGTGGCATCATGACCAAGCTCATCGACCGTAACACCGCCATTCCGACCAAGCGTTCCGAAGTCTTCTCCACCGCTGAAGACAACCAGCCGTCCGTGCTTATTCAGGTTTACCAGGGTGAGCGTGAGTTCGCTCGCGACAATAAGCCGCTGGGCACCTTCGAACTGACCGGCATCGCTCCGGCTCCGCGTGGCGTTCCGCAGATCGAGGTCACCTTCGATATCGACGCCAACGGCATTGTGCACGTGTCTGCCAAGGACAAGGGCACTGGCAAAGAACAGTCCATGACCATCACCGGCGGTTCCGGTCTGGGCAAGGACGAGATCGACCGCATGGTCAAGGAAGCCGAAGCCCACGAAGCCGAAGACAAGAAGCGCAAGGAAGACGCCGAAACCCGCAATCAGGCTGAATCCTTCGCCTATCAGACTGAGAAGCTCGTCAATGACAATAAAGACAAGCTCTCCGACGATGTGGCCAAGGAAGTCACCGACAAGGTCAACGAGCTCAAGGAAGCCCTGAAGGGTGAGGACATTGAGAAGATCAAGTCCGCCCAGAGCGAGCTGATGACCTCCGCACAGAAGATCGGCCAGGCCCTCTACGCACAGCAGGGTGCCACCGACGCTGCGGGCGCCGCTGGTGCCGCAGGTGCTGCCGGTTCCGCTCCCGCTGACGACGACGTGGTTGACGCCGAAGTCGTGGACGATGACGACAAGGACAACAAGTAATCATGTCCGACTTCAACAAGGACGACTATCTGAACGACCTGCCCGACATGGACAACCTGTCCGGGCAGGCCGGCCCTGCAGCCGGTGCATCGCAGGAGTCGCAGAGTAATGGCGATTCTGCAGCAAGTGCAACTTCCGATTCTGCAGATTCTGCAGCAACTGCAGCGAACGCAGCATCTTCCGAATCGCAAGAAAACGGCGATGCTGCGGATGGTGCGACGCAAGATGGTGAAGATACGCTGACTCCGCTTGGCCAGGCCAAGAAGGAAGCGGCGGAATACTTGGAAGCCCTTCAGCGCGAACGTGCGGAATTCATCAACTTCCGCAATCGTTCGCAGAAGGAGCAGGAACGCTTCCGCCAGCACGGCATCATCGACGTGCTGACCGCACTGCTGCCGGCACTTGATGACATCGATCGCATTCGCGAACACAGCGAAATGGACGAATCCTTCAAAGCCGTTTCCGCCAAAATCGACAAGGCGTTCGAAAAGTTCGGCGTCGAGAAGTTCGGCGAAAAAGGCGAGGATTTCGACCCGACCAAGCATGACGCGATCCTGCACAAGCCGGATCCGCAGGCCGAGAAGGAAACCGTCGACACCGTGGTGGAAGCCGGCTACCGTATCGGCGACCGCGTGATTCGCGCGGCTCGCGTGGTCGTGGCGTCCCCGCAGAGCTAGCGCAGTGACAGCGATTTCAACAACAACAGGCATTTGACATCAGCAACCTCGTGAAAGGAGGCACATCATGGCTGAGAATGAATGGCTGAGCAAGGATTTCTACAAGGTCCTCGGTGTCTCCAAAGACGCCACGGACGATGAGATTACCAAAGCGTACCGCAAGCTGGCGCGCAAGTACCATCCTGATCTGAACAAGACCAAGGAAGCGGAGGAAAAGTTCAAAGACATTTCCGAAGCGTACGACGTGCTCAGCAACAAAGACAACCGCCAGAAGTACGACGCCATCCGTCAGTTCGGCATGGGCGGCGCGCGCTTCGCCGGCGGCTCCGGTGCGGGCGGATTCGACGCGGGGGCATTCTCCGACATTTTCGGCTCGATGTTCGGCGCTGGCGCTGGCGCTGGAGCGTATGGCACGGGCGGCAATGGCTCGCGCATCCGCTTCCAGACCGGTGGCGGCAATCCGAATATCAACGATATTTTCTCGATGTTCGGTGGCGGCGCTGGTGGCCCTGCCGGGGCTGGCAACCCCTACGGGGGCAGCTACGAGCAGGCTGCGCAGCCGGAAGATGGCGAAGACCGCAATTCCAAGATCAATCTGACTTTCCGCCAGTCGGTCAAGGGGGCAACGGTTTCACTGTCTGCCGACGGAAAAAAGTTCAAGACGCATGTTCCAGCGGGCGTGCGTGACGGGCAGAAAATCCGTATTCCAGGCAAGGGCAAGCCGGGTCGTAACGGCGGAAAAAACGGCGATCTGTACCTGCAGATCAACGTTGCCGAAGATCCGAAATTCAGCCTGCGCAAGCGTGACATCATCATGGATCTGCCAATCACCGTCGGTCAGGCTGTGGCGGGCGCGAAAGTGACCGCACAGGATATCGACGGCAACGAAGTCACCTTCAAAGTGCTGGCAGGCTCGTCCAGCGGCACCGAAGTGCGCATCTCCGGCAGGGGCGTGGCCAACAGGCAGGGCGACGGCGATCTGATCGGGCGTGTGCAAATCCGCATTCCCGACAAGCCGAGCCTGAAAGTCAAGCATGCGGCAAAGGAATTCGACAAGGAGTGCGGCGATTTCGCTGACGAACTTGCCAAGGAGCGCTGATTGCCATGGCACGCGCATCCCGGACCTCCCAAGCCCGTGCGGCGCGGCAGGCCAAAATGCTGTACGACATGTGCGCAATGGCGATCGTGGCCGGCAGGGCCGATCTGGACGGGGCGGATGAAGTTGGTTTCGACATCGAACTGCCGATGTTCACGGTCGGTCGCGCCGGCGAACTCGCCAACGTGCATCCGCAGACGCTCCGCCAATACGATCGTTTGGGGCTGGTGGTGCCGCAACGCACGGACGGTGGCGCTCGCCGGTATTCGCTGCGAGACATCTCGCGCCTTGCGAAAGCGCAGCAGCTGAGTCAGGAAGAAGGCATCAACCTGGCTGGCATCGCGCGGATCCTTTCCTTGGAAGAGGAGAACCGCGAGCTGCGCCGGCAAGTCGAGCGATTGCGCCGGCCGGCCGGTTCCAGCGTGTTCGCGGCCGATGCGGACGGTGACATTGTGGAAATCGAACGTTCCCGCCGCGCTCGCATGTGGCGTCGGCAGATTCAGGTCGACGCCCGTCAGCTGCCGTCGCGCGAGTCCGTGGAGGCCGCGCGTGTCGCGGCTGATGCGTACGACACGCGCGGTGGGGGTGTCGCAGGCGAAAACGAGGGGATTGAGAGGGGTAAACCCGTTTCTCAGCCGATTTCTAGGTCTATCGTGCTTTGGGGGATTGACTGATTTTCAGAAAACATTGAAAAAAATTCAAAAACAGGCATATCTTGCAACAGATGTGCCTGTTTTGTTATATAGTTTTACCAAATGCATTGCTTCCTGCGACGATGTCGTCGTTGTGGGAAATAATGTTGAGTATCCGCGTTCTAACTGTCATTCTTCCGGTCGTCAAGGTGCTTCGGTGAAAGATGGTTCTCTTTGCCCATGAATAATCATGGAGGAGGGGGTAAGATATGCGGCGAGAACAGGAAAGGTTAGGAGCGTACAGTGCCAAGAGTTGCGTTCACAGCTAAGACCCGCAAGTATCTCGGGTCTCTGGATGCCGTGGAATCGGTCACCCAGTATCGTATTTGTTACTCCAAGGAGTTTCGCGATGATTGCATGCGCAGGTATGCCGAAGGTGGCTCGCCTGCCGCGATTTTCCGCGAGGCCGGGCTTGATCCGAAGATCATCGGATACAAGCGCGTGGAACGTTGCATCGCTCGCTGGAAGGCGGAAAATGCGGAAAAGGCCGCTGAAACCGCTGTGGAAAACAGTGAAAATCAGGGAGAGTGAATTTCAAATCTCCCGATACAAGTGAAATTTTCGAATTTCATGGATTATAGCGATGGGGGTTGCCGATAATTCGTGAAAAAAATCGGATGATTTTGCGAATACGTAGGCGCGAAGTATTGCGTCGATATGGGAAGCGCTCGGATGGAGGACCGTCCGGGCGCTTTTCGTTTGCCTCGCTTGTATGCCTGTTTGTTGTCTGCCATTTTGCCGCAACTCGCGAATGCTGCCGTCTTGCCGCTCTGCTGAAATGGCAGTGGAAGTCGCGATGGACGGCGCTGCCCGGAAATCCGGTGCTCCGCGTCCGACGGTCGTAGGGAAGGAACATCATGACCGAGACGAACCTGATGATCAAGGCCGTGTTTTGGGATATGGACGGCACGCTGATCGATTCCGAACCGTATTGGCATGAGGGTGAGATGAAAATCGCCGCCGCGCATGGCGGATATTGGGATGAGGAGCTCGCCTGGCAGGGTTCGGGCACGCCGGTTCCGGATGTGGCCCGTCGCATGGTGGAGCATGGTTGCCAGCTGTCGATTGAAGAGATCGGCCAGGGCATGATCGATTACGTCGCCCAAAAGGAATTCGAGCGCATTCCGTGGATCGAAGGCGTGGAAGACGTGCTTGTCGCGCTGCGTGACGCTGGCGTTCCTTCGATGCTGGTCACCACGTCGCCGCGTCATCTTGCGGAGAATCTGGTTGCCCAAGCGCCGGCTGGCGCGTTTGCGGGCTACGTGTGCGGCGATGATGATGTTGAGAAGAAGCCGTCTCCGGCCCCGTATTTGGAGGCGGGTCGTCGCTTGGGCATCGCTCCGGAAGATATGAAGTACTGCATTGCGATTGAGGATTCCATGTCGGGCCTGCGTTCGGCCGTCGCCTCCGGCGCGACGACGATCGGCCAGACCGGGTTCATGCAGATCGACAATTCCAACGGCCCGCAGTTCGCCTCGATCAAGGGCTACGAGGGCATTGACGCGGCCTCGCTCGACGCTTTCGTGCGTCAGCGCGTATCCCAGGCCTGATTTTTCGCCCCATCTCGCTTACGTATGGCAGATTTGTCTGGTGGCTAGGAAAAGAAAAAGCCCGCTGCGGTGGAATGAATGCAGCGGGCTTAGTGGAGCCGACGGTAGTCGAAACCGCGACCTCTTCGATGCGAACGAAGCGCTCTACCAACTGAGCTACGGCCCCAAGTCATGTCTAGCAGCACGCTAAGCAAGACAACTCTCGCGATTCTAGTACGAAGTCTGTACGAATGCAATCTGCGAGATTCGCGTGTTGCGGAATATCCCTTGCAGGAAAAGCATGCGAAAGCATACGAAAACGGTGCCTTCCGAAAAATCGAAAGACACCGCAATCGCAAGAAAAGGAGAAAACGTAAGATCAGGCTTCCGCGGTCGCGGTATCAGCCTTCTTTTTGCCGAACTTTGCTTTGAGCAAGCCGACGAAGGTAGGAATCAGCGACAGCACGAGAATCGCAATGATGACCAGCTCGAAATGCTTCTGCACGGCCGGAATGCCGCCGAAGAAGTAGCCGAGCAGCGTGAACAGGGTGGACCAGCACAGGCCGCCGAGCACGGAGAACGGGGTGAAACGGCTCCAACGCATGCCGGAAATGCCGGAAATGAACGGCATGAACGTGCGGATGAACGGGAAGAAACGGCCGAGGAACACGGCGAGCGGGCCCCACTTTTCGATCATGCCTTCGGTTTTGGCGAGGCGTTCGGGGGTCATAGCCTTGACTCTGCCGGATTCGATGATGCGACGGCCGAAGAAGTGGCCGACCCAGTAGTTGCACTGGTCGCCGATGATCGGAGCGCACCAGACCACGGGCAGCAGCGCGAACAGCGGTAGTGCGGAAACGCCGGTCTGGGCGTCGGGCGCGGCGAAGAAGCCGGCGGCGAACAGCAGGGAGTCGCCCGGCAGGAACGGGAAGAACACGACGCCGGTTTCGACGAACACAATCAGGAAGATGAAACCAAGCGTGGGGGCGACGCCCATGGAGATCCAGCTGGCAATCGCCGTGCGCGGATCCTTGAGCAGATTAATGAAGAAGTTGATAATTCCCATGAAATGCTCTCTGTGAGTACCTTACATCTAAACGTCCAAAATTAAGTGGTTCAGGCTGCCTTGTGTGGGTTGGCCTTGCGGAACCAATGTCAGCCTACCAGTGGCCCTCTAATGCGGCGCCTAGTAATGCCCGACGGTTGGCAAATCTGCACAAACGGACGCAAAGTGCCAACTGCGGTGGGTGATTTTGGTTTGGTGGTGTTTGGTGTTTGGCTGTTTGGCTTTAGAGCGTGCGATATATCCGGTATATCGCGTATCGCTCATTGTGATTTGGCGTTGTGACCTCACGATTTTGGTTTTTTTTTGGGGGGGGGTGACCTCATGATTTTGATTTGGTGACCTTACGATTTGAAAAAAGGCGGCGAAAAACGGAATCGTGAGGTCAACAAATCAAATAGTGGGGCCGCTGAACACGAATCGCGCATGTTGACGGTACGAAAGTGTGTTTCGATGGCGCGGAAGATAGCGTGGAAACAGCAATAAGGCAATGCGAGAGCGGTTGGGGCAATGCAAGACTAGGCGAATACGGCAAATACAAGGGAGTGTGAATCGTGGCGGAAAATCTTGCGCAATCGGTTGATGGGAATCTGAATCGGCAATCGCGGGCGCTGCTCGAAGCGTTGCATGCGGCGGCCGGAAAATTCTCCATGTTCGGTCATCAAAACGAAACCAGCAAGGTGATTACCCCCGATACGGATTCCGACGTGCATGCCGTGACCGGCGCATATCCGGCGGTCTGGGGCAATGATTCGGGCGCTGCCGGCACGGGCGCATATGGCACTCCGCTGCCGGAATCGCCGTATGCGCGCGATTTCAACGCTTTCGCGCGCAACAGCTTCATACGCATGGCCGATTCGCTGCCACGTATGTACACGAGGTAAGTACGTGTGCGCGGTGTAAGCATGCGTTTGCGGGCGGATTCTTCCAGTCGGTGGAGGAATCTGCCCGCTTTTAGTCTTGTAGGCGGGCGGATTCTTCCAGTCACTGGAAGAATCAGGACGTTTTTAAGCCTGTTGGCGTCCGAATTGTTCCAATGTCTGGATGTTTTGGGACGTTACTGGGGCTGTAAGCGGGGTGATTGTTCCAGTGGGTGGGGGAATCACCCCGCTGAGGGTCTGTTTTGTGTCCGGATTATTCCAGCGATTGGGGGTTTAGGACGCGGGGAGGGCTGTTTTCCTTTGCGTTGGATAGGCTGAAGGCATGGAACGCATGAATGAGACGTTGGACTTGAAACTGAATGAGTTGAGTGCGAATACGGCAGAAGTAACGGGAACTGCGGGAATGGTGAATACGGCGGAGATGGCAGAGATGGCAGAATCGCCGACAGCGGCGGAACGGTCTGGCACAGAACAGTCTGGAACAGAACAGTCTGGTACGGGACTTGACGCCCTCGTGTGCGGAACCGACGTTCCGCAAGGCACGGTGGTGATGGCTGCCACGCCGATCGGCAACACGGCCGACGCCTCCGCACGCCTCATTGCGCTCCTGGAACGCGCCGACATCGTGGCCGCCGAAGACACCCGCCGTCTCTACGCGCTCGCCAACCGTCTCGGCGTGCACGTGAACGGCCGCGTGGTGGCCTACCACGATCACAACGAGCGAGACAAGTCCGACGGTCTGCTCGATCAGGTGGAAACCGGCGCTACCGTGCTGGTTGTGTCCGACGCGGGCATGCCGACCATCAACGATCCGGGCCTCGCGATCGTGCGTCGTGCCATCGAACGTGGTCTGCCCGTCACCTGCGCTCCCGGCCCGTCCGCAGTGCTGGACGCGCTGTGCCTTTCAGGACTGCCCACCGACCGCTTCTGCTATGAAGGATTCCTGCCGCGCAAGCATTCCGAACGCGTGCAATACCTGCGTACCCTGCGTTCTGAACGCCGCACCATCGTGTTTTACGAAACCCTGCATCGCATCGACGATTCCATGGCCGACCTGCTTGACGTGTTCGGTCCGAACCGCAAGATGGCGCTTTGCCGTGAACTTACCAAGGATTTTGAGCAGATCCGTCGCGGAACCATCGCGCAGATTCGCCAGAGCGTGATCGACGAGCCGCCGCGAGGCGAAATGGTGTTGGTCGTTGCCGGCGCTTCCGAAGAGGAGGCCGACGCTGCTGCCCCCGCATCGTTGAGCGTCGAAGACTTGGCGGTGCTGTCGATCGACCGTGCGCAGGAAGACAATCTGCGCATCAAAGACGCGATTTCGCAGGTCGTTGCCGAGCATCCCCTTGCGGACGGCTCGCTGGCCAATCGCAAGCAGGTCTACAATGCGGTTCTTGCGATGAAGCAGTAAGTCCACATTAGTTACCGTCCGGCGATTGCCTATCGTGCGATTGCCCGTCGCGCAAGTGTTAGCTGCAAGCTTGCGATCCGCACGATTCCAACGATTCCAGCAGTATTTGCAGGGCGCGGGCCACGTCCGGCCCGCCGACTTGCGCAAGATAGTCCAACATCGCCGGTGTTGCGGAAGGATTGGCGACCAGCCATTTGCGCAGTTGCGGCGCGTATTCCGCGATATGCCATAGCACGTCCTGCGGTGTGTCCGGACTGCACGCCACCAGCGGCGTCAATGGAATTGGGGGAGACGGCGGATCCACCAGCGGTTTCGGCCGCGGTTTGGGCTGGTATGGCGGCGGTTCGCGGCGCGTCCGCTGTGCACGGTGTGCGAGATTCCGCGCATCCCGATGCGTCGCGCGATGCGTCCGTGGCCTGCGTTTTTCTTGGATCCCGAGCAGTCTGCGGAATCCGTTTGCTCTGTCGGCACCTATCCTGTCGGCGTGCGTCGCGCGCCGCGCCTTATGCCTGCTATGCGCTGCGCTCATATTCGTCGCTTCTTCCGTCGATCGCAAGAATGTAGTTGCGCGCCTGTGGCGCGTTGCGAATATGCTTCGTCTCCTGCATGATTTGCATGCAATCGTTGGAGCGGAAATGAAATTCCTGCATGAGCATGCAGATGATTTCGGAAATCAACGATTCGCTTTCGGGGGTGCAGTTCAATGCGAGATCGCATGCGGTGCGAACAGGCGTGGTCACGATGATCGGACCGACTTTGATGGTGTGTTCGTTTGGTGCGAGACGGTTGAAAACGTTGATTTTACGGCCGTAACGTAGCGCTCGATAGTGGGCTTTCGCGATAATGTCGATGGATTCGGGGAAGGTGCCGCCTAGCCAAACCCATGCGGCGGTGCGTGAACATGCCACGGACCGGCTCGGCAGCAATGTCGCGATGATGCAGGCCCGCCCGTACAACGTGTCCGAATCGTGGCATGAATAGGCGTTCACGCTGTCGAGCTTGCACAGCGCGCCGGATGAGGCCAGCAGGTTCAGGCACATCGGGCCCGGAAGGTCATCGTTGCCCAGAAGGGGTGGTGGAGTGTCCATGACGGTACCGTAGCGGATTCGAATTCCGTTGCGCCACCAGCCCCCGAAAATCTGTGGATATGTGGAAAATGATTGTTACGTAATGCAACAATGTGGATAGATCGGCAGATATGCAAAATATGATGCAAACTATTTCAAACGATTGAAATCGACGATCGCACGTCCATCCTCCAATAAAAATCCAACTACCGAAATACATGGAAAAAGCGGGATATGGCGCTTTGTATAATCAGGCACCATGAGTCATATTTTGGTGAATGTTGCTTGGCCGTATGCTAACGGCCCCCGTCATATCGGTCACGTCGCCGGATTCGGCGTGCCCTCCGACGTATACGCGCGCTACGAGCGCATGAAGGGCAATGACGTGCTGATGGTGTCTGGCACCGACGAGCACGGCACCCCGATCCTGGTGGAAGCCGACAAGGAAGGCGTCAGCGCACAGGAGCTCGCCAACCGTTACAACCGTGTGATCGCCAAGGATCTGTGCGATCTCGGCCTGAGCTACGACCTGTTCACCCGCACCACCACCGGCAATCACGAGCAGGTGGTGCAGGAACTGTTCAAGCAGTGCCTCGCCAACGGCTACATTTACAAGGGCACCCAGAAGGTCGCCATCTCGCCGTCCACCGGCCGCACCCTGCCTGACCGTTACATCGAAGGCACCTGCCCGATCTGCGGTGCCGACGGTGCCCGCGGCGACCAGTGCGACGCCTGCGGCAACGAACTCGACCCGGACGAGCTCATCAATCCCGTTTCCAAAATCAACGGCGAAACCCCGCGCTTTGAGGAAACCGAACACTTCTTCCTCGACCTGCCGGCGCTCGCCGAAGCCAATCTCGCATGGCTGAAGACCCGCGAAGGCTGGCGTACCAACGTCATCAACTTCTCCATCGGCCTGTTCAAGGAAGTCAAGCCGCGTGCCATCACGCGTGACATCGACTGGGGCATTCCCGTTCCGGTTGCCGGCTGGATCGACAATCCGAACAAGAAGCTGTACGTGTGGTTCGACGCGGTGATCGGCTACTTGTCGGCATCCATCGAATGGGCTCGCCGCAAGGGCGATCCGGAAGCATGGCGCGCATGGTGGAATGATCCGGAAACCCCGGGCTACTACTTCATGGGCAAAGACAACATCACGTTCCACTCCCAGATCTGGCCGTCCGAAATGCTCGGCTACAACGGTCAGGGCTCCAAGGGCGGCGAAACCGGCAAGCTCGGTCCGCTGAACATGCCGGAGCAGGTCGTGGCTTCCGAATTCATGACCATGGAAGGCAAGAAGTTCTCGTCTTCGCGTGGCATCGTCATTTATGTGAAGGACATTCTCGCCCGCTACCCTGTGGATGCCGTGCGCTACTACATTTCCGTGGCCGGTCCGGAAAGCTCCGATTCCGACTTCACATGGGCTGAGTTCGTGCGCCACAACAACGAGGAGCTTGCCGCTTCCTGGGGCAACCTCGTCAACCGTGTGGCCAATCTGATGAACAAGAACTTCGGTGAGATTCCGGCGCTCGATGAGAGCGAAATGACCGATGAGGATCGCGCTCTGCTGAGCGAAACCAAGGCCGCGTTCGACACGGTCGGTTCGCTGATCGAGAACCATCGCCAGAAGAACGCGCTGAGTGAAGCCATGCGCGTGGTCGGCGACATCAACAAGTACATTTCCGCCACCGAACCGTGGAAGATCAAGGACAATCCGGCTCGCCTCGGCACCGTGCTGCACGTTGCCGCCCAGGCCGTGTCCGACGCGAACCACCTGCTGGCCCCGTTCCTGCCGCATTCCGCGCAGAAGGTGTGGGAGGCTCTCGGCGGCACAGGCACGTTCTCGCCGTTGCCGCGCTTGGAAGAGGTCGAGGATCTCGACAAGCCGGGCTTCATGTATCCGATCATCACCGGCGACTACAAGCTGGGCGAAACCGTGCATCCGTGGGCTTCCGAGCCGATCGTGGCCGGCACTGCAGTGCCGAAGCCGCATCCGATTTTCGCGAAGATTCCGCCGGAGGCCGTCGAAGAGGAGCTCGCTCGCTTCGATTCGGAGCTGAAGGCTCGTCGTGAGGCCGAGGCGGCCCGTCTTGCCGCCGAAAAGGCCAAGCTGGAAGGCTGATTCGCTGATTCACCTGGGGATTCGGCTTGATTTGGCCTGATTTGCCGCTAAGGTGAGTTGTTCTGATTGCCGGTGCAAGGAATTACGAAGTTCTTGCACCGGCTTTTTATATCTGATTTTGCAAATCCGACTTGTAAATCTAATGTGCAATATTCGACTTTCTATATACGATTTTACAAATCTATAGTGCAATCCGGATTGAATCGATTTCAAAATCCGTAACAATCGCTATTTCTCTTTGCCATTCCTCTCGTTACAATGAGGAAGTTGAGGGAAATGCGATGCTGCAGGGAGGCTCTTATGTTGGACGTCAAGCGAGTGCTGAAAGCCGCGCCTACGAAAATGCGTTCCCAAGAGCCGCTGCAGCAGTTGTGGACGCCTTGGGGCGAACAGATCGCCGGCGAATGGCTGTCTTCCAACGACGCCCACAAGGCGTTCTGCCCTGCAAAAGACGGCGAACGCAAACTGGAAAACGGCCGCACGCCAATCCTGAACGAGCATCCGCGCCCAACCATGGTGCGCGGCAATCACACCATGCTCAACGGATTCTGGGATTACGCGATCGTATCCATTCCCGAAAGCGGCAACGGCTCGAAATGGCGCAAATCCGCGGCTGTGCTCACCCGTGACGAAGCGGTGCAGGCAGTGAAGGAAGCGGCCATCCCCGAAACGTTCGACGGCAAGATTTTGGTGCCGTTCTCCCCGGAATCCGCGCTTTCCGGCGTGCATCAGACGATTTACCCAGACAATATGATCTGGTATCGCACGGTGGTGCATCCCGTGACGCTTGGGGGAGGGGAAGCGGTTCGGCAGATCGGCGATGCGAACCGCTTGATGCTGCATTTCGAAGCGGTCGATTACGTGTGCGCCTGCTTTATCAACGGGCAGTTTGCAGGGATGCATGTCGGGGGATATTTGCCGTTTGACGTCGATATTTCGGCATTCGTCGATCCCGATGATGCTTTCGAGATTGCGTTGTGCGTGTACGATCCGAACGATTCGGGCACGCAAATGCGCGGCAAGCAGAAAATCGAGCGCGAGGGGATTTGGTACACCGCGCAAAGCGGCATTTGGCAGAGCGTGTGGATGGAGATCGTGCCGGAAGCGTACGTGCAGACGCTTACGCTGAAGGGCGCCGCCGACGGCAGATTGTTTATTCGCGCGGAAATCGGCGGAGACAAGCCGAATGCCAAACTGCATATCGTCGTAGCCGATCCCGCGGACGGCACGATCGTCGCGGACGAACTGCTGCCGGCTGGCATGCGCAAGGTACGCACGGAAATCGCAACGCGGGCCGAACACTTGTGGTCGCCGAACGATCCGTATTTGTATGACGTGACGGCGACGCTGGAATTTGGTGCGGCGAAATCGCAGGGAAAGCAGGAAAAGCTGCAGCAAGAATCGCAGGAAATTCAAGAGAAACCCGCGAAATCGCAGGAAAAGCAAGATATTGTGCGCTCGTATTGCGCGTTCCGCACGGTTGAGATTAAGCCTGATTTGAAGGGTATCGCGCGCTTCCATCTCAATGGCAAGCCGGTGTTCCTCAAGGGTGTGCTCGACCAGGGCTATTGGCCGGACGGCCTGCTGACCGCGCCGAGTGACGAAGCGCTGGTGCATGACATAATCGCCATGAAGGAATCCGGCTTTACTATGCTGCGCAAGCATATCAAAATCGAGTCGGCGCGCTGGTACTACCATTGCGACCGCCTCGGCATGCTGGTATGGCAGGACGCGGTGTCGGGTGGCGGCGAATACAACGCGTGGGCCACCAACCGCAAGCCGACGCTCATGCGTGCCACATGGAACAAGTACCGCGACGACACGGCGAAGCATTTCGCGGCGCTCGGTGCCGACGATTCGACGTACCGCCGCGACTGGTCGCGCACCTGCGATGCCATGGTGCACATGCTTGCCGGCCACCCGTCGATCGTCACGTGGGTGCTGTTCAACGAAGGGTGGGGGCAGTTCGACGCGTGCGATGCGGCGGAACGCATTCATGCGCTTGACCCGACGCGCCCGATCGACGCCACGAGTGGCTGGTACGACCAGCGTTGCGGCGATTTTCACAGCGTGCACAACTACTTCCGTCCGCTGGAAATCTACCCGGATAAGGGGCCATTGCGTGGGTATGTGGCCGAATATGAAAAGCGGCATAAGCGGCGTCGTCGTGCCGCGCATTACGCGGTGTTGCCGGTTGCGCAGCATGGCGTTCGTGCGTTCGTGATTTCGGAATTCGGAGGATTGGCGCAGTTGGTTGCCGATCATGCTGCGGTTTCGCGCGCGTACGGCTACGGTGAATACGATTCGATTGAGGATTGGCGCACTGCCGTCCGTTCCGTGCTTGATTCGGCGGAATCGTTGGAATCACGCGGATTGGCGGGCTACGTGTATACGCAGGTTTCCGACGTCGAAGAAGAGCTCAACGGCCTCATGACCTACGATCGCCGCCTCAACAAATTCGCGCAATGATTCGCCGAGATTGAGTGCGGTCATGGCAGTCATGGAAGTGTTCTGCTTCTTGCGTTTCGGTGGCGCGTTCGGTACGTTAGGAACGGCGGCTATTATGGCGCCATCACAGCGAGCCACGGCGGAACGGAGCGAGGAGATGTGCGTTGCGTTTGCATTGGCCGCATTAACCGAGGGGGTCTTGTGACCATGAATCATGTTCCGGAAGCGCCGCAGTCCGCAAGCGGCGATTATGCGTGGTTGGGAGCCGAGCCGGGTTCCGTAGCCGATCAGCTGTATATGTCGGCGGCCGACGAATGGAATCAGGCAATCAATTCGCGTTTTGTGAATGAATTGCTGGATGATACACTTCCAGAATCGATTTTGAAGTCTTATTTAATTCAGGATTTCAAGTTCTTTAATCAGGGCATCATGGCACATGCGATTGAACTTGCGCCGCGTCAGGAAACCAAAGATATGCTGGCGAAACAATCGCAATGGTTTGCTGACAATGAAGCAACATATTTTACCGGATTCCTTAAGGAATACGGAATTACTGACGAAGAATACAATAATTCCGAGCAGACTCCGGCAAATCGTGAATATTGCGAATATCTGACCAAGCTGGTTCAGGGAACTTGGGAAGAACTCATTACTGCGCTGTGCTGCATGGAATGGATTTATCTTGCCTGGGCCAAGCGCACCATCGACGCTGGCGTCGTTCAGCAGATTCCGGCGCACAAGGGTTGGGTTGATTTGCATGAGGGCGATTATTTCCGCGCCTGGACGGGCCGCCTGATCGCGCTCGTCAACGAGTATGCGTCGGTGGATGGCTCGGAGGCCGACGTGTTCCGCACCATCGTGCATCTCGAGCGTCGCTTCTTTGAGGATTCCTATCCGCAGCGGTGAGCGGTGAGCATGATATGAGGCAATGAGCGCCAATGCAAATTGGCGGTAACGCGGTAACGCAATAACGCAAGCAGGGGGAGATCCGCAGAATACGCGGATCCCCCCTGTAATTGTTGGGGCAACCGGCATGCCCCAACGTGTCAGATCAGCTCGATATCCACATCCAAGTGGAGCGGCTTATCGGCTGGAATGTGGTACTGCGGGTGCACCGGGCTCATCCAGGAATCGTCGCCGCCGACGCCCATTTGCGCGGCGAGTACGCGCAGGAACATGTGCTTCGGAGCGGGCAGTTCGTCCTGATGCTGGGCTTCTTCCAACATGAATGCGCTGTACGGCTGCAGGCTGAGCGCGAACGCTGATTCGCCGTGACGGCTCACACGCATGCCATGACCGGCATCATCCGTGATCTCAGCCCAACGCACATCCTCATGGTTGCCGGTTTCCTGCGGCATGAGGTACGGCGCATGATCGTCGTAAGCGTTGGTGTTCCAAATGCCCAGCTTGGCATGCTTGCGGTCGGCGTAGGTTTCGTCGGGTCCGGGGCCGTAGAAGCGCAGGTTGGAGTATTCGACCGGCAGCGTCCATTCCAAACCGAAAGCCGGAATGGTCGGGGCTTCCTGAGTTTCACCCGGATAGTCGACGCTCAAGTGCAGCTTGCCGGTGGTGTCTGCCACATACGTGATGGTGACGTGCGTGCGCTGCGGAGTGGCGAGCTCGTACTCGTATACGGCTTTCAGCGTATCGTCATTGACCTGTTCGATGGTGTTGTTGACGCACTTGGCGTAACGGCCTGCGCCGACCCACTGCGCGCGGTCGTAACCGTGGCCTGCACCGCGATCGTTGTCGGTCAGCGCGCGGAACGTGGTGAGCGTGGGCTTGCGCAGCACGAATTCACGGCCGTCAAGCGTGTACGAAACAATGCCGCCCTGCGTACGCGACAGCAGAATCTCACGACCGGATCCCTGCACGCCAGCATTCCAACGGCCAACGGTCACGATGCCGTCAACAGGCTTCGTCTCGCTGGCAGCAACCGGCTTGGAGCCTGCAACCACGGTCTGGCCGAACGACAGCTCGTAGCCCTTCGACGCCCACTCTTCCGCGGCGGCAAGGCGTTGGCTCACTTCGAGCGTGAGCTCGTTGGCTTGGCCTCGGTAGGCCTCCAACGGCCATTCAATATCGAAGTGCTTGGTTTCGCCAGCCGGCACATCAAAACGCTGTTCGGCCTGCCATACCGGCTCGCCATCCGCAAGCACGCGCGTAACGAACACATAGTCGGCGGTGGAAACGAACAGATTGTCATTCGCGATCTCAACGCCGGTTTCACCCGGCACAATGCGCACGTTGGCATACAGCTGCTTGACGTCTTGCGCCTTTGGCGACGGCGTGCGATCGGCGAACACAATACCGTCTCCGGCAAACTCGTAATCGCTCGGACGATCGCCGAAATCGCCGCCGTAGCAGAGACGTTCATCGCCATCGGGCAAGCGCACAAGAATCGCCTGAT
>ENA-OXEN01000125-OXEN01000125.1-human-gut-metagenome-genome-assembly--contig:-NODE-125-length-16382-cov-15.615116_pt1 | contig 16382 bp, 16 predicted proteins | sample MGYA00249358_ERZ652249 | MGnify/ENA primary metagenome ERZ652249 (study PRJEB26925, sample SAMN05826761) | human gut metagenome | biome: ENVO:2100002; feature: ENVO:00000062; material: ENVO:00002003... | reverse complement strand
TTTTTATTGCTAATTATGTCAAGTAATTACACCAAAAAACTCCATCCCCTAAAATACGTCAAATTTCCCCAAAAAGAATAGCAAAACAGACCGGTGAAAGCAAAAAGTGGCAGCTTTCCTGAGCGTTTCTGGGATTGCGTTTGAAAAGCCCCGGATTTGCCCTTCCTTTCTGGGATAAATTCCCTTTCCCTTTTTATTTGCACCCGAAAGAACGGCAAAATTATATTTGATTATTTTCAGTAAATGCTTTACAATGAACGAGTGTATTTTTACAGCAATTCCATTTCAGTTTGCGGGACAAAACGCGTTCCTCCCCCGCCGAAGGCGGGGGAGGAACGTAAACTTGTTGTAGAATTAACTGAAAATGCTGTAGTTGGTTGGAGGAAGTAATTTGTCAAGTTATGTAAATGAGATTAAGAGAAGAAGGACGTTCGCTATTATTTCCCACCCGGATGCGGGAAAGACGACCTTGACGGAAAAGCTTTTGCTTTACGGCGGAGCCATCACGCTGGCCGGTTCGGTCAAAGGGAAAAAAACCGCAAAGCACGCGGTTTCCGACTGGATGGAAATCGAAAAGCAAAGGGGAATTTCGGTTACTTCTTCCGTTATGCAGTTTAATTACAACGATTACTGTATTAATATTCTGGATACCCCGGGACATCAGGATTTTTCAGAGGACACCTACCGTACTCTGATGGCGGCGGATTCCGCCGTCATGGTGATCGACGCTTCCAAGGGCGTTGAAAAACAAACCCGCAAGCTTTTTAAGGTCTGCACGCTGAGGCATATCCCTATTTTCACCTTTATTAATAAAATGGACAGGGAAGCCAGAAGCCCGTTCGATCTTCTGGAAGAGATCGAAAAGGAACTGGGCATCCAGACCTTTCCCATGAACTGGCCGATCGGTTCCGGAAAAGAATTCAAGGGCGTCTATGACAGAAATAAAAAGGAGATCATCGCCTTTACCGCCAACAACGGCCAGCGGGAAGTGGAGGCGACGGAAGTCGAACTCAACGATGAAAAGCTGGAAGCCCTGATCGGCGGGGATCACCGCCGGACTTTGGTGGACGATATCGAGCTGCTCGACGGCGCTGGCTACGAATTTGATCTTAAAGCCGTCCGGAACGGAAAGCTTTCTCCGGTTTTCTTCGGTTCGGCGCTCACCAATTTCGGCGTGGAGCCGTTTCTTGAGGAATTTCTGAACATGACCACCCCACCGCTTCCCAGGGAAGCGGACACCGGCCTGATCGATCCTCTGACCAACGAGTTTTCCGCCTTTGTCTTTAAGATTCAGGCCAATATGAACAAGGCGCACCGCGACAGAATCGCATTCATGCGCATCTGCTCGGGCAGGTTTGAGAAGAATATGGAAGTTGTGCATATGCAGGGCGGAAAAAAGATGAAGCTTTCTCAGCCCCAGCAGATGATGGCGCAGGACCGCGAGGTGATTGACGAGGCCTACGCGGGCGATATCATCGGGGTGTTTGATCCCGGCATTTTTTCCATCGGCGACACCATCTGTACCCCGACGCAAAAATTCCTGTTCGGTGGGATTCCGACCTTTGCGCCGGAGCATTTCAACCGTGTGCAGCAGGTGGACACCATGAAAAGAAAACAGTTTGTCAAGGGAATCTCTCAGATTGCGCAGGAAGGCGCCATCCAGATTTTTCAGGAGTTGGGCGGCGGTATGGAAGAAGTAATTGTCGGCGTGGTGGGGACTCTTCAGTTCGACGTTCTGGAATACCGTTTGAAAAACGAGTATAATGTCGACATCCGCATGGAGGGGCTGCCGTATCAGTATATCCGCTGGATTGAAAACGAAGGGCTTGACCCCAAAATGTTGAACCTGACGTCTGACACAAAACGGATTCAGGACCTGAAGGGCAACCGCCTTCTGATTTTCGCAAATGAATGGAGCATCCGCTGGGCACAGGAGCACAATCAGGGCCTGAACCTTGCGGAATTCGGCAGATAACGGCGAATACAGTATTGGAGGGGCTCTTGTGCGATTTATGAGGAGCTTTAATGCGTTTGTTGAGAAATGGATGGCGCTGGTTACGCCGTTCTGCCTTTTTATGGGCGTGCTTTTCACGTCTCAGTTCAGCCGGATTTTGTTTCTGGTGCCTTATATTTTTGCGTTTATGACTTTTTGCGGCAGCCTGGGGTCAAGGTTTTCCGACATCAGGCGGGTGGTGCAGCACCCGCTGCCGCTGTTTCTGTCCGTTTTGATTTTGCATGCGGTTCTGCCGCTTCTTGCGCTCGGAACCGGAAATCTGTTTTTTTCCGGAAGTCCGTACATCATTACCGGTATGGTTATGGAATTCGTCGTGCCAAGTGCCGTGGTCAGCACCATGTGGGTTTCCATCTATTGCGGCAGCACACCGTTCACGCTGGCCCTCCTGCTGATCGATACGCTTCTCGCTCCGTTCAGTGTACCGTTCAGTTTACATCTTCTCGTCGGCTCGAATGTGCAGGTCGACACCGTGGGCATGATGAAGGAGCTTTTGCTGATGGTGGGTATCCCGGCGCTTGTGGGGATGACGCTGAATCAGCTTACCGGGGGCACGGTCAAACAGACCCTGTCGCCCAGGCTCGCGCCGTTCGGGAAAATCGCGCTGATGCTGGTGGTCTGTGCCAATTCGTCCAAGGTGGCGCCCTTCATCCGCAATATGACGCCGCGACTCTTTGCGGTGGCCGGGGCCATTCTGCTGCTTGCCGTGCTGGGGTACGCACTGGGCTGGGCCTTTGCGGTGGTGCTGAAACTGAAACGGGAGCTTGTCGTATCCATGACGTTCGGCTGCGGAATGAGAAATATCAGCGCGGGCGCGGTCATTGCCGCAGCGTATTTTCCGGCGGAGGTCATGTTCCCGGTTATGATCGGGACGCTCTTTCAGCAGGTGCTGGCCGCGTGTTTTGCCCAGCTGCTTATCAAACGCTGCGGCGTTCAGAAAGCAGCCTGATTTTTCACGAAAAAAGAGTTGCTTTCGGTGCTTACAATACTGAATCATACAAAACGCGCCCTGACCGGGTTTTAATCCGGGTCAGAGCGCGTTTTTTTGGTGGCCTTTCGGTTCAGTTCCTGTTTTCCGCCAGAATTTCCAGCCAATATCCGTCGGGGTCGGCGATGAAATACAGGTCCATGTCGTGATTTTCGTAGCAGATACATCCCATTTCCTTGTGCAGGGCATAGGCTTCTGCCTTGTCGGGCACACTGAACGCGATGTGGATTTCGTTGTCGCCCAGATTGTACGGTTCTTTGCGGTCGCGCAGCCAGGTCAGTTCAAGCTGATGCTCCGTCTGTCCGTCGCCTAAAAACGCAAGGATAAAGGAGCCGTCCGGGGCGGTTTTGCGCCTGATTTCCGTCAGTCCGAGCGCCCTTTTGTAAAACGCGATGCTCTTGTCTAAATCAAACACGTTCAGGTTGTTGTGAAGAAATTTCGCTTTCATAAAACACCTCCGTCTTTTATGGATTTATTATATTGCATATCGGGCTGCTTTTCAATGATCCGATTGTCCAAAAGCAGAGCGCTCAGGTTGTTTTTTTAATAAAATCAAGATATAATTATTTTAAGTATTTTCCAATATGTCCAACAGCAATTCCATTTCAGCTTGCGGGACAAAATATGTTCCTTGTTTTAGAATCAACCGGAAATGCGGTAGGGATTGCGGTTATACGGATTTACAGTAAGTGAAAACAAGGGGAAGTGGTTTTATTTTTGAAACATTCATCGGCGTTCTCGAAAAATGCGTGCTGTTCAATGGCATCACCCCCGCCGAGATTGCACAGATGCTGAACTGCCTTTCTCCCCGCGGAGCGGATTACGCAAAGGGAGGCTTGGTCGCTCAGGCCGGGGGACCGATGCAGGAAATCGGAATCGTGCTTGACGGCGCGGTTGCGGTTACGAAGGAAACGCCGCTCGGCGAACGGATCGTTTTAAATAAAATCCAGCCCGGGGGAATTTTTGGGGAAGTGGCGGCTTTGTCCGACCTTCAGTGTTCCCCCGCGACGATTTTCGCGCTGGAAAAAAGCACAGTGATGTTTATCCGGCCGTCTAAAATTTTAATGCCGTGCAGCAGAACCTGCCGCTGGCATACCTCGCTGACGGAAAATCTGATTCATCTTGTGGCGGACAGGGCGCTGTATCTGAACCGCAAAATTGACTTTCTCACGATCAAAAGCATGCGCGGAAAGCTCTGCACTTATCTTTTCGAGCAGTACCGCAAGTCGGAGAAACAGCGCTTCACTCTGCCGTACAACCGCAATGAGCTTGCGGATTTTCTCAATGTTTCCCGCCCGTCCATGTCCCGCGAGCTCGGCCGGATGCGCGACGAGGGAATCCTCGCCTTTCGCGGGGACAGCTTCGAACTGCTCGACGTGGAAAAGCTGAAAAGCTTTGTACAGTAAAAACCTGAAAACGGAAGGAGAGGGACAAATGAACAGCCCAAACAGCCGGATTCTGAAAGCCATGGTCCGCTACAACGAGGGGGACCCTAAAAGGGTACAGCACGCGCTGAAGGTATATGCGTTTGCAAAGTCCATCGGCGAGCTGGAAGGTCTGGATGAAAACATGATGGAGATTCTGGAGCTTGCCGCCATTCTTCACGATATCGGAATCCGGAACAGCGTACGGAAATACGGCTCCTCCTCCGGAAAATATCAGGAGCTGGAGGGCCCTCCGGTCGCGGAAATAATCCTTCTGGAAGCCGGTATCCCGCGGGCGGTGATCGACCGCGTCTGCTTCCTGATCGGCCACCACCACACCTATACCGAAATCAGCGGCCCGGATTATCAGATTCTGGTCGAGGCGGATTTTCTGGTCAATCTTTATGAGGACGGCATGGCCGAAGCGCAGGCACGGTTCGTTCTGCAAAAATATTTCAAAACGGAAACGGGAAAAGAATATCTTTCCGAAATGTATCTGAACTCCCTGAACGGAGCGGCGGTTTGAAAAGTCCTTTCCTTTATTCCAATGACAATAAACGGTATCATACGCTGAGCTATCATCTGAAAAACCGGTTTGACCGCCGAGTGTTTAAGGCGGTGATCGACGCGGGCTTTACCTGCCCGAATCTGGACGGCACCAAGGGCCTCGGCGGCTGCACGTATTGCCTGTCCGGCAGCGGGGATTTTACCCACGGGGCGTACAGGAGCGTTGCCGAACAGGTGCGCATGGAGCTTGATCGGGTGCGCGAAAAAATACCCGGCGCGGATGTGATTGCCTACTTTCAGGCGCACACCAACACCTATGCGCCGCTTCCCAAGCTGCGGGAGCTGTACGAATCCGCTCTGGGCGTCGAAGGCGTGTGCGGGATCAGCGTTGCCACGCGCGCGGACACGCTGGAACCGGAAACGATGGATTATCTGGCCGGACTGTCCGGAAAAACGTATCTGACGGTGGAGCTGGGGCTGCAGACCATCCATGACGCCACCGCCGAAAAAATCAACCGCTGCCATTCTTACGCCGCGTTTATCGAGGCTTTTCAGGTGCTCAAATCCCGCGGCATCCGTGTCTGCGTGCACATCATCAACGGGCTTCCGGGAGAGACCCCGGAAATGATGCTGGACACCGCCCGGGCGGTCGGCGCACTGGGAGCGGATGCGGTGAAAATCCATCTTCTGCAGATCATGCGGGGAACTCCCATGGAGCGCCAGCTTGCGGCGGGGGAGATCGTCCCCATGACGCGGGAAGGGTATCTCGATGTCGTCTGCTCCCAACTGGAGGTTCTGCCGCCCGAAACGGTGATCGAACGGATCACGGGGGACGGCGCCCACGATCAGCTGATCGCGCCGCGCTGGGGTGTGGATAAAATCGCCGTGCTCGGCGGCATCGACCGCGCGCTTGTCCAAAAAGATACCTGGCAGGGAAAACGGTATGTATAAAAATAGAGCGCCTTTCCAACCGGAAAGCGCTCTGAGAGTGTCGAAAAAGCTGTCAGGCGTCAAGACATCGTGCGAAAGCGAAAAGAAAAGCCCAATGGGCCTCGCTCCGTGAGGGAGGTGGCGCACCCGGCGTGCCGGAGAGAGTTAACTCCTTCAGTCAGGCTTTGCCTGCCAGCCACCCTCAAAGAGGGAGCCCAAAAGAGGCTGTGCGGCTTTATCGGCCGTCAGGAACGCATTCCCGCTCTATTTGTCGGCGTTCGGATAGGGAATGATGTCTCCCCTTTGGGTAAAGAATGCGATCCGGCCGCGGTAGCTTTCCGTACGGCTGTCGGTTTTCAGCTCTTCAAACACGGCGGTGTTTTCGCTGAAATGCATCGGTACCGCCAGCTCTGCGCCCACGGTTCTCATAAAGTAATCCAGACCGCGCAGCGCGTGTTCTTCCAGCCTGGGGTCGGCGGGAACAAACGCGATATCGATCGCTTCGCCTTTCAGCGTGTCGATCTGTTCCCTGTAACGGCGGGTCATTTCGCGGTTGTCGCTGTCGGGCTCCCCGTTCCAGTACCAGTCGTTTAAATCCCCGGCGTGATAAATGCACAGGCCGTCCGCCTGAATGAGGAACGCCACGCCGATATCGGTGGAATCGAGCGTGCGCACGCTCAGGTCGCCAAGGTCGTATTCCTGTCCGGGAGCAACCCTGATTACGTCCTCAGAGGTTTTGATATCGTCGGAGAGTACGTAGCGGATTTTCCCGACGGTTTTGCGCCAGTTGAAAATCCTCGGGTTATAGTGGTCGGGGTGGCTGTGAGAGACAAAGACGACCACATCGAGGTCTTTGATTTCCTCCGGGTCGACGACGCCCTTTTCGAGCCCGCAGCCTTTCGGGGAGTCAAGGTAGTAATCGAAGATAAAAAAATGACGGTCCGTTTTCAGCGTGAATCCGCTGTTGTACAGATATCTGATTTCGGCTTTCATACGATTCTCCTTCCGTTCGGAGCGGTTACTGCATGCTGCCGCCCTCGATGATGCCCGCTTTGCTCAGGTTCTGCTTGTGTTCCTCATAGGTTTTCGCGTAGTAGTAATTTCCGCTGGAATCGGCGGCAAAGTAAAGGTAGTCGGTGTCTGCCGGGTTGACCGCGGCGTTCAGCGCGGCTTTGCCGGGATTACAGATGGCCCCGACCGGCAGAGCGGGGCATTTCCGGGTATTATAATAGGAATTGTAGCGGTTGATATCGCCGGTGAGGTTGGGCTTCAGATATTTTTCCACATAAATGACCGTTACATCCGCCTGAAGCTTCATACCGGCCTTCAGCCGGTTGTGGAACACGGAGGACACCTTTGCCATCTCGTTTACGTTTCCCGACTCCTTCTCAATAATCGAGGCAAGGGTGACAATCTGGTCGGTGGTCATACCGGAATAGGTGTAGTTGCCGCCGATTTTGCTTTCGGCGTTTTTCAGCATTTTGCCGAGCGCGTCCTGCGGCTTCATGTTCTTGTAAAATTCATAGGTATCGGGGAAAAGGTATCCTTCCAGCTTGTAGCAGCGGTTCGCGTTGGAACCCAGCTTGCCGATCAGGGAATAATAGCTGAAATCGTAAGAATTCGCAGTGCTCAGCAGTTCGCTTTTTTTGCAGACGCCGTTCGCTTCCAGCCGGTCGCCGATCTGTGACAGCGTATATCCTTCGGGGATTACCACGCGCACGGTCTGGGCCTTTTCCGGCTGGGAAGGGGAAGCGGGCGCGGAAGAAGCACTCTGCTTTTGGGAGGAGGTCCCCTTGGAAGAGGTCACTGCCTGGGAGGAGACGGAAGAAACTCCGGAACTGTCCGCCGGGCCGGAGGATGCCTCCGGTTCGGAAGAACCCGTCTCGCTGACTGAGGCGCTGCTTGCCTGACTGGAGGACTCGCTGCTTCCGTCGTTTTTTGAACAGGCGGAAAGAGAAAAGCAAACTGCCAGTACGGTCAGCATTGCAAGAAATTGTTTCATGTATTGAATCACCTTTTATTCTATCATTTTCTACTATTTTATAACCTTTTTCTATGTAATTCAATAGAATGGGTCATTCTTTGACATCTCCAAAAAAAGGAAAACAGATCACTGAACCGTTAAGGGAGGTAATTTTTTGGAATTCAGCTTTGAAAAATACGGACAGCAGCTCCTTCTGCTTCTGGAATCATCCCTGCCGAGGATTCTGGGCGCCCTGCTGATTTTAGGAATCGGCTGGTGGCTGAGCAACCAGGCAGTCAGACTGATGTTCCGCGCGATGTCGCGCTCAAAGACGGATACGGGCCTCGTTACTTTTATCAGCTCTCTCGCCAAAGTGCTGCTGAAAATGATCGTATGCATTACGGCGGCGGCCCAGCTCGGCATGAACGTCGGTTCCATTATTGCCGCGATCGGCGCGGCGGGACTGACGGTCGGCCTTGCCGTGAAAGACAACATGGCCAACATCGCCTGCGGCGCGCAGATCATCTTTACAAAGCCGTTCCGCGTCGGGGATTACATCCTCTTTGAGGAGACGGAAGGAACGGTCGAGCGGATCGAAACCATGTTCACCACGCTCAGGACCTTCGACAATAAAGAGGTCGTCATTCCGAACTCCAAAATCACCTCCGGCGTCATCGTCAATTATTCCGCCATGGCGACCCGCCGTCTGGACCTGAAATATACCGTCGGTTATGACGAGGATATCGGAAAGGTGAAAGGTCTGCTCGAAAATCTGTCCGGACGGAATTCGATGGTGCTCGACAGCCCCGCTCCGCTGGTCGTGGTCGGTGAATACGGGGAAAACGGCGTCACTGTGGAGGTAAGGGCGTGGTGCAAGACGGACGATTACCTGACCCTCTATTTCGACATGCAGGAAAAGGTAAAGCTTGCGTTTGACGAAGCGGGCATCCGGATTCCTCACAATCAGCTCGATGTCCATGTGAAGCCCGAAGAATAATAGTACGGTCCAAATGATGAAGAGCGGCAGCCCTGCAAAACAGGACTGCCGCTCTTTCAGGCTGCCTATAAAAGTTCATTGCGGTCGTCTTGCCGGAAACGCACAGCTTACGCCAGCGCCTGCTGAAGATCGTACAGAATATCGTCGATGTGCTCGGTGCCGATGGAAAGACGGACGGTGTTCGGCTTGATGCCGGACTGGAGCAGCTCGCTTTCGTTCATCTGGGAATGGGTGGTGCTCGCCGGGTGGATGACCAGCGATTTCACGTCGGCCACGTTTGCCAGCAGGGAGAAAATTTCAAGACGGTCGATAAAGTCTTTGGCTTCCTCTGCGCCGCCTTTGATCTCAAACGTGAAGATGGAGCCTGCGCCGTTGGGGAAATATTTGTTATATAAAGAGTTGTATTTGCTGTCCGGTAAAGCGGGGTGGTTGACACGCTCCACCTTCGGGTGCTTGGAAAGGAAATCCACTACCTTCAAAGCGTTCTCAACATGACGCTCCACACGAAGGGAAAGGGTCTCAAGGCCCTGTAGCAGCAGAAAGGAGTTAAACGGGCTGATGGTTGCGCCGGTATCTCTTAGCAGGATCACACGGATTCTGGTCACAAAAGCTGCCGCGCCGACATTCTTTGTAAAGCTGATGCCGTGGTAGCTCGGATCGGGCTCGCTCAGCCACGGGAATTTTCCGGAGGCTTCCCAGTCAAAGTTACCGCCGTCGACGATGACTCCGCCCAAAGAGGAGCCGTGGCCGCCGATAAACTTTGTTGCGGAATGGACGACTACATCCGCGCCGTGCTCAATGGGGCGCAGAAGGTACGGCGTCGCAAAGGTGTTGTCCACAATCAGGGGAATTCCGTTTTTGTGCGCGATCGCGGCGACCGCGTCGATGTCGATAATGCTGGAGTTCGGGTTGCCGAGCGTTTCAATAAAAAACGCCTTAGTATTCGGCTGAATCGCTTTTTCAAAGCTTCCTTCCACATCGGGGTCGACAAACGTGGTGGTAATGCCGAAAGCCGCGAGCGTATGTTCCAGCAGATTGTAGGTTCCGCCGTAAATCGTGTTGGCGGAGACGATATGGTCGCCCGCGTGGGCAACATTTTCAATCGCATAGGTAATGGCGGACGCGCCGGACGCGGTGGCCAGCGCTGCTACGCCGCCTTCCAGAGCGGCAATGCGCTGCTCAAATACATCGGAGGTGGGGTTCATCAGTCTGCCGTAGACGTTGCCGCCTTCCGTCAGGCCGAAGCGGCCCGCAGCCTGCGCGGAATCCTTAAACACAAAGGAAGTGGTCTGGTAAATCGGAACCGCTCTCGCGTCCGTTGCGGAATCCGGCTTTTCCTGTCCCGCGTGTACCTGTATGGTTTCAAACTTGTATTTTCTTTCACTCATTGTCGTTACTCCTTCTGTCTATTTATTTCCGTATTCCGTATCCCAGAAAATTACAAAATTTATTTCCTGTTACAACAATAGGAGGCGCACATTCGGTCATACAGAAAGAGGGGACGGTTCAGCTTGTGAAAAGGGTGGGATTTTGTCTTCATAGGGCTCCTCCTTTGATGTAATATTACAATTCATATCAATTTAGTAATATATTATTGACATAGTACTACGTTAAAAGAGAAATGTCAAGGGCTTTTTTTTGAAAAAGCGCTCCGGTAGGCGCGAAGCTCCTGACTTTCCGGGGCGCACAGTGGCTCAGGTGATCTGAAAAATGTAAAACTTCAGGTAATTGGTTTCCGGCACATTCCATAGAATAGGGTGGTCGGGGGACTGCTGCCTCGCTTCAATCTGGCGGAGCGACACCTGGGCGTCAAACGCCGCGCTGCGCAGCATGCTGCTAAAGAGTTCCTCCGTCATGAAATGGGAGCAGGAGCAGGTCGCAAGGTAGCCGCCGCGCGGCAGCAGCTTCATGGCGCGCAAATTGATTTCCTTGTACCCCTTCATCGCGTGGTCGACGGTCTGGCGTGATTTGGTAAAGGCCGGCGGGTCGAGCACGATCAGGTCGTAGCCGTCCTTTTTCCCCATTGGCATCTGCGGCAGCAAGTCGAACACATTGGCTGTCTGGAAGCTCATTTTTTCCTGCAGCCGGTTGCGCCCGGCGTTTTCCTCCGCCATGGCAACCGCGTCGGCGGAAATGTCCACCGCGTGTACGTGTTCCGCTCCGCTCTTCGCCGCGTTCAGCGCAAAGGAGCCGGTGTGGGTAAAGCAGTCCAGCACCCGCTTGCCGGGGCTGATTTTCGCGACCGCCTGCCGGTTGTACTTCTGGTCGAGGAAAAACCCGGTTTTTTGTCCGTTTTCAAAGTCGACGGCGTATTCGATCCCGTTCTCCGTGATTGTCGTCCGGGTCGTCTGCGGGGTTTCCAGCCCGTCGACAGGGAAGAAACCTTTCTTTTGCTGCATTCCTTCCAGCTCGCGGATTGCGACGTCGTTACGCTCGTAGATGCCGTCTATGTTCTGGCCGTCCTCCCTCAGAATTTTGCACAGCAGGGGGAAGAGGACGGGTTTCAGCTTTTCCATGCCGAGAGAAAGCGTCTGTGCGACCAGTATGTTGCGAAAGCGGTCCACCGTCAGCCCGGGGAAAAGATCCGCCTCGCCGAAAATGATCCGGCAACAGGAGACGTCGTTCCCCATCACGGTTTTGCGGTACTCCCATGCGTGACGCAGGCGGCGCTCGAAAAAAGTCCCGTCAAAGACGTCGTTCGCGCTGCGGGAAATCAGCCGGATTCTGATTTTGGAGTGGTCGTTGATAAATCCGGTGCCCAGATATTTTTCGCGGATGCTGAAAACGTCGACCAGTCCGCCGTTTTCATACGAACCTTCTATCTTGAGAATCTCCGTGTTGTAGACCCACGGGTGCCCGGACAGAATACTGTTTTCCGCCTTGCGGGTCAGCGTGATCTTAGGGTATCTTCTGTTTTGCTTCATAAATTTTCCTCACAACCTGAAATAATTTTACAGCCGGCCGCCGGATTTCGTATCAAGCGCGGCGAAGGACAAGCCTGTAATGATGGATTTATTATAGCATAAAATTGTCAGCTTACAAGGAGCGTGTCTTATTCATTTTCTGTTCCCGCCCGTCAAAAAAAGACAAATTTATCATTTTTCGCCGCCATCGTTTACAGTTTTGTAGCAACCACTTACAGTCTTGTTGCTTTTCTTGCTTTCACCGCCGGTGGGTACTATGATAAATTTGTAAAGTAAAAATGATAGGGGAGGAATTTCAATGAAAACAGGGAAGTTTGCGGCTGCGGTTATTTTGGTGGCTTTATTGACAATTCTGACCGCCTGCTCAAAAGCCGGAACGGCTCAGAACGGGAAACCGGAAATCTTTCAGCCCGCGCAGTCGGTACAGAACATCGACCGGAACGAAGCAATGAACGCCGTCAAAAATATGATCCGTTTGGATTACACAAAATACAAAATCGGCCTGATCAACGGAAGCTTTGAATATCAGGGAAATCAGTACTATCAGTTCCTGATTTCCGATAAAAACGAGTCCATAGAGCCGTCCATCATCGTCAGCAAGCACAACGGCGCCGTCCTTTGCTATTATCCGGACAGCACCGTGACGGAGGTCTATCAGGACGGGGTGTTCAAATCCAAATGCTGAACATCTCCGAGGCATTCAATAAATAGCTGCTGATAAAAAACGCCCGAATGAACTGCACCCCATTTGTTTTCAGTATGGTATATTGAAAACAAATGGGGTGCTTTGCTGTGCCAAAAGGAATACCGCAGGGTACGCCCCTCTTGAAGACGGCATAAAAGGCGTGGCTTGATCCGTCCGGAAAAGAACGCTCTTTATTCCCTTGCGGACTCATCCCGGAGGAGTACGACCGCTATTTCATAAAGCAGCTTTCGTTTTTCCGCAGGGAGCACTTTCAGCAAGTCCGTAAATTCCTCCAGCTTATAATTGTCGTTTCCGGTGGACGTCCCTTCCAACAGATAGGTTAAATTGACCGAGAGAAGGTCGGCGATTTTCCCCAGTATTTTCAGACTTGGCTGTGTATTGGCCCGTTCAACCCTTGAGATATATTCCGGTGTAACGGAAAGCAATTCCGCCAGATGAGCCTGAGTATAATTCCTGTCACGGCGGGCCTGTTTGATCCTGTGCCCAATCGCCTTATAATCAATAGTCATAAAAATCCACCTGTCCAATATTTTCATATTTTTAGTATAGTGTATGGAACAACGCCATAAAGGAATATATGAGTAATTATTGATCATATAGGTTCTTATACTGGATAAGAGTTGACGCAACCAATGGATTTTCCGGCCCGGTTTTTCAATGAAGCCAAACAGGCACGTTCTCTTTCCCCTCGTTGCATGTCAATAAACGGAATGTTATAATGACAAAAAGTTCCAGAAAAAGTCGACATAACATAACAGAAATGAAAGCCGGACGGAAAATATTCGTGAATCTGCTCACATAATCAAGAAGTTGATGTTGACTTGATCAGAAGGGGGCTTTTAAAGTTGTGTGTGCCTTTTTCTGGACTTTTTTTAAATGAAAGGAAGGAAGTTTAATATATGGAATCGTTTGAAAGTGTTGATAAAACGCTGCAGAGAGGGTTGACAAAATTTGTAAAGCTTCGTCTGAAAATTCATCATAAAAAATACAAACAGGAAAAGGAAAAACGTGATTTTAAGCTGAACCGCAAACTGGATCAGGAGTTTAACGAACTACTGATCCTGCTGGAAAAGGATCAAAAGCACTTGCTGGTCGATTACACGGACCATCTTTGCCAGAAATATTTTGGGCTTGACCGGTGGTTCTACGAGCGTGGGTTAATGGATTGTCAGAGTTACTATAAAGGACGATGGAGGGATGTAATGGGCTGTCAGGTTCTGCAGGATAAAAAAACAGATCCAAGATAAGCCGAAATTCTGTAATATAGGGGCGGCGGACGGACTCGTCTGCCGCCTTTTTGTGAACTTACACGGAATAGAAAATGAATCACGGAAATATCTTGAAAATATTTACCTGTAAGTTAATATTGACATATTAATCCATATTATGCATAATAGTTACAAGAAAACATTTTTTCTTTGCTATTGGAATTTGAAACCGAAATGATCAAACTAATTTGCGGCTTTCAGAAACCGACCGTAATAAAGGAGATGGATCAAGGTGGTCACTGAAAAGAAGGTCTACACAAACAAAGATGTCTATAGTAAAAACGGAATCTTACTGGTGGCAAAAAATGAATTGCTGACCAAAGAAGTACAGGAAAGACTGCAGTCGATCGGCGCTCTGAACTTCCGGCAACCCGAAAGTGATTCACCGGAAAGAACAGACGGCGTCGGTGAGGAAGAGACCATACGGAAAAGCTGTGATCATATGCAGAAGAAAATGGGGCAGAACGGCACCGTTTTGTTGTCAAAGGCTTCGGATATTCTGACCGCCGTCCTTTTTCAGTCCAAAGAAATGCCATGGTGGGCAGCAGTGCTTGCTCTGGAAAATTATATAGACTGGCTTTATACCCACTGTGTTGATGTTGCGCTTCTGTCGACGATGATGGCAATTGAGCTCCGGTATTCCGATTCCCGGCTCACTCAGCTTGCACTGGGCGGTTTTTTGCATGACGTCGGCAAACTCTTAATCCCCAAATCAATGCTTCAGAAGCCCTCCGAATTGAGCAGGGACGAATATATGATTATGAAGCAGCACTGTGTTCTGGGAGCGGAAATGTTACAGGGGATTGAGGTCCCGTCCGTTTGCCTGAACATTATTCTGCAGCATCATGAAAGGCTTGACGGCAGCGGATATCCGAACGGACTGAAGGAAAGTCAAATTTCAGAGGAAGCCCGGATCGTCATGATCGCGGACGTTCTGGATGCAATGACCTCTTATCGGCCTTATAAGAAAGAAAAAAGCATGAGCGAAGCTTTTCTGGAACTACAGAAAGAAGACGGGCTGTACAGTCCTGATTTGCTGAAGCAGTTTGAAAAACTGTTGGGTCACGCAAAAACAGGGTAGGATACCAGAGAGCTGTTGCAAAATGAATTTACGATGGAAAATGGTATAAAGCAAATAGCGTCAACAACAAGAAAATGCGCCTTGAAACGGGCTTCAAAAGCCCGTTTCAAGGCGCATTTGTGCGTGATGCTGTTGAAGGGGCTGTTTTGCAACAGGCCCTTTTCGGGATATGCCGAAACCGGAAAAACTTATGCGATACCGATTGCTTTTTTAATGAAATAATACAGAAAAGGAAGAAGAATGGCCGGCAGCATGTTGCCGACCTTTATTTTTTTGATTTTCAGCATGTTCAGCCCGATCGCCATAATCAGGACGCCGCCGATGGCCGAAATTTCCCGTATCATTTCGTCGGTCAGCAGCGATTTGAGAGAAGACGCCAGCAGCGTGATCATGCCCTGATAAAGGAATACGGCCGCGGCGGAAAAAATCACGCCGAAGCCCATGGCAGAGCTGAGGAAAATAGACGTGATACCGTCGAGTACCGATTTGGCGAACAGCGTCTGGTGATTGCCGGTCAGCCCGCTTTCAATGGAACCGACGATCGCCATGGAGCCGACGCAGAACAAAAGGCTGGCGGCCACAAAGGCTTTTGCGACGCTGCCGTCCGTGCTTGAAGTCCTGCTTTCGATCAGCTGGCCCAGCCCCGCGAGCCGGTCCTCAATTTTCAGCGCCTCGCCGATGATGCTGCCGATTACCAGGCTGAAAATCAGCAGCACCAGATCGTTTGTTTTGATGGCGCCCATTATTCCGATCAGCAGGACGGACAGCGCGACCCCGTCCATAATGGTTTCACGGTAATGATTCCGGATACCGCTTTTTAAAATCAGTCCCAGCGCCGTTCCCAGCGCAATGGACAGCGCGTTGACAATGGTTCCTAACATGTTTCAGCACTTCCTCGTTTCTTCATATGGTTTTAATCATATCTCATTTTGGGAATCGGTGTCAATAAGATTAACTTTTTGGCGAAGATATGATATGATAGTCTCATTCAAAGAGAAGGGGATGGTAAGGTGAATAAGGCGGCAATTCGGGTTTTTGCGGTTGGCGCCAGAGAAAAACTCATCGCGTCCGTCTCCCGGCGCGCCGTCGAACTGACGGCGCAGAAACGAAACCCATTTCCCGGGCTGACACAGGACATTGAAAACAGCGGCTTTCAGACCGTGGTGGAGGAAGTCTCCTATACGTGGTTCATCCGTATCATCGGCATCCGGTTCATGGAGGTCAACGGCTATCTGCCGGGGAAGGTACGCGTCCTTTCTTCCGGGCAGCCGGGACAGCTTCTTCCGGATATTCTGGCGGCCGAACCGCCGGAGGACCGGTCGGACGAGCGCTTTACCGCGATTTTTATTTCTGTCTGCCGGTCGCTTGCCAAAGTCCTTCCGGAGTATTTTGAAAGCGAATGTGATTATCTGGAACCGCTGCTGCAGTTGTCCTTCCGGGAGGAAGACGGAGTTGTCCGCAGCCTTGTGGACGGAATTTCCGAGGGGGACTTCCGGGAAGCGGTTGAGATCATCGGCTGGCTGTACCAGTATTACAACGATGCCCGCCGGAACGAGGTCATCAGCCTTTACGGCGGCAGGGTG
>ENA-OXEN01000124-OXEN01000124.1-human-gut-metagenome-genome-assembly--contig:-NODE-124-length-16399-cov-15.115884_pt1 | contig 16399 bp, 13 predicted proteins | sample MGYA00249358_ERZ652249 | MGnify/ENA primary metagenome ERZ652249 (study PRJEB26925, sample SAMN05826761) | human gut metagenome | biome: ENVO:2100002; feature: ENVO:00000062; material: ENVO:00002003... | reverse complement strand
CTTGCTCAGGTAGCGGAGGAAGCAGCCAAACACAAAGGGGTAATCTGGACACATGTCATTAGTCTGCGTCGGGAAGATGCTGTACGGCTTGGTTATGACAGCGCGGCTCAGTGGGAAGAACTGCTGCGGAGCAAAAAAGCTATGCTCTGCAAAAACATGAAGATATCTGCTGAAAATCTTCAATGGTATGCTGCATTTCATAACGAAAGCCATCACCCTCATGTTCACCTTATGGTGTATTCCCGAAATGAAAAAGAGGGTTACCTGACCAAACACGGAATTGAGACCATGCGCTCCGAACTTGCGCACAGCATTTTCCGCCAAGAATTTATGAGTATTTATGAGCGCCAGAATCAAAGCAGACAGTCGCTCAAGAATACCGCGGAATCTGTGATGCGGGAGCTGATTCAAAAAATCCAGTCGGATATCTGTGAAAACAAAGCCATTGAAGAAAAAATCATACATCTTTCTGAGCGGCTCAAGAAAACTGGCGGGAAAAAAGTATACGGCTATCTGAAGCCCGAATTAAAAATTCTGATTGATCAGATTGTAGATGAACTTGCAAAGGATGAGAGGGTTTCTCAGTTCTATGTGCTGTGGAACGAAGCGCAAAATGATATTCTAAAAATGTATACTGGACATTTTCATGACCTTTCTCCCCTGTCTGCTCAAAAGCAATTTAAAAGCATTAAAAACATGGTGATTGCCGAAGCTCTGAAAATCGGCAATCACCATGTTACATTTGAGGACGAAACGGTATTGGAACCGGTCGTTTCAGAGGATGAGGAGCAAAGCACGCTGCCACCGGCAGAAGAACTACCTGCGTTCGGAGAGAATTTTCCCGACGCCGTGGATGAGATTCTTCCTGATGAGCAGGCATTCCTGAAGTGTTCTTCCACCAGGAATGGATCTGAAGGATCTCGTTGCCAAGTGGCATGGAGTGATCGTTATCAGGAGGCCCGAAAACGCCTCTACGGCTATGAGAAAATCGAACCGGACTTTGAATCGGCATATCGGTTATTTTTAGAAGAAGCAGAAACCGGAAATGCTCTTGCCATGCAGGATCTTGGCAGGATATACAAAGATGGTCTTGGCGTTGAGAAAAATGAGGCTGAGGCACAGCAATGGTGCCATAAAGCACTACGGACTTTTAAAACGGTGGAAAAAGAAAATCCAAAACCCTATATTGAATACCGCATCGGGAAAATGTATGCCGCAGGATTGGGAACCGCACAAAACTATTCAAAGGCCGCAAATTGGTTCGATATGGCGGTCTCGCAAAATCACAAATTCGCTCAGTATAGCTTGGCCGAATTGTATTACCAAGGGAATGGAGTAAATCAGAATTATAAAACAGCTTTCTTTTTGTTTGCTAAGTCATCCAGTCAAGGCAATCCCTATGCGTCCTATGAGTTGGCCAAGATGTTCCGGCATGGTCTTGGAACGAAAAAAAGTGCTGAACAAGCTGATGAATGCTTTCAGAAAGCGTTCATCGGATTTTCTCTTCTTGAAAGAAAAAATCGTGATGACAAGCTGCAGTATCGGCTTGGACATATGCTCTATACCGGAACCGGTACGGATAAAAGTGTCCCGGCCGCAATCAGATATTTTGAAAAAGCTGCAAAGCTTGGCAACGTTCATGCGCAGTATATGCTTGGTAAAATTTATCTCAATACCGATGATGGAACTGAAAACATTGCTAAAGCTCTGCTATGGTTTACCAAAGCTGCTAAGAGTGGGAATGATTTGGCTCAGTACGCACTTGGAAAGCTCTACAGGGACGGCTGCCACGTTGAAAGGGATTTTTCAAAGGCAGTTGATCTTTTTACCCATTCGGCGGAACAGAAAAACCAATACGCCGCATACGCACTCGGCAAGCTGTTCCTTTCTGGTGATATTGTGAAAGACACATCCAGTGCGGTTAAATGGCTGGAATTGTCCGCCGGCCTTGGAAATTCATTTGCACAGTATTCACTGGCAAAATTATATTTTGCGGGTGAAGATGTACCTAAAGATATTCCACGAGCTATAAATTTGATGGAAGAATCAGCGCGGCAAAATAATCAATATGCACAGTATCAGTTAGGAAAGCTATACCTTTGGGGCGTAGACATAGCTAAGGATGTCGATGCGTCGATAAAATGGCTGACCACCTCTGCTGAACAGGGAAACCCATATGCCCAGTATGCGCTCGGAAAACTGTACCTGACAGGCCATGATGTATTGAAGGATCGTGAGGCCGCATTAAAATGGCTTACGAAATCGTCAGAACAAGGTAACATCTACGCTCAATTTTTAATTGACCATATCGACTCTTCACATGAGCCTTCCGTACTGCTGATCGCTACAAGGCTGATGCATCATCTCGCAAATATTTTCGATGAGGAACCGTCTTGGTATGGAAGTGGTCAGTCGGCACGAATTGATCGTAAACTGCTGCAAAAGATGCATCAAAAAAAGATGGCGCAGGGACACGCTCACAACGATTACGCTCCCAAACAAATCTATTGAATTTATGTTTCTTCCAGATACTCTCATAAGGTATCCGGATTTTTCTGTTTAGGGCTGAATGATCAGGAAGGAGCTGAACCATGGAATACGTTCCCCTAACCGATGAACAAAAAAAAGAAGCCAACTCGGTTGACTTGGTGGAATTTTTAGAAAAGCACGGAGAGCACCTGATTCGTTCTGGAAGGGATATGCGTTTAAAGAGCGATCCCAGCATCACCGTCAGGGGCAACAGATGGTATGATCACAGTGCGGAACATGGAGGTCTTGCTGTCAGATTTGTTCAGGAATTTTACGATCTTTCCTATCCGGAAGCGGTTTTGAAACTTTTGAACAGTTCTTGCGAAATCATTTGTCCTAAGGCAAATGAAGCAAATGCATTAAAGAAAAAACCATTCATTCTGCCGGAAGCAAACGATTCAATGCGCCGTGTGTTTGCCTATCTTACAAAGCAGCGTTTTCTACAGCAGAATATTATTTATCGATTTGTTCAAGAAAAAAAGCTCTATGAAGATAAAAAATACCATAATGCGGTATTTGTCGGGTTCGATGAAAACGGAGTCGCAAGGCATGCTCAAAAAAGGAGCAGCTATTCAAAAGGGAAAAGTTACCGTGCAAATGTAGAAGGAAGCGACCCACGGTATAGTTTTCATCATTTCGGCGATGATGATACGATTTATGTATTTGAGGCTCCAATCGACATGCTGTCGTTTATCACCCTCCACCTGCGGGATTGGCAGAAGCACAGCTATGTTGCCCTTTGTGGAGTGTCAGAACACGCCCTGCTGCACCAGCTGAAACAAAACTCCAACTTAAATCATGTCGTCCTATGCTTGGATCATGATGCTGCGGGGATTGAAGCCGAATACCGTTTGACGGAAATTCTCAAACAGAATGGATATACAAAAATTTCTGTTTTGCAGCCAGAGTATAAGGATTGGAATGAGGTTTTAAAAGCGGGAAGCGGCGTATCGCCGCTTCCCGCTCAGGAACATCCCAAACTGCAAATTCTTCCGGAGATTTGCGCCGAGCTTTATAAATCCTGCGAAAAACCAAGCTTATCGAACTCATCGCAAAATCCCCCCCAAATACTCCTCACGGAATATGCCAAGCTAAAACCACTGCTTGTTCATGGAAATACAAGCCAATCGAACGTGGAGATGCATCTGCAAAATATAGCGGCGGTTTCCCTGCTGGAGATTCAGCATGATAGAAAATCAACCATGGAATCTCTCCTGAAAGAGCTCCAGAGCAGTTATATGCCTCATCAGGACCGGGGCAAATTGCATACGAAACTAGACGATCTCCAGCATGATTTTTCATGCTTTCAAAAACAGCTTTATATCCAAGACTGCCATAGTAAAGAAGACAACCAAAATATAATTCAATTTTATCAGCGCCTTACACTGGACTGTGTCAGGATGCTGATTTTTTTTAAACTTAATAAGTCGATGCTTGGGCAACAACCCAATAAAGCAGTTTGTTCCATGATGAAGATGCTGTAAGGTAATCCTATCGAAAGTATGCTACCGGATGAATTTCGTGTGCAAGTGGATCACATTCACCGGTTATATCGTCACCTACAAGCAAGGCTTTTTTTATCGCCTGCGGTCCGAATCTGCTCCGAATTCGATCAACACATAATTCCAGTTTTTCGAGTCTTTCTCGCATCCGTATATCTTCAAACAAAGCGAGCTGTACTCCACTGGATTCTTCGATCAGATTACAGGCCCTGATCCCGATTGAACGAATTGGACGGTAAAAATTGTAGTTCTGGCGGAATAAGTTCATCCCTGCCTGTGCGATCTCTGAACTTGTGCAGGAGGGATACTCCAGTTTTGCCTGACGCTCAAACCAGAAAAGATCGGAATCGCGGATGCCTATCTGTATGGTTCTGCAGCGGAATCCATTTTTTCTTAGCCTTCCCGCTACACTGTCAGACAACGCAGTGAAAACCTTCCAGACTTCGTCATCGTTTACCGCATCCCGGTATGTTGTCATGCTGTTTCCTATGCTTTTAATTGCGCTGGTTTCACTCATATGAGCAACCGGAGAAACATCGAATCCATTGGCGAATCCCCACAATGTCTCGCCCCATTTTCCAATTAACCGGCGAAGGACATCGTCGTTCATGGCGGCAAGGTCACCGATCGTATGGATGCCAATTTGGTTTAACTTTTTAGTTGTTGCTGATCCAACGTACAGTAAATCGGAAACAGGGAGAGGCCAAACGATATCATGAAAATTTTCTTTCGTTATGACTGTAACCGCATCCGGCTTTTTATAGTCGGACCCTAATTTCGCAAAGATTTTATTCCAACTGACGCCTACGGAAACGGTTACTCCTAATTTCCGTTTCATGATAGACCTGATTTCCTGTGCTATCTCTGGCCCTGTTCCAAAAAGCCTAGTACTCCCGCTCACATCGAGCCAGCATTCATCCAAACCGAAACTTTCAACCTGATCCGTGTATCTTTCGTAAATCTTGCGCGCCGCCTTTGAAAACTGAAGGTACAGATCATAATGTGCCGGGACGATCACCAGATCCGGACATTTATTTTTTGCTTGCCATATTACATCTCCGGTTGCCACGTCAAACCTTTTCGCGTGTTGGTTTTTTGCCAATACGATTCCATGTCTCTGCTTTTCATCTCCGCAAACAGCGACAGGTTTATCACGTATTTCAGGGTGGTACAGGCATTCGACTGATGCGTAAAACGCATTCATATCCGAATGTAATATGGTACGTTCCATAGGCACCTCATTTGCAGAATTAGAACATGTGTTCTAATTCTATTATATGAGTTTGCCTGTACCCCGTATACAAGTAAGTTCTGGAAAAACATAATGAGCACTTCAATGATCTTCTGAAAAAGAAAGGAGAATGCTTTGTGCAGTCATCTCAAATTATCACACTGCTTGCGGTCGGATTATCAATGTTTGCTGTGATTGGATTACTATCGTTTTTGGCACATTACTACACGCTCAACGGTATTAAAAATAAAACGGTTGGCAACGGGCAGCACGGAACGGCCCGCTTCGCAACCAAAAATGAAATAAAAAGGACCTACACCCTTATCCCATTTGAAGTGCAAAAGTGGCGTAAAGGAGAAAATCTTCCTCAAACACAAGGCATTGTGACTGGTTGTAAAACTAAGAATAATTCCGTAATGGCACTTGTCGATGAAGGCGATGTACATTGCCTTATGATCGGTGCCGCAGGTGTCGGAAAGACCGCATATTTTCTCTATCCAAATCTGGAACTTGCCTGTGCGTCCGGTATGAGTTTTCTCACGACTGATACAAAAGGTGATCTCTATCGGAATTACGGCGGGATCGCAAAGAATTTTTATGGGTACCATGTGTCAGTCATCGATTTACGGAATCCTACCCATAGTGATGGATATAACATGCTGCATCTTGTTAATCAATATATGGATTTCTATCTGGCAAATCCGAACAATCTATCTTTCAAGGCCAAGTCAGAAAAATACGCCAAAATCACTGCTAAGACAATCATTAACAGCAGCGGATCGGATTCTGCAAATTATGGACAAAACGCTTTTTTTTACGATGCCGCCGAAGGACTTCTCACATCGGTGATTTTGTTAATTGCGGAATTTTGTCCTCCAGATAAGAGGCACATTATTTCTGTATTTAAACTGATTCAGGATTTAATGGCTCCATCCGAGGTCAGAGGAAAAAATCAGTTTCAGCTGCTGATTGATCTGCTTCCCCCAGATCACAAGGCAAGATGGTTCGCCGGTGCTGCGCTCAATACTGCGGATCAAGCAATGCAGTCGGTACTTTCCACTGCACTGTCCCGGTTAAATGCGTTTCTGGATAGTGAGTTGGAACAGGTGCTCTGTTTTGATACGACAATTGACGCTGAGACGTTCTGCAACACAAAAAGCGCAGTTTTTCTTGTCATGCCAGAAGAAGACAGCACGAAATATTTCTTGATTTCACTGATCGTACAGCAGCTTTATCGGGAAATCCTATCGGTAGCTGATGAAACGAACGGCAAACTGAAGAACAGGGTTATGTTTTATCTGGACGAAATAGGAACCATTCCAAAAATCGAGTCTGCCGAAATGATGTTCAGTGCCTCGCGATCTCGCCGTATGTCTATTGTGGCTATCATTCAAAGTCTCGCCCAGCTTCAAAAAAACTATGGCAAAGAAGGAGCCTCCATCATTATCGATAACTGTCAGGACACAATTTTCGGCGGATTCGCTCCAAACAGCGAATCCGCCGAAGTTATGTCTAAAAATCTTGGAAACCGAACAGTAATGTCCGGTTCGGTCAATCGAGGAAAAAATGATCCGAGCCAAAACCTTCAAATGATACAGAGGCCCCTTATGACGCCTGATGAGCTTAAATCCCTGCCGAAAGGTCAATTTGTTGTGAGTAAAACCGGTACTAATCCCATGCGTAGCACGCTCAAGCTCTTTCTTGATTGGGGAATCACATTTGGAAGCCCTTATGAGGTTGAGGAGAAGGATGCTCGGAAAGTAGTGTATGCTGACCAAGAGGAATTGGAGCAAGAGATTATAAAAAGGAACATCGCAATGCCAAGTCAGGCAGAAAAATCAGTTTGTCTGGAGGAAGAGACGCCTGAGCAGCAACAGAAGATAGTAAAGCAGAGAGAAAGAAAAAAAGCGGGAGTTAAACACAAGTCTCCGCTTCGAACCGATTAAGGGGGCGGTTGAATTGGGCTATTTTTCTTCTCTTTATACTTCAGATCTTCCACACCGAGCCGTTGCTGTATACATGTATCTTCACGACAGAGCAGACCGGGAGTGCAAATGCTATCCGGCAATTGGCACCATTGCCCATGATTTAAAACTCTCTCGCAGTACCGTAAAACGAGCCGTCGCGGATCTTGAAAGGACTGGCCATCTCTTCAAGGAACAACGGTGGCGCGAAAATGGAGGAAAGAGCAGCAATCTGTACTTCTTAAAGTGAAACCTCAGAAAACATTATCGCCTGCCATGGGAGAGGTCTGCCCATTTGGTGAACCCTCCCTTGGTTCATGAGGAACCAACAAGGTGAAGTAACTCAATCTAATAAGATTAATACAGAGGAAAAAACAAGTGAAATAAATTTTCTATCTAATTTCCAGAACTTTCAGTTTTATTTTACCACTGAATCAAACTTTTTTGCTTTTTTTACACAAATAGTCAGATTATAAGAAATTAAATGTAATATATGCTATAGATAAATTTCCAAATTGAAATTTAAATTCAAGGAGCTTATATGGTGGAAGAGGTAAGCAAATATGTATATTTTGTCTTTAGAAATTATTAATGCCTGTAATTTGCATTGCTCTTATTGCTATTTGGGAGAGAAGAAAAATAAAGTTATGCCTCGGGAGGTGGCGGAAAAAGCAATCAACATCGCTGTCCATGAGGCAACAAAACAAAATGATAAAAAGATAGAAGTCTATTTTATTGGTGGTGAACCACTTTTAGCTTTCGATGATATGATGTATTACGTTGATTACATAAATAAAAATTGTGAGATCAATGATCTTACACCGTCTTTCAGCACTACAACCAACGGAACCCTACTAACTGAAAGCATAATAGAATTTTTAATCATCAATCATTTTAGCCTGAAAATTAGTATAGACGGAACAAAAAAAGCTCATGATTTAAATCGCAAATATTATGACGGACGTAACAGTTATGATACCATTGTATCTAAAATTCCTCTAATCAAACAATATGAAAAAGAGACCGGGCTATTTTGCCATGTAGCACAGGTCATCACTCCAAATAATTGCCAGTATTTTTTTGATGGTTTCAAAAATCTGCGGGAACTTGGATTTTCATTTGTTGAGAGTGGTACAGACGCTTTTTCAAAATGGGATAATTTATCAGTGAAAATATTAGAGAATCAGATGAAAGATGCTTTTTGTTTTTACAAAGTACTAAAAGGAAGGAAGGAACAGTTCTACTGGAAAATGATTGAAGATCGAATACGTGAACTTTATACATCAGTTCCCTTTTTTTCATGTAAAGCAGGATTGCGAACTTGTTATGTAACTGTAGATGGCGATATTTATCCTTGTACTGAGATTGATAAAAAGGTAAAAATCGGGTCAACGCAAACATGTTTAGATGTCCCTAAAATACGTAGTTTTGTAGGACTCCATGAAAGTAAAAATTCTGAATGTTTGGCGTGCATATGGAAAGATCACTGTAAAGCATCAGGATGTATTATGAATAATTACGATATAAATAGAGACTTTTTCAAGCCGGTGTATATTGAATGTACTCTCACAAAATATCTGTACTCAATGATAAAGGGTAACATAAGTCCAGCACAGAATCAATTATTCCAGAAATACTTTGAAGAAAGGGAAAAAAAGCATGTTTCATGATGATAATTTACAAACATTTAAACTTGGAAATCGCATGGTCATTACTGATCCTGCAGAAAAAATATGCTTTTCTGTTAATGCAGAATACTTTAAAAAATGTGATTTGTCTGATACTGACAATCCTATTTCAAAAGTATTAATGGAGCAGCGCTTAATACATAAAAGTAATGGCACGGGAACAAATAAAATACATTCCGTATATCTATTCGTAACGAGAGAGTGCAACCTATCGTGCACTTTTTGTTCGATGAGATCTAATGTTAAAACTACGGATGCTTATAAGCAAAAGCTTACCTTAGAACAAATAAAGAAAGATGTTATCCCTTTTTTGAAAGTCGTTAATCCACACAGGTTAATTGTGAGCGGTGGAGAACCGTTTACCAACGCAAATATATATTCAATTTTAAATACTATAAGAGAAAGTTTTCCGTTATCAGATATATCCGTGCAAACGAATGGACTGCTTCTATCAGAACAGTTAATTCAAACGATAGAAAAAGTAGTTTCTAGAGTAGAAATAAGTACGGCTCACTTTGAAGGTAGATTTGATCGGTTGGAAAATATTCTTTCTACTCTCAAAAGATATAAAATAGATTGCGCTTTGTCATTTGTCTATAATCAAAATATGGACAATCTTAAACAGGTAGTAGACTTAACAGCAAAATATCATGCTAATTTTCTCTTAAACTTTATTTCTCCAGATGGAAGTGCCCTAGACAGCAATACACCAATAATGTCTTCTGAAGAAAAGTTGTTTGTTTATGAACATGTAGCACAGTATATCTTAAACAAAGGCTACAACAATAAAAAATTTGCTGATGTTTTTTTTCAACCAGTACGCGCAAAGTTGGGTTGTGGCGCACTAGGTAGCACAATAGTAATATTTCCTAATGGAAATATGTATCCATGCCATTCATTGGAAATACCTGAGTTACGTATAGGTAATATTACTGATGATCCATTAAAGCTCAAAACCCGCATGAAAGAAATAAATTACAGCAAATTATCTCAGTCACTATTCAATGTGAAATTAAAGGAACCATGTCAAGAATGCCGATTGCGCTTTATATGTGGCGGCTTTTGTGGAGCAAACCTATACAACGGTATACACTGTGATTGTGATTTACAAAAAGTACTCATTATTTTTGACCTATTGGCCTTTGATTCGAACAAAACATTTCTAGAAAATTTGGCAAACTTTGTAGACTACATTGAAAACAGGAAATATAATGCATACTTGTCAAATTAGTCTTCTTGACGTTAATTGATGTGTGCATTAACTGCGGTTACTTAAAGTCTTACTCGACATAGAGTTAAAAAACAAAGATAAGCTACGCAGTTTGCAAATACAATTCCCTATATAAGGAGGTGGGAAAAATGAAAAATGATGAGAATGAAGAGTTGAAGACTGCAGAGGTTAATACTTATTCAGTACATTGTGGTTATCAGAGAGCCAAATGTGTGGAAAACTGTATCGGTGGTGGATGCTGGCTCACGTGCGATTATTAACAGCTTTTTTAATAAAGCCGGTGAAAGGAGGTGAAAGAAATGAAAGAGAACGAGAAGATGGAACTGTCTTCCGCCGAGGTCAATACTTACGCGGCTAATGATGACTGTGGTAAATCCAAGGTCGCATGTGAGGAAGATTGTTTCCCAGGTATCTGCTGGATCACCTGCGAAGGCTAGACATCGCAAAAAACTAGTACAAAAAGGAGGTGTATACTATGACTGAACGAAAAAATGACCTTGAATTGGAAAACGCTGAGGTTAATACTTATAGCAGCAATGGATGCGGTTATGAGAAAGGTCGTTGTGATTCTGATTGCTTGGATCTTTCAGCTTGGATTTCTACAGATAATTAACCCACTTTTACTTTGAGTCTTTTCATAGTAAATCGATGATGGGATTACGGTAACCACTACCGTGATCCCACCTTTTATAGTATCACTGTTCAAATTTATTGGAGGCGAATTTTAATGTCAGACAGTAATAATGATCTTCAAATATCTGAAGTTAACACTTATAATGGACTTGTTGAATGTGGTTATGAGAGAGGCCGTTGCTATAATGATTGCATTGACGGTTCAGCATGGATCAGCTTCGAGTTGTAAGCCTATAATTTTAAAAATTAAAAAACTTACACTTGACTTGAAATAAAACGAAATGGGCTTATCTGCTGCAGGTGGCAGATAAGCCCATTTCGTTTTAACCAGGAGGCAAGATATAATACTTCTACTCATTCCCTGCAAGGCTCTCGACAAGAAATTCCTTGCGCATCGTTCGCATCGTGTAGATCGTTAAAAGCACCTGAATGATTAGCAGCGCTGACGTAAAAATGACAACCGGTACTACGGGGAATGTAAACACATAGGAGACGTTGTGGATTGCTTTGATTAGCAACCATAATACTACTGGCCCAACAATCAGCATACAAGCAAGCATACCGATCATATAGTAAAGCCCTTCTGCAAAAAACATCTTTGCCAGTTGACTTTTTGTAGTTCCAACCGCCTGCAACACTCCTCTTTCCCGTTTCTGTGTAAAGAAATTGGTAATGGTAGTGTTCAAATAATTGATGAGACCAAACAATACGATGAAGATGGAGAGAATTCTTAATCCGGTAAAAATAATCCCCGGCATGGCAGCGGCAGCTTGTACTTTTGCTTCATAGCTGGAAAGTTCCAGACCATTGGATTGGTCGATAAAGTTTTGAAGAGCCGTTCCCGTTTCTTCCTCTGTAGATTGGTCGGTAACAACTTCTATTAAATCCAGCTTTTTCGTATCTACAATTTTTGATTTCGTATCCATAGGGAAGAATAAAATGGGAGCATTTTCAGACCCAAACGACGTGGTTCCAGCCCCACTGATCACAGCAAAGACCTTGAAAGTATCTGTAACCGTTTTTCCGTTTTCATTATAATTAACACGTATCATATCTCCCGGATGACAATCGATACCATCATTTGTATACGCGTCATATCTTCTGAAAATAACGCCATTTTCTTGAACCATTGCATCATAGTCGATGGTTCCTTCTAAAGTGTGTGTCAGAAACTTAAAATCACTTTTTGTACAGAACATGCTGTTTAACGTTTCTTTCCATCCATCGGCGGTAGCGGGAACGTGAGCGATGTCATAGTAGGGATGGATTTTTTCAACCCCGGGTATTTTCCGTACTTCTTCTATTAGCTTTGATTCCGACACCTGATTCTCTCCATCAACAGAAATGCTGTAAGACCCGCCATTCGGATAGTAATGCTCCCGAACCTCGTTCTCTGGGTAATATGATGCGAAAATTCCGGAAACTACCACAAACAGGATTCCCCCTATTGCCAGAGAGAAAAGTGTTGAATACGCTTTTTTTCTGTCCCTTGTAAAATTCATTTTGGCAAGAGATACGGGGGTGATTCTCCGGTGCGTCTTTTGGGATACTTTTAAATTGGCAGATTCATAACCTGAATAGCGAACCGCTTCAATCGGTGTAATCTCCGAAGCCTTTGACGCTGGAGTAGAAACAGCAATCAAAATACAGATTGTGCTCAGGCAGATTACCACCAATGCTGCAATCCACGTGTGAAGCCAATACCAGCCGTTGGGATCCATTGCATAACCGACAATACCGCCTATCACCAGTCCGAGCGGAAGTCCGGTTTTTAAAAACGAGACCCCGACAGAGCGGACAAGTTTTTTGATCTGTTTTTTTGTGGTACCGATTGCCCGCAGCTGACCATACTGTCGGGTTTTCTGAGATACTGAAATATAAAAGAGGCTGTAAATGACAATCGCTGCGGCGATGAAAATAAAAATAGTTAGGCCAAGCAATACGCCGGTTTGTGAAAAGCGGCTTTGAAAAGAATTACCTTTCATAAGGACAGAATTATTCAAGTTAAGATTTTCTTTAAGAAGTTGGTAATTCTGCTGGACTTCCTCCATCTTCTGTTGCACTTCTGCTTCACTAAGTTGGTTGCCATTCGGCAAATAAAGCCCCGCATTATAAAGCACAGGTTTTGAACTTCGATTTAAAAATTCTTTTGATACAATAACTATATAGTTTCTGGAATCACTGCTGGTTTTTTTAACATCGCTCAGCAGACCGGTAACAGTAAATTCTTTTTCTTGTCCATTGACTTTCAAAGATACCGTGTCTCCGGTTTTTACATTCAAACGTTGCGCATAGTAGGAATCCAACAATACTTCATCCGCAGCCTCCGGCATACGACCCTCTATATCTTTCCCTTTGCCATTCAAATAAGAACGATCCATATACATGATACCAACAGAATAGTCTTTGTTAGTATAGTTGTCGATTTTGCTGTTAACAGAAACCTGAGAGAATGCCTGATCTTGGCTCATCTTCTGAATCATATCATCAGATACTTGGAGAACATTGATCTGTGGCATATTCTGCTTGACGAGGTCGTAGTTGCGTTCCTGCGCAAGCATAAAGAGACACATTGCGAAGGAAACGGCTACGGACAGTATAATCATCACGGTAGCTGTGACATTGAGCCGCTTTTCAGTTTTCCTCGTTGTTTTCGCTATGCGTTTAATAATTTCTGTGTTATTATTCTGAACCATTTCTCCACCCCCTTACGCCACAATTTGGCCGTCTTCAATCCGTACAATCCGGTCGGCAAGCTGAGCAATCTCGTTGTTGTGAGTGATCATTACAACAGTCTGTTGGAACTGTTGGCTGGTCATTTTAATTAGGCCTAACACCTCCTGACTAGTCTTGCTGTCAAGATTCCCGGTCGGCTCGTCAGCTAGGACGATGGCGGGCTTTGTCACTAGCGCCCGCGCAATGGCCACACGCTGCTGCTGACCGCCAGACAGATTGTTTGGCATATTGTTTAACTTCTCTGTCAGACCCAGCATCTTGACAATTTTATCAATGAAGGCCTTATCCGGCTTTTCTCCATCCAGTTCTATAGGAAGGACGATGTTCTCATAGACATTAAGTATTGGTACCAGATTGTAGTTTTGAAATATAAATCCAATGTTTCTGCGACGAAAAATCGTAAGCTGGTCGTCATTCATTTTAGACAATTCCCTCCCATCTACTTCCACGTTGCCGGAGGTAGGAGTGTCCAGCCCTCCGAGCATATGCAGCAGAGTGGACTTTCCGCTGCCAGATGTGCCGACCACCGCAACGAATTCACCAGATTCTACCGATAGATTAACACCGTCAAGAGCTTTAACAAGATTCACTTCCGAACCATAATACTTTTTGAGTGCTGCTGCTTTTAAAATGCTCATGAAAATCCCTCCATTCTAAATTGATTTCAGTATAAACGCCAAATGTCACATAATTGTCAAAATTTCAAAATCAATTGTAACAGTTTCGTGACATTCAAAATAGAAACATTAACAATTTATGAACGCAATATCGCAAACTTCACGAAAACATGCAAGTTTCATCAAATTATGTTGTATTTCAATAATAAGTTTTATAATTGAAGCAAAAGATTTATAAATTATGGGGGTGGTTCTGTGTATACAATTTATTTGACCACAGAGTGCAATTTTAGGTGTGCCTATTGTTACGAAGATTATCATGAACATCAAACTATATCAAAGAACCAGATATTGCAAATTATTAATCATATTTTTAAATTCGATCACAGTCAGAATATTTCGATTAACTTCATGGGCGGCGAGCCATTACTAAAAAATCATTTACTGGTTGACGCAGTAAACTACATTAAAAAACAGTTTCCAGAGAGGACAGTTCGATACCACATTACAACAAACTGCTCTTTGTTAGATGATGGAATAATTCAATTTTTTAAAAGTAACAACTTTCAGTTAAGATTGAGCTTCGATGGTTTGAGAAGAGCTCATGATCTTAATCGTATTTGTAAAAATGGACAATCCTGCTATGACACAATTTTTACCAATGTCTGCAAAGTAAGAGACAGCGGTATTCCTTATTCAGTTCGTATGACAATTCCAGCCAATACCATTCCTTTGATGTACGATAATGTATTGTTTCTTCATCAGAACGGTATAGATTCTATCAATCTAATTATGGATGTAAATCTTGATTTTACAGATGAACTTCTATCCATTTTCAAAGAACAAATGACTAAAATTAAGGATCTTTACATAGCAGAATATGATAGGGGTCGAAAAATAACTATTGATCAATTTGATGGAAAATTTTCAAACATTCTATGTTCCTTTAAAAATTGCTTTGGTATGTGTGATGCTGGAATTACTAATTTGAAAATTATGCCTAATGGAGATATTTATCCATGTGGATTTGTAACGAATAATAAGGAATTTAAACTATGCAACATAACTGAGCCCTTAGATATTTCTTATACCAAAAAAATCATTTCAGCAAAATTTAATCCTAATAACACAAAGTGTAGAGATTGTAAAATAGCTTCTTTTTGCCAGGGGATGAAATGCGGTTTTATGAACTATATCCGTTCAGGTTATATTAATGTACCTTCTGATGCCGAATGTCAAGAGGAACATATTTTTTATCCGCTAGTAGTAGAAATAATTAAGCATTTTAATAATCAGGACACGAAAACATTAAAACAAACATTAGGAAATCTGATGCAATACATTAATGCTCAAAACTTGAAATTAAGTCCATTGGGACAAGAAATTAATTCTAAATTAAATAAAGAAATGATGAATGCTTAATGAGTCATTTATTTAGAAAATTTTTAAAACAATATGCACTCAAAAAAAAGATGATTCCTTTTTATGTTGGAATTATTTTGATTATTATAATATCTACGATTATATCAGTCATAAGACCCAAATGGCAAGGGCAATTGGTTGATATATTAAGTAAACCATTTTCTATAGACACCAAGAGTTTTATGCCCTTATTATGGGCATTTCTTTCTATTTTACTAATCAACTATGTAATAACTTATATACAGAATTATTTATCGGTGATCATAAGTGAAGAAATAGCAGCTGATATGAGATCTGATATCAATTTAAAGTTAAGCACAATTTCTTATTTATTTTTTGATCACACGACATTTAGTGACGTTCTTCAAAAGTCTGAGAAGGACGTACAATCTATTAAAGAATGTGGAATGACAAGCCTAATTCAACTTATTTCTAACATAGTGACATTGGTTGTTATTGTTCCTTACATGTTTTTTATAAATGTTGAGATAGCAACATTCAATTTGGCATTGCTATTATGTATTCCGATTATAAGTAAAATACTCGGAAAATATATTCGAAGAGCCAGTAAACGTGTTTTGGATAGCTATAATTCTTCTATAAACGGATTAAATGATAATTATAAGAATTGGGTTATTATAAGACTATCTAATTGTTATAAATATTGCCTAAAACGATATAATATAAAAAATAGTAAATATAAAAAAGATTTGATTTATCAGAATTTTTTATACTTTATGAACTCAGCTATTACTCTCATAATTCAATTTCTAGGAACAGTTGTTATTTGGGTAATTGGCTGTCTCTTATACACATCTCCGAGCCCACGAGACATGCGCAGATCTC
>ENA-OXEN01000120-OXEN01000120.1-human-gut-metagenome-genome-assembly--contig:-NODE-120-length-16564-cov-14.575686_pt1 | contig 16564 bp, 18 predicted proteins | sample MGYA00249358_ERZ652249 | MGnify/ENA primary metagenome ERZ652249 (study PRJEB26925, sample SAMN05826761) | human gut metagenome | biome: ENVO:2100002; feature: ENVO:00000062; material: ENVO:00002003... | reverse complement strand
CGGTGCCGAAGAACCAGTACAGCAGGGCGATGATGAGCACCGCCACAATAAGGCCCACGATGATGGAGCCGGCGTTGGTGGAGAGGCCCGTCGCCTCCGTCATGCGGGAGAAAATCGTGTCATGCTGCAGCAGGGGCGTGTTGGACTTACCCATAATACGCAGGTTGACCGACCACAGGGCGATCTGCGTGAGGATACCGGCGAGAATTGCGGGAATCTCGAACACGGTGTGCAAAAAGCCCGTGACCGCACCGGCGAGCATACCGGCGAGCATCGCGGCGACAATCGCGATTAGGGGGTCGACGCCGGCGACTACGAGCACGGCGCAGACGCTTCCGCCGAGCGCGAAGCCGCCGTCAACCGTAAGGTCCGCGATATCGAGCAACTTGTAGGTGATGAACACACCAAGGACCATGATGCCCCAGAGAATACCCTGGGAGACGGCGCCGAGTAGAGCACCACTCATGTTGTCCCTCCTTCAAATCGAGCCAAATGAACCCCGGCGGAGGCGTTTGCCGGGGCTCATCGCTTATGCGACAGTTACTGATGTGCCGGCAAAGAAGCCGCGCACGCGCCCTATGCGCTCACGTCGGTGCCGCCGGCGTCGGTCAGGGCGCTCACGTCGATGCCGAGCTCGTCGGCGGTCTTTTGGTTGTACACCAGGTCGCACTCGTCGGCGGTCATGGTTTCGATGGGCATGTCGGCCGGGTTGGCGCCCTCCGTGAGAATGCGCACGGCCATCTCGCCCGCACGGCGACCGAGCTCCTCGTAGTTGATCGACACGCTCGCCAAGCCACCCGCCTCGACATGGGCGACCTCACCGCACACCGTGGGGACCTTATTCTCATTGGCGATGGAGGCGATCACGGTCATCGCGGAGGCGATGGTGTTGTCCGTGGGGGTGTAGATCGCATCGACCTTCCCCACCATCGACTCGACCACCTGCTGCACCTCATTGGAGCTGGAGGCGGTGTATTCGACGCCTTCCATGCCGAGCTCATCGAGTTGCTCAGCGGCAAGATCGATCTGGATCTTGGAATTTGACTCAGCAGTGCAGTAGAGCAGGCCGACCTTCTTGGCGTCGGGGACCAACTGGTGAAGCAGGTCGATTTGGTCGGCAACGGGATTCATATCGGAAGTACCGGTGACGTTGCCGCCCGGGGCGTTGTTGTCCTCGACCAGCCCAGAGGCGGCGAAGTCGGTGATGGCAGTGCAGACGATGGGAATGTCGGAGGTTGCACCCGCGACCGCCTGGGCGGCAGGCGTGGCGATAGCGAGGATCAGGTCGCAATTCTCATTCACGAGCGTGCTCGCGATGGTCTGGCAAGCGGACTGGTCGTTCTGTGCATTCTGCTGGTTGATCTTGGCGTTGATGTCGGCAGCTTCGATCGCCTCGACAAAACCCTTGTTAGCGGCATCGAGCGCCGGGTGCTCGGTGAGCTGCAGGATGCCGATCTTGTACGATGCGCGGGCGGCAGAAGCCGAACCGGCATCGGCGGCACCATCGCCACCGCAGCCGACAAGGCCGAGGCCGCCTGCAGCGGCGAGCGCAGCCGCGCCGACGGCGCCCTTCGCGAGCGAGCGACGGGAACAGGTCATGTCATTCATGGGTATTCTCCTTGTGCGCCCCCGGAGGGGGCAAAAATCGTAAGACGAGCGACGGGGCTGCCGGGCGCGTCACGCGGGCGTGGAGCCCTGCGGAACAGGCATGCGGGCGCACTCGCGCCGCGGACGCAGTCGTGCCGTAAGGCGGATATCACTCGGATATGAACGTTAGACGATCTGGGCGCCCTCAAGGGCGGAGACGTCAACGCCGAGCGCGTCGGCCGTCTTTTGGTTCACGATGAGCTGGCACTCATCGCTCGACAGGTACTCGATGGGCATATCGGCGGGATCGGCGTCCTCGGTGAGGATCTTCACGGCCATCTCGCCCGCCTTATAGCCCAAGTCGTAATAGTTGATGCTATACGACGCCAGCCCTCCGTCCTCGACCATGGTGTCGCATCCTACGATGACGGGGAGCGTATTCTCATTGGCGACCATGGAAACGGTCGCCATGCCCGCGGCAATGGTGTTGTCGGTAGGAGCGTAAATAGCGTCGACCTTGCCGACCATGGATTCGACCATCTGCTGGATCTCGTTGGAGGAGGAGATGGAGTAGCGCTCGTGCGCGATGCCGGCCGCGTCCAGCGCCTCTTCGGCGAGCTGGACCTGAACCTCGGAGTTGGACTCCGCTGAGCAGAACAGGATGCCGACGGTCTTGGCGGCGGGCAGCAACTGGTGGAGCAGATCGATTTGATCGGCAACGGGCGTGAGGTCCGAAGTGCCGGTGACGTTGCCGCCGGGCGCGTCGTTGGAGTCAACCAGGCCGCTCTCCGCATAGTCGGTGATGGCGGAACCCACCACGGGAATGTCGGAGGTGGCGCCGGCGACCGCCTGTGCGGCGGGTGTGGCGATGGCAAAGATCAGGTCGTCACCGTCGTTCACGAGCTTGCTCGCGATGGTCTGGCAGGCGGACTGGTCGTTCTGCGCGTTCTGCTGGTCAATCTTGGCGTCGATGCCCGACTTTTCGATGGCAGCCACGAAGCCCTCGTTGGTCTGGTCGAGCGCGCCGTGCTCGGTGAGCTGCAGCACGCCGATCTTGTAGGTTCCGCTTGCGGCGGACGAGCCGCCCTCGCTGGAAGAGGGGCCCTCTGCGGAGGAGGAGCCGCCGCAACCAGCCAAGGCACCCGTGGCAAACAGGCCCGCTCCAAGGGTGATGAAATTCCTGCGCGAGATGCTCAGCATGGCGATCAACTCCGTTTCCTCTGTTCCGGGCTTCGCTCTCGCGGCGAAGCACTTTATCGCGAAAAAGCATGCAAGGGATATACTAGCGCGCTCACACAACCGCCACCACAACGTTAACGCTGTGTTAACAAGCGGGCAGCGTCTCAATCCACCGTGGTTTGAGGACAGAAATTCTATTGAAGTTGGGCCGTGCATCTACGGCCACCCGGCGTTCCGTGACCGGGGCACCGGGCAGAATGCGATAGCTCGCACATACTGGAGAATAAGCGCGGGTATACTCTATACCCTCTACCACACTCAGAAATCTCCTCGAGGCCATCTCCGCCCAGCATTCGTTCGCCGCGAAACGCAAACAAGGGACTTTACACGTGAAATGCAAAGCCCCTTGTTGTGTTTCGTGTTAGACCTATCAGCCGGACGCTAGAACTCGCAGCTGCCCACGGTGCGGGGGTGCGGCAGGACGTCGCGAATGTTGCCCACACCCGTGAGGTACATGACCAGGCGCTCGAAGCCCAGGCCAAAGCCGGCGTGCTTGCACGTGCCGTAGCGGCGCAGGTCCAGGTAGTACTTGTACTGCTCGGCATCCATGCCCAGCTCGGCGATGCGGCGCTCGAGCACGTCGAGGCGCTCCTCGCGCTGGGAGCCGCCGATGATCTCGCCAATGCCCGGCACCAGACAGTCGGCCGCGGCGACGGTCTTGCCGTCATCGTTCAGACGCATGTAGAAGGCCTTGATCTCGGCGGGATAGTCGGTCACGAAGGTCGGGCACTTGAAGTGCTCCTCGGTGAGGAAGCGCTCGTGCTCGGTCTGGAGGTCGATGCCCCAGCTCACGGGATAGTCGAACTGGTGGCCGGCGGCGACGGCGTCCTCGAGGATCTTCACGGCCTCGGTGTAGGTCACACGGGCGAAGTCGGAATTGGCCACGTGCGTGAGGCGCGCGATGAGGCCCTTGTCCACGAACTTATTGAGCATGGCGAGCTCGTCGGGGCAGCGGTCCATGACGTCGCGGATAACGTACTTGAGCATTTCCTCGGCGAGGTTCATGTCGTCGGCGAGGTCGGCGAAGGCGATCTCGGGCTCGATCATCCAGAACTCGGCCGCGTGGCGCGTGGTATTTGAGTTCTCGGCGCGGAAGGTCGGGCCGAAGGTGTACACGTCGCCAAAGGCCATGGCGAAGTTCTCGGCGTTGAGCTGGCCGGAGACGGTGAGCGAGGCCGCGGTGCCGAAGAAGTCCTGGCTGAAGTCCACGTTGCCCTTATCATCCAGCGGCGGGTTGGCCGGGTCGATGGTGGTGACGTGGAACATCTCGCCGGCGCCCTCGCAGTCGCTCGCGGTGATGATGGGGGTGTTCACGTAGACGAAGCCGCGGTCCTGGAAGAAGCGGTGAATGGCAGCGGCGGCAACGGAGCGCACGCGGAAGACGGCGCGGAACAGGTTGGTGCGCGGGCGCAGGTGCTGCTGGGTGCGCAGGAACTCCACGGTGGCGCGCTTCTTCTGCAGCGGGTAGTCCGGAGCGGAAACGCCCTCGACCGCGATCTCGGTCGCGACAAGCTCGAAGGGCTGAGGGGCGTCCGGCGTGAGCTTGAGCTCGCCGGTACAGATGAGCGCCGCGGAGACGTTCTGATGGGCGATCTCGTCGTAGTTGGCGAGCGCCTCGCGGTTCATGACGACCTGCAGGTCCTTGAAGCAGCTGCCGTCGTTCAAGGTGACGAAACCGAAGTTCTTCATGTCGCGGACGGACTTGACCCATCCGGCAACGGTCACGGGCTGGCCGCCGAGCGTCTCAGCATCGGCGTAGAGCTGGGCGATCTTGGTGCGATCCATGCATGCTCCCTCGCGTAGGTTCAACGATTCAACAGCTCATCATTGTACCAGCGAAATGAGAGGCGGGCACCCGTAGGTCCAGCGCGATGAGGGCCGGGCGCACGCAGGCACCAGTAAAGCGCGGATGGGCACCCGCAGCGATGGCAACGACGACACGGGTGCCCGCAGCGGCGATGGTGGCAAACGGGCGACTGCCCATGCGTGCGGTGAAGACAGATGGAAGCTTGCGCGTGTTTGACGAGAGCTTGCGCGCGCCCGGAAACATGGGAGCACGGACGTTTTCTTGCGACCTCACAGCATGGTCCAACGCCAGGCAGCGCTTGTCGTGTCTCAAATCGGGCGAAAATGTAACGAATAATGAGACCCCCTGAGTAGACCGTGTTTTTTCACGGCAAAACTCCAGTTGACCATCTTCAAATCAGGCGTCTACTCGGACAATGAAGATTCTCGTTACATTTTCGCCCGATTTGAGACACGGAGGTTCATATGGCTCATAACTTTTGGGGCGACGAGCTCCCCTCTCGCGTCGACCTGCCGCCGGAGGCGCCCGCTGAGCGCCCCGGATACGGCCGTATCGACTTTGAAAAGCTGCCCAACACGCGCGATTTGGGCGGCATGGTCGGTGCGGACGGTCGGCACGTCAAGCACGGGCACCTGCTGCGCTCCGGCACCCTGGGCTTTGGCTCCGATGCCGACATCGCGCGTTTGCGCGATGAATACGACCTGCGGCTCGTCGTCGACTTCCGCAACCTTATCGAGCTCTCCGAGCTGCCTGATCCCATGGACCGCATCCCGCAGGCCCGCTTCCTCCATGCCGAAATCTTCTCCGACCAACAGGTTGGCGTGACGCAGGAGCACACCAAGACCGAGTTCGAGTACCGTCTCGAAGCCCTGGCCGAGGGCGACCCCATCGAGTTCATGACGCTGTTGTACCCCCACATGCTCATCGACGAGACGGGTATCGAGGGCTACCGTTCCTTTGTCCGCGCGGTGCTCGACGCCAAGGATGGATCCGCGCTGTGGCATTGCTACGTGGGACGCGACCGCTGCGGGATGGGCTCGGCCCTCGTCGAGACGATGCTCGGCGTGAGCCGTGATGACATCCTGAACGACTACCTCGCCACCAACCTGTACGCCCCCATCGAGCTCACACTGGACTCCCCCGCCTCACGCTGCTATTTTGAAGCCGTCGAGCAGGCACTCGAACCACGTGGGGGCTTTATGGGTTACCTCACGGGCACCCTGGACATCACGGAGGCCGAGATAGCTGCGTTCCGCGAGCGGCATCTCGAACCGTAATCCACCCTGCATCGAACGGGCGCGACGTCGTTATTCCGACCGCGCCCGTCATTTTTCGGGCCGCGCATCCCCAAATGGGATCTCACCGAACCACGCCTTCCCCCTACTCAGGCTCCTTCGGTGAGTCGCTTGCGGCATTCACCGCTCCTTCCGAGCAGGAGCCTTCCGCGTCGCTCGACAGATCATCCGATGGGGCGTCGGACGGGACGTCCGGCGATGTCACCAATTCGAGCAGTGCACAGGTCCGTGCGGCGAGCTCGTCGATATCGGCGCGCATGTTAGCCGTCCATCGATCCTGACTCGCCACCGTCTCGTCGCCATTCGCAACCAGCGCATCGAGATTTGAGGACAGCGACGCCATGGGCGTCTTGAGCTCATGCGATGCCTTGATGAGAAATTCGCGCTGGCGAGCCTGCGACTCCGCCACCGGCACCAGCGCACGGTCGATGATCTTGCGACATGTTATGACGAGAAGGGCACAGCCGATGACACCCGCAACGACCAGCACAACCGCCAAGCGTTCCAGTTGCCGCACCGAGGGAGTGATGTCCGAGAAGGTAAATACGCGCGCGGCAACATATCCGTCCTTCTCGTAATCCGCCAAATCACCGTTCGGATACACCGCCACTTCGTCATGTGCGCCAGGCTGTTCAGGATCGTAGTTGGGATTTGCCACGAAAATCCAGGTAGTCCACTGCCATGTCATATTTCCCAGCTCTACGCGCTGTGGAGCCATGCGGTCCGATCCGGCCTCGCGATCGGCGATTGCGCTCCTTACGAGCTTTGCGACATTCCATTCATTCCACGCGCTATCGCCACCATCATCCCCCGAGAGCACGTTTCTCGGCGGCACGGCGAACGTCATCGAGCCATCCTCAAACACCATGACCGAAAACGACGTGTTAACTGGACTTCCCATCTCCACGTTGCCATCCGGTGCCGATGCACTCGAACGATACTCGGAAAAGGAACTTGTGTCCGCCTCTTCTCGTTCATACGCGGACTTAAGCGCCCCGAGCACCTCATCCTCCGCGACAGGTTTGGCGGCGATCAGGTCCTCTGCTTGATGTGCCTCCATGCGCATATTCGCAAGCTCCGCGTTATTCACTTCGCGAGCGGTCAGGGCGCTCGCCACCCACGAAGCAGCAAGGGTTATCACGAGCACGCCGCATGTGAGAATCGATGACAGGCGCCACAAGCGACCCCGCAGGCACCGCAGGTTCACGTCCTTATACTCAACCGCCGTCTCCGCCTTTTGCCCACGCATTCCGCTTCCTCCTTACGACGTCTCAGATTTGCCGAATCAATAGACCTTTGCGATGAAGTCACTCTCGAAGTCACATGCCACTCAAAGTCGCATATTCTTGACGCAGACATGCTCCCTCCGTCGCCTCGGTCACGTCAGCGCTCCACCAGGCGATATCCCACACCGCGCACCGTCTCGATACGCGCCGGGGCACCGCACGCCTCGAGCTTGTCGCGCAGGACGTGGACCAGCACTTCGAGCCGGTTCTCGTCGGCGCAAACGGTCGGGCCCCATACGCGCGCCATCAGCGCACTCCTGGCAACCGCGCTGCCCGCGCGCCGCATAAGCGCCTCAAGCAGCTGCGCCTCCCTTTCGGTGAGCTCAAGGGCTTCGGAGTTTCCCGTGCACGCCACGGTGCGCTCGGTGCCGTCGAGCCGCATGCCACAGGCCTCGATCGCATTCCCCGCGCAATACGTCGCCGGCCGACGCGTGACCGCGCGAATGCGCGCCAGCAGCTCGCTGGCGTGAAACGGCTTGGGCAGATAGTCATCGGCGCCCGCGTCGAGTCCCGCCACGCGGTCGCCCACGCCCTGGCGCGCGGTGAGCAGTATCACCGGCACCGTCTCGCCTGCGGCACGAAGGTCGCGCAGCAGGTCCATGCCGCTCATATCCGGCAGCATGATGTCGAGCAGGACCACGTCATACGCCCCGGACGTGGCCATGTCCAGACCGTCGAACCCCGTCTGCGCGACGTCCGCTCCATACCCGCTCTTGCGCAGGATCTCAGCGACTGCCTCCGCCAGGCGAGGCGTATCTTCCACAAGCAACACGCGCATGACCGGCCTCCCCACATGGCGTCCCAGCGGACCTTCTCGTCCCGCCTTTCTCTTCGTAGCCGAGGATACCCGACCAACCTGAAAGGAAGCTGAGGGCTTCGCCGAATGGCGCATCACGCGGTACGTGAAGCATTTGTGAGCCGCTTTGACCCCGACGTTGCGTCATGGTTTTCAATGCTCGCAACGGCGGGATGTACCGCCCTGCATAGCAAGGAGAACCCATGCTCAAAGGAGCCGTCCTGCGCTACCTCGTCTCCGACGCGCTCTCGCTGACTGGCAACTCGATCGCGGGCGTGGTCTTGCCGCTCGTGCTGCTCGCCCGCACCGGCGACGCGCTGGCAGCGGGCTCGCTCGCGCTCATCTGCGCGATTCCCCAATTCATATGCGGCATCTTGGGCGGCGCGCTGCTCGACCGCGCGAACCGCAAGGTCGTGTGCGTGGCCTCCGACCTCATCTCGGCCGCGAGCGCCGCGCTCCTCCCCATTGTCGACGGCATATGGGGCTTGTCATTTGGCTGGTTCGTCGCCCTGGGACTGCTCGGCGCCGTGGGCGATGTTCCCGGCATGACGGCGCGCGACGCCCTGCTGCCCGAGGTCTGCGAGCGCGAGGGCGTCGACTTGCAGCAATTTGTGGGCGCCAGCCAGTCCCTGGGTTCCCTCGTGACCATAGCCGGACCGGCGCTGGCGGCGCTCCTTATCGGCATCATGCCCGACGTCGACGCCCTATGGGTCACCGCCACCTGCTCCTGCGCCGCAGCGGCCGCAAGTGCCACCCTGCCTCGCGGCGTGGGTGCCATCAAGGCGACGAGCCGGCGCCCAGAGGCCCGCGCCGCCGATGCCTCGAAAACCATCTCCCCCACGGCAGACGCCGATCGGGAGGTTCCTCTGAGGACCCTCATCACGACCGCCCGCTCCGTTCTCACCGACGGCCTTTCCGAGCTTTTCGGCCGCAGCGCGTTGCTCCGCGCCTCGGTGCTTCTCTCCTTTGGCGTCTCCATGGTCATGGCCAGCTGGCAGGGCATCGTGCTTCCCGCGTACTTCACGCAAAGCGGCACCCCGCAGCTCACCGGCCTGTTCATCTCCGCCATGGGAGTCGGCATGCTCGTGGGTTCCCTGGCATACACCGCGCTTTCGGGCCGGCTCTCTCGACGCGTCTGGTTCGTCATCTCCCTCCTCGGCATGGGCGTGGGCGCCGTCGGCATGGGGCTGCTCCCCGATACGCCCCTGCTGTTCGCCAGCGCCGCCATTCTGGGGCTATTCGCAGGGCCCATGTCCGCGCTCCTCGGGTTTTTCGCGTTCAACTGCGTGTCGCAGGGGCGCCGCGGTTCCGCCCTGGGAACGCTCAACGCGCTTTACCTCATCATCGGGCCCATGGGGACCTTCCTTGGCTCCGCGCTCATATCGAGCATTCAGATTGATGCCACGGGTCTCGTCCTCGCCGGGCTTTGGATTGCCGTGACCGTTATTGCGCTCGTGGCCCCCGCCTTGCGCGACCTTGGTGATCATCCGAGCTCAGCCGGGGTACAAGCCGAACAGGAAGGCGCTGTCTAGCACGCAGCGCCCAAGCAGCATCGCCTGGTCAGCGCGCCCAGCCACCATTGCCGGGCCGAGATCGACCGGGCAACGCCGTCAGGACGGCCTCCCACATCGGCAACAGCACGCTCGTCCCCATCAAGTCGCACAGAAAGGAACGCGAAGACCGCATGAGAAGCAGCGAACTCGCCCATATGGCAGGCGTGAGCGTCCGCACGCTGCGGCACTATCACGCCATCGGGCTGCTACCCGAACCCGAGCGGACCTCATCTGGATACCGCACCTACGAGGCCGCCCATCTGCTGCGGCTTCTGCGCATTAGACAACTCGCGTCGCTCGGCTTTTCCCTCGAGCAGATTGGCCCCATGCTCGATGAGCTCGACGCCGAGCGCGTCCAGGGCGACTCGCTCGGACCGGGCGCGCAGGACCTCCTGGACGAGCTGGACCAGCGACTTGAGGAGCAGATCTCCCAACTGGAGCACCAGCGCGAGCTTATCCGGCACATCCGCACCCGACACGCCGACCCCGATTACCCCGAGCGCGCCATGCGCGTGCTCGACGCCGTCAATGCCTTCGAGCGGCAGACCCATGAATTCGGCTTTCTGCTCAACGCCCTCACCAAGGACGACCGCATCGCCATGGGCATCGCCGCGCACCTCTACACCGACGGTGAGCTCGCCGAGGTCGAACAGGTCTTTCGCGCCATACCCGAGCGCGGGCTCACCGATGAATATCTGCGCGTCAGCAGGCTCATGGACACGCTCCCCGGCGACGCGAGCCCCGCGCAACGCGAACATGCCATCGGCGCGGGGATGGCGTTTTTGGAGAAGATCGCCGACTGCATGGACCCCGGCAACTGGCTCAGACCGGACAAGGATTACGAGCACATGCTTGAGAACATGACCATGGTGCACTACAACGATGCTCAGATCGCGGCATCGGACGAGCTCTTTTTGAGGTTCACCCGCCTACTCGCAAAACGCACAGACGGGTGAGCGGGCCCGCCCCTCTTGCACGCGCTGAATCCCACGCGGCGTCTTTGGGTAGGGTATAGGGAGCATCGTATCCCCTCGTGGTTTGGGAGGTCGTTTTGGACGGCTTATTCAAGTTCTTTGCCCACCCGTTTGTCCAGAGCCTTCTGTGGGCCATCGCACTCGCCTTTGCGACGCACGTGATCTCCAGCATCGCAGCGCGCGCACTGCAGCATTTCCTCAATCGCGATGACAACCCGCTCCCCAGCTCGAGCATCATCGTCAACATCGTTCGCGGGGTGATTTGGGCCACCGGCGCGAGCATCATCCTCGATGCCTGCTTTGGCGTGAACGCAAACGCCCTCGTGGCCGCCCTTGGCGTCGGCGGCATTGCCGTCTCGCTCGGCTTCCAGGACACGCTCTCCAACCTCATCGGCGGACTGCAGATGACCTTTATGGGCATCGTCAAACCCGGCGACAACATCGAGGTGGGAGCCGAGGCGGGCGTGGTGCAGGACGTGACCTGGCGCCACACGACCATCCGCGACGCCATGGGGCAGACGGTCATCATCCCCAATTCGATCATCTCCAAGACGGCCCTGGTGCACCTGCTGCCCGCCAGTCGCGTAAGCGTCCCCTTTGCCGTTCCGCGCCTGCGTGAGGACGGCAGCGCCCGCGCCTCCGATATGGACGGCTTGGCAGACGAGCTCACGCAGTTGGCGCGCACCGCCGCGTCCTCCGTCTCCCCCGTCATCGATGGCCCTCGCGTGCTGTTCTCCGAGATCTCCGAGCTCGGCATAAAGGGCAAGATCATTTTGCAGGTCGAGGACGCCGCCAAGACGAGCGCCGCCGCCGACGCCATCGTGCGGGCCATCGCAGCCCTCGTGTAGCCGTCAAACAAAGCGCCGTTTACCCTGGCGCTCGCGCCCCCCTTGCGACGCACTCCCTCACAAGCAACAGGGGCTCGCGGATCACCCTCCGCGAGCCCCTGTTTTGCATCTGACGGACCTTACCGTTTGGCATCTGCTGTACCATACCGTTTGGCGTGAGTGCTTGGCATGAACGCAAAGCGCTCTAGTTGGCCTGTGCCCCGTGAGGTGCAGCCTTGAGTATCAAGCTCCTAATCCCACTCACGCTCAGCCGCATCCAGCATGTGGTCGATGAACTTACGGCGATAGAGGCTGTCCTCCTTGAGCTGCGTCCAGCCCGTCTCGTTGATCAACGCGTCATCCAAGCGCACCCCATAGCAATTCTGCACGGTGTCGCGGCTAAACACGTAGTAGCTCTCGTCCAGCGGATCATCGCGCTCCGTCACCGTGATCTGAATCTCGTTGACGAGGGGCATGGCGCAGAACAGCGCGGTCACATCGTAGGCCAGGGCTGCGTCAACCGAGTCGCCATCGAGCGCCTCGGGCAGCTCGCGATATGCCAAGCTCAGCACGTCGACGCCCTTCGTCACGTCAATCCCACTCGCATATTCGCCCATGGGAAGCACGCCGACAAGCGCCTCCACCGCCTTCGCATCGCTGAGGTCGGTGTTGGCGTAGGGGGCAACATCGCCATAGCCCGCATTGACCACGTCCTTGGCAAGCTCGTCCCCAAGCTCACCGTCAATCCAAACCTGCCCCTGCTCGTCCACGCGTATCTCATCGTTTACACGCGAGCGGCTTTCATCCACATTGGCAGACTGCGACTCGCCCTTGCTTGCATCGATGCTGTCCGGGGCTGGCGCCACGTCGACGTCCTCAATCGAGTCGTCCAGGTCGTCCCACGTGTCGACCAGACCCGTAACGCCAAACATGAGCGCCCCGATAATTCCCAATGCGATGACGAACGCCACGGCACCGACGCAGCCCCATGGCCACAGCTTGCGCGTTCTTGCCGCGCCGCCAACATCCTGAGCACCGCTCCCATTCGAGGTGGGCGGCACGGGAGCGCCCGGGGTTTGGTCTGCATGAGCCCCCTTGCCGGTATCGGCTGCATCCTGCACGCTGCCCGCCACCCGTTCATCGGCATCGAGGGGACGCACCACCTCGGCGGCATCCTGATGATGACCGCACTCGCTCGAGCCTGAGGCGCACGTAGAACCGTCCTCGGCACCAGGCTCCCGCGGGACGAATGCCTCACCGCTCGCCTTGACCGATTCCGCCTCGGAAGCGCTCGTTCCGAGTCCCTCAGCACCGTTCCCCGCGTTGCCGGCCATTGCCTCCGCATCCCTGACCGCAAGTACATCATCAACGCTCGTGATGCTCTCCTTGGTGCGGCGAAGCGCATCGGCTTCAGGCACGCCCTCGGAGAGAAGGTCCTCGTAACGCGCCACGAGGTTGCCGTAGATCTCCTCTTTAAGCTCGATGTTCTCAGGCGTGAGCACTTTACCCTCAAACAAGTGCTCCACGTACATGCGCAACTCGTTCATCGTGCGCTCCCTTCCTGGTTAAGCAAGCGATCGATAATCTTGCGGACTTGAATCCAGCGCTCAGTCGCCTCACCCAGCTCCTGAACACCAGCCGATGTAATGCGATAGTACTTACGGCGAGCGCCCTGGGTCTCACTACCCCAATAGCTCTCGACAAATCCCTGCGATTCCAATCGCTTGAGACTTGTATAGAGCGAGGGCTCTTTCATCTCATACTCGCCCCGACTCGCCTGAGCGATTCCCTTGAGGATCTCATACCCGTAGTTGTCGCCTCCCGAAAGCGAGCACAGGATGATCGCATCGATGTTTCCTCGTATCAAGTCGCTCACCGCATCACGCGTTGCCATACAAGTCACCTCCTTGCAATCATGGTTGCTTCGATGACTATAGTATATCCAATAGTACTATGTCTGTCGATGTACTTTGGTTCATACGGTAAAAGGTGTCGAATGAGACGTGAACGGTAACACTTTTAATCTGATTAGGGCATCACAAGTGAAGCACCACCGTTTAAAGCATGGCAATGATATGCATGTAAAACCAGTCAGCGGCATGCATGGAAAATCTGACAACGACAAACATGCAGAGCCAGACAACGACATATATGTAGAGCATTGCAACGACATGCATGTGAAGCCAGACAACAACATGCATGCAGAGCCTGGCAACGATGCTCGCACGCGATTCCAGTGTGCTGCATCGACCTATCGAATCGGACCCGAGCTATACAAAAACCCGGCCCGCACATGCGAACCGGGTTTTCCGAGTCAAAAGGGGTAAGCGAATAAACGCTTAGGCCTCCATGAAGTTGCGCTGGACGGCGGAGTCGACCTTGACGCCAGGGCCCATGGTGGAGGACACGGAGATGCTCTTCACATACTTACCCTTGGCGGAAGCAGGCTTCACGCGGAGGATCTCGGTGTAGAGAGCGGCGTAGTTCTCCACGAGCTTCTGCTCGTCGAAGGAGACCTTGCCCAGCGGCACGTGGCAGATGCCGTAACGGTCGGCACGATACTCAACGCGGCCAGCCTTGAGCTCGGAGACCATCTTGGCAACGTCCATGGTCACGGTGCCGAGCTTGGGGTTCGGCATGAGGCCACGGGGGCCGAGGATCTTACCGATGCGACCGACCTTGGCCATCATCATCGGGGTGGCGATGGCGGCGTCGAAGTTGATCTCGCCCTTCTGGATCTGCGCGATCAGCTCGTCGGAGCCGATGACGTCGGCACCGGCCTCGGCGGCCTGCTCAGCCTGGGCACCCTCCGCGAACACGGCGACGCGAACGGTCTTGCCGGTGCCGTGAGGCAGAGAGATGGAGCCGCGGATGTTCTGATCGGCCTTACGAGTGTCGATGCCCAGACGGAAGTGAGCCTCGACGGTCTCGTCGAACTTGGCGCCGGAGAGCTCCTTGACGAGCTTCACAGCCTCAAGCGGGGTGTAGAGGGCAGCGCGGTCAACCTTGGCCGCAGCCTCACGGAACTTCTTGCCATGCTTGTTAGCCATGTCAATACCTCCTGTGGTGCAATCGGGGACGAACCCCTCCCACATCAGTCATGCGCCCGGATGGCACATGAATTACCAAAAGAAACCGAAGAAGTTACTCGGCGATGGTGACACCCATGGAGCGAGCGGTGCCGGCAACGATCTTCTTGGCGGCGTCGATGTCGTTCGCGTTGAGGTCGGGCATCTTGATCTCGGCGATCTTGGTGAGCTGCTCATCGGTGAGCTGGCCGACCTTGTCGCGCTGAGGAACGGCGGAGCCGCCCTTAAGACCGAGCTCCTTCTTGATCAGGTGAGCCGCTGGCGGGGTCTTGCACACGAAGTCGAACGTGCGGTCCTCGAAAACGGTGATGACGACGGGGATGATGTCACCCATCTTGTCCTGCGTAGCGGCGTTGAACGCCTGGCAGAACTGCATGATGTTGACCTGGGCGGCACCGAGGGCGGGGCCGACCGGAGGAGCGGGGTTGGCCTTGCCGGCCGGAATCTGAAGCTTGATGACGGTGGCGATCTTCTTCTCTGCCATGTCACACCTTCCTTGTACGTGAAGTATCTGAAATCAAATATCGTCAGCGCACGTTCGCTAGAAGCACGGGCACCGATGAGCGGTCGGGACCGAAGCGCTCAAGCGCGGACAAACAAATAAAGGCACTAAGCGATGACCGTAATCTGATCAAAGCTCAGCTCGACAGGCGTCTCGCGGCCAAAGATCATCAGCGTGACCTTGACCTTGGCAGCCTCGGGCATAACCTCGGAGACCTTACCGTCGAAATCGGAGAGCGGACCGGAGATAACACGGACCGAAGTGCCAACCTCGATGTCGACCACGGCACGCTTGGGAACAGCGCCGCCCTTGTCGGTCTTGCGCATCATCTTGTTGTACTCATCACGAGAAAGCGGAGCGGGCTTGCCACTGCCACCGAGGAAACCGGTTACGCCGGGAGTGTTGCGAACGCACGTCCAGGCGTCGTCGTCCATCTCCATGCGAACAAGCACGTACCCGGGGAAGATCTTGACATCCTTCTCGTCGCGCTTGCCACCCTCTTTGAGCTCGGTGACGCGCTCGGTGGGGATCTGGATATCAAAGATACGATCTTGCATGCCCATGGTCTCGATGCGATGCTCGAGATCGGACTTGACGCGGTTCTCGTACCCAGAGTAGGTGTGAACGACGTACCAACGCTTGGACATCTATTACCCCCTCAGGCTCGCGAAGAGCACGAGGCCCTCGCTGATGACAATATCGAGAAGAGCGATGACGACACCGACGACGACGAGCGAAGCGCATACGGCGATCGTGTAGTTAACGAGCTCGTTCTTAGTTGGCCACACAACGCGCTTCATCTCAGAGCGAACAGAGGCCATATACGCCTTAGCGCGAGCGATGAAGCCAGGCTTCTTGGTGGTCTTCTTCGCCTTCTCAGGAGACTTAGTGCTCTTCTTGTTGGCCATGATGGCTTACCTCCGCGCGTATATGCGCCTATACATTAGAAACCGTAAGCCTCCGAAGAGGCTTACGGGATAAAGACTGGCACGCCAGGAAGGACTCGAACCCTCAACAGACGGTTTTGGAGACCGTTGCTCTACCAATTGAACTACTGGCGTGTATGAGAAAGAGACTAGCGAGTCTCCTTGTGCAGCGTGTGCTTCTTGCACCAAGGGCAATACTTCTTGATCTCCATGCGATCAGGCATGTTCGCCTTGTTCTTGGTGGTCGTGTAATTACGACGCTTGCACTCGGTGCAAGCCAGGGTAACCATAGTACGCATGTATCTAAACCTCCATGTACTGCCCAATTGCGGGCACGGTCGTTAACAATACCATCGAGTGGGTACTGTTGTCAATCCCAATCGGTATTACCGTATCTGTTCTGCAAAGGAGATTCACATCTCACGCAAGTACCGATATCTGGTACTTGTGCAGAACTCTAGCAGCGCAGATACGGGAATGCCGTTTGCAACGCTGGATGCATGCATCAGCATGTCACAAGAAAGGACCCGGCACCAAGAGCGGCGCCGGGTCCCACAAGTACGCCTAGATCAGCGAGAAGCGAAGCTACTCGATGATGGTGGAGACGATACCAGAACCCACGGTGTGACCACCCTCGCGGATAGCGAAGCGCAGGCCCTCCTCCATGGCGATCGGGTGGATGA
>ENA-OXEN01000117-OXEN01000117.1-human-gut-metagenome-genome-assembly--contig:-NODE-117-length-16786-cov-13.804375_pt1 | contig 16786 bp, 15 predicted proteins | sample MGYA00249358_ERZ652249 | MGnify/ENA primary metagenome ERZ652249 (study PRJEB26925, sample SAMN05826761) | human gut metagenome | biome: ENVO:2100002; feature: ENVO:00000062; material: ENVO:00002003... | reverse complement strand
TACACCGTCTAATTCGTCGGCAGCGTCAGATGTGTATAAGAGACAGGTTATGAATCGCATCCTTCGTTTCAAACACCTTGACTGCCGTCGTGGAATAGCCGTTCGGAAAACCGATTACGGTGCAGACCGCCATTTTGTCCCCGACATATTCCTTCGCGCGCTTCACGTACGCGGCGGGGATACAAACCGACGCGGTGCGGTACTTAACCGCGTCGTCGCAGATTTGTTTGATTTCTTCCCATGCCGCAGTCTGCGTCAGCAAGGTATGATCTACTTTCTCCAGTATTTTCTGGTGATCCATTTTCATGATCTCCTTTTTTATTTTCAATACTGCGTTATCTTACGCCCTTTTCATAGGGCTCGCCGTCCGCCTTCGGGGCGACCGAACGGCCAACGAACAGAATCAGGACCACAATAGTCAGAACGTACGGAAGCATTGCAAGAATCTGGGACGGAACGGCAAAGTCGCCGCCGCCCAGCACAATCGTCAGTGCCTGTGCAAAACCAAAAAGCAGGCATGCGCCGTAAGCGCCGAACGGAGTCCATTTTCCGAAGATAACGGCTGCCAGCGCGATGAAGCCCTGCCCGCTGATCGCGGTCGGCGTAAACTGAGAGATGATGGCAAGCGTCATGGAAGCGCCGCCGAAACCGGCCAGAACACCGGATGCGAACACGCACAGGTAGCGGACACGGCTGACAGGAATGCCAAGAGTATCGGCCGCAGCGGGATGCTCGCCCACCGAGCGCACATGGAGCCCCCATTTGGTCCGGTAAAGGAAGAACCACATGGCGGCGGAAACCGCCAGTGCAAGCACGACCGTGACGTCTACGTTCAGGTTTTTCAGAGGGCTGTCGGCAAACCCGCTTTCCCCGAACAGCTTCGGCAGTGTTTTTGCCGGAAGCGTCATGGTCGCGTCGTCAAACATCAGGCGGCAGAAAAACAACGCCAGTCCCGGCCCGATCAGATTGATGGCGATACCGGAAATGGTCTGGTCCGCCTTAAAGGTGACGGAAGCCACTGCGTGCAAAAGGGAAATCAGGCCGCCCGCCGCACCGGCCGCAAGCAGGCCGAGCCACGGATTTCCGGTAAAATAACTGACTGCGGCCGCCGTGAACGCGCCTACCGTCATCATTCCCTCAATCCCGATGTTGACGACGCCGGAGCGCTCCGAAATAACGCCGCCCAAAGCGCCGAACACCAGGGGAGTCGAGTACATCAGCGTAATACCGAGCAACAGAAGAATTTTACTTAACACGGTGAGCACCTCTCTTTTCAAGCCTGTCGGCAAGTGACGGCACAATTTTCGTCAGAGCCACAAAGAATACGATGGTGCCGATCATGATGTTGATTATCTCCGTTGGCGCTCCGACATCCTGCTGTACGCTCTGCCCGCCGTAAAGCAGACCGCCAAACAAAAGCCCGGCAAAGATACAGCCTACCGGAGAGGAACCGGCAATCAGCGCGACGGACAGGCCGTTGAAGCCGTTGTTTTCAAACGCCGCCATCTGGGAAATTTTGTGAGGCGCGGTTCCCGTAATCGCCAGCGCGCCCGCAAGACCCGCCAGCGCCCCCGCAATCAGCATCGCCTGGGTGACGTTGCGGCCCACGTTGATGCCGGCAAATTCCGCGGCGTCGCGGTTAAAGCCGACCGCGCGCAGCTCGTAGCCCTTTGTAGAGCGGTAAAGCAGCACCCAGATAACGAGAGCCATGACCACGGCGATCAGAATACCGAAATTCACATCCGTTTTCAGCATCATCTCATACAGCCACTGGTGCGGCTTCAGAGAAGCCATGCCTGCTTTGGAGGTTTTCCAGTTCGGCAGGAGCATGGTGAAGCTAGAGTCGTTCACCGCGAAGGAGCTTGTGGAATTCGGCTGATGGTAAGCCGCCGTATTAACAATAAAGTTGGAAAGATAAAGACCGATCCAGTTCAGCATGATGCTGGTAATGACCTCATGAATGCCGAACCGTGCTTTCAGGTAGCCGATGATCCCGCCGAAAATCGCCCCGGCAAGCACGCCGGAAAGCACCACAAGCGGGATCTGAATAACGGGGGCAAAGTTAAACTTGACACCGACGCAGACGGCGGCGACGGTTCCCGCTATGTACTGGCCCTCGGCACCGATATTGAACATGCCGGTTTTAAAGGCAAACGCAACGCTCAGACCGGTTAATATGATGGGCGTCGCCTTGATAATGACGTTGGAAATGTACTTCGGCTTTGCAAAGATTCCCTTGAACAGCGCCCCGAAGGACTCCCATGGGTTGTAACCCGCAAACACGAGCACGACCGCGGCAACCAGAAAACCGAACAGAATCGCAATAAAGGTGGAGGTAATCGGTTTTTTAAGAATTTTGACTGTTGTTTTCATCAAGCTTACCTCCCGCCATCAAAAGTCCTATCGTTTTTTCGTCGACCTCTCCCTGCTTGAAACTGTCAACAATCGTTCCCGCGTAAATCACGTCGATGGTATCCGAGACATTCATGACCTCGTCAAGCTCCAGGGAAATCAGAAGGATCGCCCTGCCCCTGTCCCGTTCGCGCACCAGCGTCTTATGTACGTATTCAATCGCCCCTACGTCCAGCCCGCGGGTCGGCTGGACGGCAATCAGAAGATCGGGCTCGTTCGATATTTCACGCGCAAGAATGACCTTCTGCTGGTTTCCTCCGGAAAGCCCGCGCACCGGCTGGCTTTCGCAGTTATCCGGACGGATATCGAACTCTTTGATCAGATTCTTCGTGTAGGAAAGAATTTCGCTTCTGTTGAGCATGCCGTTTTTGCTGTACGGCGGACAGCGGTATTTTTCAATCACCATATTTTCCGCCACCGTAAACGGAAGCACCAGACCGCGCTTCTGCCGGTCTTCATGCACCGTGGAGATTTTATGGTCGATAACGCTGCGCGTCGTTGTGTTCTGGATTTCGACACCGTTTATTTTGATGGTGCCGCTCTCCGCTCGTGTCAGGTTGGTGATGGCTTCGACCAGCTCTTTCTGGCCGTTCCCGTCAATGCCCGCCACGCCGACGATTTCGCCTTTGCGCACCTTCAGCGACAGATTTTTGACCGCCTCCAGCTTCCGTTCGTCCCTGACCGTCAGATTATCGATTTCAAAGACGACCTCGCCCGGATCGGCCGGAGATTTTTCGACCACAAGCTGGACCGCATGACCGACCATCTTGGTAGCAAGCTCCTCCTGGTCCACATCGGCGACGTTGACCGTGTCAATATACTTGCCGCGTCGGATAATGGTGCAGACGTCCGAGGAGGCTTTGATCTCCTTAAGCTTATGAGTGATAATGATGATCGTTTTCCCGTCTGCTATCAGATTGCGCATGATCTGAATCAGGTCATCGATTTCCTGCGGAGTAAGGACCGCCGTGGGCTCATCCAGGATGAGCAGGTCGACTCCGCGGTAGAGCGCTTTTAATATTTCAACACGCTGCTGCATGCCAACGGAAATATCTTCGATTTTTTCGTCCGGGTCCACTTCCAACCCGTATTTTTTTACGATTTCAAGAATTTCCTCGCGTGCTTTTTTCATGTTTAATACGCCGAACCGATTGGTCACTTCGTTGCCCAGAATAATGTTCTGGGTCACGGTGAAATTGTCTACCAGCATGAAGTGCTGATGAACCATGCCGATTCCGTGTTCAATGGCAATATTCGGGTTTTTGATATTGACCTTTTCCCCATTCAGGAAGATTTCCCCCGCTTCGGCCTGATACAAGCCGTACAGAACATTCATCAGTGTGCTTTTTCCGGCGCCGTTCTCGCCCAATATGGCATGAATCGTGCCCTTCTTAACATCGAGACTGACGTCATTCAGAGCGCAAAAGGAGCCGAACATTTTTGTAATACCGTGCATTTGCACCGCGTATTCCCGGTTGACTTCCATTACAACAGACCCCCTGCACGTTAATCAATTCTTTAAGCGCAACGGGGCGCAATAACATTCATGCGCCCCGTTGCCCAAAAGAATAAAAGAGTAATCCTTATTTAAGTCCTTTTTCGAACTCTGCGAATTCATCCTTATTCGCCGGAGGAGTGATCGTCTTATCCTTGATCTTGCCTTCGAGCGCAATTGCCGCGTTATAGGTGTCGTCGCCCATAAGCTTGTGCTCTTCCGGAATCCCGACAGCATCCTCGGTCAGTCCGTAGGTGTAAGTTTTTCCGCCGATTTCCTTGCCGTCCATAGCTTCCTTAGAAACAAGCTCGACAGCCTGGTTAACCAGCTTCAAAGCAGAGGTAAGAACATTTTCGGGTGCAAGATAAGCCTGGTCGCGGTCAACGCCGATCGCGTACTTCTTGGCTTCCTTGGCTGCTTCGATAACGCCGACCCCGACGCCGCCCGCGGCATGGAACACGATATCGCAGCCGTCGGAGAACATCTTTGTCGCAATTGCCTTGCCCTTGGCGGAATCCGTGAAGCTTTCCGCGTACTGGGAATTCACGTCGATCTTTTTCCCTAACTCTTTCGCGGCATAAGCAACGCCGGCCTTGTAGCCGAACTCAAACTGGTCGATGATGGCGCTGGTCTGGCCGCCGACAAAACCGACTTTGTTTGTCTTTGTTGTTTTACCCGCAATGTAGCCGACCAGGAAAGAAGGCTCCTGGGCGCGGAACATCACGCCGGTTACGTTTGCAGGGGTGGTTTCATATGCATTATCGATAATCGCATAGTTGATGTCCGGATTCTGTTTTGCGGAATTGAGGATGGCGTCGGCCATTGCGAAGCCGATACCCCAGATCAGATTGTTGCCGTCGTCGGCCGCTTTGTCCAGGTTTGTCGCGTAGTCGGACTCCTGCTTGGATTCGGAATACTTGACTGTGACGCCCGTATCCTTGGAAAGCTTCTGAAGGCCTTCCCATGCGGACTGGTTGAAGGACTGGTCGTTGACGCCGCCGGTATCCGTTACCATACCGATTTTAAAATCGGTCGCCGCCACGGATTCCGCCTTGCTTTCGGCAGTTGAGCCGGCCGCTTCTGAACTGGCTGCCGGTGCGTTGGAAGCGCAGGCGGTCGCAGAAACTGCCATCATCACTGCAAGAAAAAGTGCTACAATCTTCTTCATTAATTTTTCCTCCTGATTATTTTTTGGATATATGGAATATCACGTAAGCGTGATATTATTCCCATTCTCTTTTCGTTTCGCGCCGAAAATTATCTTACTTTATTTTAACATATTTTGCAAATCAATTTTCTATGGGTCAGGCGATTTCCAATGCGATTTCCATCATCTGGGTAAATCCGGTCTGGCGCTCCTGTGCCGAAAGGGATTCCCCGGTAAACGGGCAGTCGGAGATCGTAAGCAGGCAGAGCGCGTTTTTATTGGCCCTTGCGGCGTTCATATAGAGAGCCGCGGCTTCCATTTCCACCGCCAGCACGCCCATTTTTTTCCACGAAGCCAGTGCGTTTTCGTTGTCGTCATAGAAGGAATCCGAAGACAGCACATTGCCTACGACCATATGCACGCCCAGTTTTTCCGCGGCATCAACCGCGTTTCTGAGAAGGCCATAGCCGGCAATCGGCGCAAACGTACCCGGCAGATTGTACTGCGCCGCATAATTGGAATTGGTGCAGGCACCCATGCCGACCACGACGTCGCGCACGTGTACATTGTCGGCGATCCCGCCGGCGGAACCGATGCGGAGAATGTTTTCCACCCCGTAGAAATTAAAAAGCTCGTAGGTATAAATACCGACGGAGGGCATTCCCATTCCGCCGCCCATAACGGACACGCGTTTGCCGCGGTACGTTCCGGTGTAGCCGAGCATATTGCGCACGGTGTTAAAGCAGACCGGGTCGGTCAGATAAGTTTCGGCGATAAATTTGGCACGGAGCGGATCACCCGGCATCAAGACGGTTTTTGCGATCTCTCCCTCTCTGGCCCCGTTATGGGGCGTTGGTACGTTAGACATAGTCTCCTCCTTTTCAGTCGACAATATTTTTCAGGCGGGACGTGCCGGTAATTTCCGGCTTCACCCCGAAATAATCAAGGATCGTGGCCGCGATATCGGCAAAGGTCGGCAAAGTGCCCAGATTGGCCCCGGCCTTTACCTGTTTGCCGTAAATCACCCAGGGCGTGTATTCGCGCGAATGATCGGTAGAGGGTGTGATCGGGTCGCAGCCGTGGTCCGCGGTAATCATCAGCAGGTCGTCCCCGCGAAGGCCCGCCAGAATTTCCGGCAGCTTTTCGTCAAAATAGGTCAGCCCTTTGGCGTAGCCGTCCACGTCGTTGCGGTGGCCGTAAAGCATATCGAAATCGACCAGATTGATAAAGCACAGGCCGTTGAAGCTTTCCTTTGTCAGCTCGATCGTGCGGTCAATGCCCTCCGCGTTGCCTTTTGTCCTCATAAACCGGGTAATCCCCTTGCCGGCGAAAATGTCGTTGATCTTGCCGACGGCGACCACGTCATAGCCGCTTTCCTTCAGCTGGTCCAGCATCGTCGTCTTCGGGGGGAGCAGCGAGAAGTCGTGGCGGTTGGTGGTACGGGTGTAATCCGGATAGGTCCCGACAAAGGGCCTTGCGATCACCCGGCCGACGCCGTGCTCGCCCGCCAGCAGTTCCCTTGCGATCTGGCAGTAGCGGTAAAGCTCTTCCACCGGCACGAGCTCTTCATTCGCCGCGATCTGGAACACGCTGTCCGCGGAGGTGTAAACGATGAGCGCGCCCGTTTCGGCATGCTCCCTGCCGTAATCCCGGATGACCTCGGTGCCGGAATAGGGCTTGTTGCAGATGACCCTGCGGCCCGTTTTTTCTTCAAACGCGCGGATAACCTCCGGCGGAAAGCCGTCCGGATAAGTCGGCAGCGGTTTGGGCGAATTGATTCCCGCAATTTCCCAGTGGCCGATCGTGGTATCCTTGCCCTTGGAAATCTCCCTCATGCGCGCAACCGCGCCCGCGGGATGCTCCGCCCCCGGGCGGCAGGTGACGCCGTCGATGTTGAAAAGGCCCAGCTTCTGCATGTTGGGCATATCAAAATACTGGCTTGTCGCGGCGGCGGCAAGCGTATTGCTCCCTTCGTCGCCGTACTCCGCGGCGTCCGGCTCTTCGCCGATACCGACACTGTCGAGTACAATCAAAAAAACTCGTTTATTCATAGTATCCGCCTTTCTTCATTTGCGCATTCTTGTCGTCTGCCCCATTTTGAGAGAAACAGGCAACACGTTCTCTCTGGAGCTAAGCTTCCCATTTGCGACCTGATCGATAATCAGTTTTGCCGCAAGCCGCCCGATTTCCTCGATCGGCTGTACGACGGTGGTCAGCGCAGGCGTCATCAAAGAGCTGAGCTCCACTCCGTCGTATCCCACAATCATGATGTCCTCCGGAACTTTTTTATCCTGCTCGCACAGCACCTTATACAGGGACAGCGCGGTCATATCGCTCAGGGCCAGAATCCCATCCACATGCGGAAAGCGTTTCAGAAGCTCGCGCGAGCTTTCGACCGCGTCGAAGCTGTACTGGCTTTCCATGAACAAAGGCTGGATGCCGTGTTCGTTGCAGACATCCACATAGCCCAGAAAGCGCTGGCTTCCGCTGGAATATTTCTGCGGACCGCGCATGAGGACGATATGGCGGCACCCGCACTCGATCAGATGCTCGGTGGCAAGGCGCCCTCCCGAATAATTGTCGGACTGGACCACCGCAGTATAACGGCTGCCTGCGTCCTTGTCCAGAGCGACAACAGGCAGCGGGCAGTTGCGGATTTCTTCGTCCAGATTATCATTGTTGGCGGTAATAATAATGCCGTCCGCATTCATGGCGGTAAGCATATTGATATAGGCGACTTCCTTTTTCGGATTTTCGTCCGAATTGCACAGAATCATCTTATAGCCGTTCTGAAACGCCTCGTCCTCAATCGCCCGGCCGATCTCGGTCAGAAAAACGTTCAGGATGCTCGGCACGATGTAACCAATGATTTTAGAAGACTTTTTATAGAGCGAACGCGCGATTTCATTCGGTTTGAAACCGGTTGCGTCGATTGCTTCCAAAACGCGTTTTACTTTTTCGTCACTTACCTTTGCCGTCCCGTTGATGACACGAGACACAGTTGCCGACGAAACACCGGCTAATCTCGCCACATCGCTGATCTGAGCCAAAATCATCACCATAGCTTTCCTGTTAAAAAATGCGGTTGAACGGACCTTGTTCCTTTTCAATTTTTGAAACCGGTTTCAAGGTATTTCCATTCTATATCAGAGTGGTTTGATTGTCAATATTTTTTCAGGATAACAACATTTTTTGTTGATAATGACCAGCGAACAAGCTTTTTTATTCTGCAAAACCTGTCTGATTCCTCATAATTATATTACAGCGAGCAAAATAGTTCCAGTGCTTTTTGAAATTATTTTCAAAAGAAGGGTTCTTACAGTATTTTCTTCTTTTTGAAAAAAAGAATACAGAGGACCACAAAGGCAACCGAAAGACCCGCGGCAAAAGCGTAGCCGTACGGCCACTGAAGCTCCGGCATATACTTGAAATTCATGCCATACCAGCCGACCAGAAGTGTGAGCGGAAGAAAAATAGCGGTAATCACGGTAAACAGCTTCATAATCGCGTTTAGCCCAATGTCCACCTGCGACTGATACGCCTCGCGCACCTGTGTGATATAATCGCGCAGGTTGAGGACGCTCCGGTTCAGGCGGTCCACCCGGGCCGTAAACATCTTGAAATAGCGCAGCGCGCCGGAAGACAGAATCCCGTTGGAGTTTTCCTCGATGCTCTCCGCGACATCCAGCAGCTGCTCATAATATTTTTTATAGAACATCAGCCTTTTCCGCATCGCGGTGATGTCCTTGGTAAAGTCCTCGTTGGCACCCTCCATGACCCGCTCCTCCAGCGCGGCGATTTCCTCTTCCAGCGCTTCCAGCTCCTCCGAATCATGAATGGTCAGATTGTTGAAAAATGCGTAAAGAATCCGCGTAATGTTCAGGTTGGATGTTTTGCCGCCCGCAAAAGCATCCAGCACATCCTGTATCGCACGGTTTTCCCTGTTGCCGACAAAGACAATCCGGTCCGGCATGATATACAGCCCGATCCGGTGGGTCAGATACCGTTCATTGTCGTTGACAACGTTCAGAAGAATAAAGTCATACCCGTCGTACGCCTCCAGCTTGGCGGGTCCCGGGTTCACGCACTCGTCGAACGTGTGCGGCGCCGCGCAGAAATGACCGGCGCGCAGCTCCTCCGGCGTACAGACGCAGACGGTATCCGGCGCAAACGGCGTTTCCGCTTCCGCAAGCGTTTCTGTTGTAATCCGATAACACTTCATCGTCATACTCCTTATGTTTTCTTTTCCCTCTCTGCTGTTTCGCAGCGGCGGGCTTCGATGGAATTAAACCCATTGTAGCAAAATACAATCCTTATTTCAACGCTGAAACACCTGCACGGATTTCTCCATGCAGGTGTTTCTCATCATTGCTTTCGCTTATTTTACCGGAACAACAGCTCCGCTGAACGTATTGGTAATAAAGGTTTTGATTTCGTCGCTCTTCAGCACTTCCACCAGCGCCTTGATGTCCTCGCGGTTCTCGTCGCCCTCGCGGACAGCGATAATATTGGCGTATGTGGTTGCCGCAAGGGAGTCATCCGCTTCTACTGCGAGCGCGTCGGAAACCTTCAGATTTCCTTCGAGAGCGTAGTTGCCGTTGATGACGGCCAGATCCACGTCGGGCAGGGTACGGACCAGCTGGGCGGCTTCAATTTCCGTAAACTTCAGCTTCTTCGGGTTTTCTGCAATGTCTTTCTGCGTGGCGGTGATCCCGGCGCCGTCCTTCAGCTTGAGAAGTCCCTGATCCTGAAGCAGCAGGAGCGCTCTGGCCTCATTGGAAGTATCGTTCGGAACCGCGATGGTGGCGCCTTCCTTCAGATCGGCAAGGGCTTTGGTTTTCCCGGCGTAAATGCCGAACGGCTCATAGTGAATGGAGCCAGCGGAAACGATCTTGGTTCCGTTTTCTTTGTTGAATTCATCCAGATACGGCTGATGCTGGAAATAGTTAGCGTCCAGGTCCTTGCTGTCCAGAGCTTTATTGGGAAGAACATAATCTGAGAATTCCTTAATCTCAAGATCGTAGCCCTTGTCTTTGAGCAGCTTGGCGGCTTCCTTCAAAATAATCACGTGCGGTGTCGGCGACGCACCGACGACAATTTTCTTGGCGGCCGCCGTGCTTGCCGCTTCGCTGGCGGCGGCAGCCGAGGAAGCGGGTACGGAATTTGCGCAGCCGGCAAATACGGAAGCGGAGAGTGCCGCGATTAAGATTGCTGATAATAACTTTTTCATTCATAAAACCTCCAAAATTCAGATAGAAACCGTTTATCGTTTAATTTTTTCTTTTGTCGCTCAGTCCGGCCGCCTTCATCCCGATGCCCTGAAGCACCTGAACGATCACAACCAGCAAGATGGTGGCGATCAGCATCATTTCGCCCTGCCAGCGGTAAAGGCCGTAATTGATTGCAATGGTACCCAGCCCGCCGCCGCCGACAACGCCGGCCATGGCGGAATATCCCAGAATGGTAGTCGCCGCAATGGCGCAGCCCACAATCAGGGACGGTCTGGATTCGGGAAGCAGGACCTTCCAGATAATCTGGAAGTCGGACGCGCCCATGGACTGCGCGGCTTCAATGACGCCAATGTCGATCTCTTTGAGCGAGGACTCGACGAGCCTCGCGATAAAGGGCGCCGCCGACAGGGTCAGCGGAACGATGGTCGCCGTGGCGCCGATGGCGCTGCCCGTCACCAGCCTTGTAAACGGAAAGATAGCGATCATCAGAATCAGGAACGGGATGGAACGGGTCAGATTGACGATCACATCCAGCACCTTATACAGAGAAGCGTGCGGGCGGATCCCGTCCTTTGCGCTGGTGAACAGCAGGATTCCCACCGGCAATCCGATAATATAGGCGAAGAGTGTGGAAGTCAGAACCATATACAGGGTTTCGCCAATGCCCTGCAACAGCATGCTCAGCGTCGACTCATCCCACATAACCGTTCACCTCCTCAGCGGACAGACCCTTCGCACGTACGTAGGCAAACATTTTCTGTGCCAGAGCCTCGTCCTGCGGCAGCTGGACCACCATTTGGCCAAATGCCTTGCCGTCTATGTCCTTGGTGTCTGCGTACAGGATATTGACGGGCGCCTTGCAGTCGAGGACCATATTCGCAATGATCGGCTCAAAAGAAGAATTTCCATCAAACACAATGCGCATACATCGCTTGCTGATGATTTTATCGGGATGTTTCCCTTCGGGATAGACCAGCTTCTGCGCCGCCGCCGTCTGCGGCCTGTGGAAAATATCCTCCACAGAACCGGATTCGGCAATCCGGCTGTCGTCAATAATGGCGACGCGGTTGCAGATTTCCTCTATTACGCTCATCTGGTGCGTGATAATGACAATGGTGATGCCCATCCGGCGGTTGATATCCTTCAGCAGCGCCAGGATCGACGTGGTGGTGGTGGGGTCAAGGGCGCTGGTGGCTTCGTCGCACAAAAGCACCTTCGGATTGGTAGCAAGCGCGCGGGCAATGGCCACACGCTGTTTCTGGCCGCCGGAAAGCTGGGCGGGGTAAGCCCGGGCCCTGTCGGCCAGGCCGACGAGCTCCAGAAGCTCTTTCGCCCTTTTTTTTGCGGATGCCTTGTCAGCGCCGGCCAGCTCCAGAGGAAAACAGATATTCTGCTCTGCCGTGCGCTGCATCAAAAGATTGAACTGCTGGAAAATCATTCCCATGGACCGGCGAACCGTGCGCAGGTCCTTGTCGGAAAGGGCGGACAAGTCACGCCCGTCGAACAGGACAGTGCCCTCCGACGGTTTTTCCAGCATGTTGATACATCGTACCAACGTGCTCTTACCGGCGCCGCTCATGCCGATAATGCCAAAAATATCGCCTTTTTCAATCGTCAGGTCAATATTGCTCAAAGCCCGCACCTCGGAGTCCTTCGTGTGGAAGGTTTTGCTCAACGATTGAATTTTGATGATCGCCTCGCCCAAGCCGACACCCCCTCAAATAACATTACTAAACATATAGGAATTATAGTGAATATTGCATAATTTGTCAATGCATATTGCAAAAATAAATAAAACAATCTTATTCTCCCGTCCACCGGGCGACAAGCGCCTTGATTTTTATGCCCTTTTCCATGAACATTTTTTCATGTTCGGTCAGCACATTTTCCTGCTGACCGCCGCCGTGCAGATCGTAGGTCACAGACAGAATCGTAAATCCGCTTTCTTTAAAGTACACCAGCGAATCGTCAAAAAGGACGTCGTCATCCGTTTTAAAGTGGATTTCTCCGCCCTTTTCCAGAATCTTCTTGTAATTCTCAAGCTGGCGGGGATAGGTCAGCCGCCGTTTGTGATGCTTGGCCTTCGGCCACGGATTGCAGAAATGAATATAGATTCTCTCCACCGTATCTTCGGCATTCATCACAGTGAGAATCCGCTCAATATCCTGCGCCATCAGCACGACGTTGTCCGGCTCCGCGTTCCGCTCCCGGAACGCCTGTTCAATATTCCGTTTGGCCGGGCCGAGAACGGTATCCTTCAAATCGATGCCCATATAATTGATCTGCGGATTTTGCGGGGCAAGCCCGGCGATAAAAAGGCCCTTACCGCAGCCGAGCTCCAGATGGATGGGCTGCCGCCGCCGGAAAAATCCGTGCCATTTTCCAATATACTGTGCGGGATCGCGGACAAAAAAGCCGCACGCATCCAGTTCCGGCGCGGCCCATGGTTTATTGCGCATTCTCATGAAGGTAAACCCCTATCCTTTTCCCTGTAGATCCTGCCAGTTTTTGCAGACATCCACCCATTTTACACTTTGGGAAACGCTGAAAAGCTCGTCACAGCTCAGCTCCACACAGGAGCTTGCACTGCCGCCCGCGGGAAAAATTTTGGAGAAGCGTTTCAGCGAAACGTCGCAGTACACCTTTGCGCAGGGCGGATTTCCAAACGGGCAGACGCCCCCGACCCGGTACCCGGTCAGCTGCTCCACCTCGTCGGGAGCAAGCATCTTCGCCTTTGTGTTGAACTCCGCCTTGAATTTTGCATTGTCCACCTTGGCGTCTCCCGCAGCGACGACAATCACGCAGCCGCCGTCGCTGTGAAAAGAGATCGATTTTGCAATGCGCGCTTCCTCAACATTCAGCGCCTGTGCGGCCAGTTCCACCGTCGCGCTCGAAACCGAAAACTCGTGCAGGCGTTCTTCCATTCCGTATAACTTTAAATAATCCTTTACTTTCTGAACCGACATCATTTCCTCCGGCTTTCCAAATAATTAATTAGGTATCTATCTGACTGAGCATGTCGAACATGCGGACTGTCGAAAATCGCAGGATTCCCCTACTCTATCCTGATAAATTACTGAATTCTTATAGTATAGCATACTGCGTGAAAGTAAAAAGTATTTTTATTCAAATTTGTAATAAGACACAAATTTCAACGAATTATTTTCCCGTTTTATGTATCTGTTTTCCATGCCGGAAACCCGGAAATTTCCGCTTCGCAACCCGCATTAGCGGCAAGCCGGACATCGCATAATGCCGCCGTCATTTGCATAAAGATTATCACCCGCGAAGAGCACAGTGTAACCTGAATCCCCCTTTTCCGTTTAGATTATTACAATTTATTCTTTATATATAATTATTTTTATGAAAATAAATTATTTGTACATATTTTATTTATTGACATCTGTTGTTTTTTCAATAGTGCTATTGGAAGGGACGTGAGCATGTGAAAACAAATCCAAAGCTGAAAACGGTTTTGATTCTTGCCATGTCCTGCTCTGTTCTGACCACTTCCTTCACTGTATTTTCCTTTCAGCTAAAAAAAGAGAGCCGGAATTTTGTCGATCAGGAAATTGAGGAAAGCGAACGGCAGAATTCTGAGGCATTGTCCGGCCAGTTCAGCGAAAAATTTGCGGTTCTAGGCTCCCTGGCGTCTTTTATCGGCAGCAGGGAGGTCCAAAGCGATGCAGTTGTTACAGAAGCGATGCGCTCTTTTGCCAAAAACGGCGCGTTCGTACAGACGGCCATTGCGGATTTGAACGGAGACAGCACTTCAGACAGCGGCAAAAAAAGCAATGTGGCGGAATATGATTTCTTTAAAATGTCCTTAAATGGTCAAAAATCAGTCTGCGACTTTGCTTTTTACGGCAAAAACTGGTATCTGGCCGCCGCGGTTCTGGGTAACGCGGTTTTTTCCAGCTTCGGGCGTATTCTGCTGCTGTGCGCAATTCCTGTGGCGGGGACCGCGCTGACTTTTCTTCTGCTCGGAACTTACTTTGTCGTACTGCTGCGCCGGAAAAACGCCGACGTCAAAAAAGGGATTCAGGAGCTGAAAGCGCTGACCGCCAATATCCCCGGCTGCGTGCAGCACTGCAAATACGACAGTTTCCTTACAATCGTGTCCTGCAGCGACGGCTTTTCGCAGCTGACCGGATATACCACGGAAGAAATCGGGCGGTTCTTTCACAACCGGTTTCTCCCCATGATTTATGAGCCCGACCGCGAGGTCGTTCAGCGGAGCATAGACGCCCAGCTTCAGAACGGCAGCGTCATCGACGTGCAGTACCGCCTGTTAAAAAAAGGCGGCTCCCTGATCTGGATTCTCGACAAGGGACAGCTGATGGCCGAAAGTGGCATGGAGCCCGAGCTTTACTGCCTGCTGACGGACATTACCGGCCAGCGGGAAATTATGCAGGAGCTGGAAATCAGCAATGAGCGCTATCAAATTGTACTGGACCAATCGGACAGTATAATTTTTGAATACGATATCGTCAACGGAACGGTATCCAACAGCACAAGCGGCCTTTCTGTGTTCGGCGGCGGCAGCGCAATCCGGGACTTTCCCGACAGCGTGCTGGAAAGCGAAAGGATTCACCCCGACGACCTTGACCTGTTCCGCTCCATATTTACCGGCGTCAAAAACGGAGCGCACAGCGCGGAGGGCGAATACCGGCTGAAGGACCGGCAGGGCTCCTATCTCTGGTACAGCATGACGATCACTACGATTTTTAATCAGAACGGCGAACCGGTCCGGGCCATCGGCCGGATTAGCGACATCACCTGCCAGAAGGAAGCCACCCAAAAGCTGGTACAGAAAGCGCAGCGCGACGGGTTGACCGGGCTGCTGAACAAATCCGCCACAAAAGCGTATATTGAACAGGCGTTGGTCGGCAGCGAACTTTGCGCACTGTTTATCATCGACGTCGATCATTTTAAGGATATCAACGATCACCTTGGCCATATGTTCGGCGACACGGTGCTGGCGGAAATCGGCGGCAAGCTGAAAAAGCTGTTTCGTACCTCCGATGTGGTGGGACGGGTCGGCGGGGATGAATTCATGGTGCTTCTGAAAAGCATCGGCAACCTGTCCCTGGTGGCCGAAAAGGCGGACGCCATTCACCGGAGCCTACAGCATACTTTCGAAAACGGACCGAAACAGTATTCCATCTCCGGCAGCATCGGTATCGCAATTTACCCAAAAGACGGCAGAACCTACGCGGACTTATACAAAAAAGCGGACGCCGCCCTTTACGAAGCGAAGCGCTGCGGCAGAAGCCGGTTTGTCGTTTTTGACAGCCAGCTGGAAACATCCGGGCACATAAACGGCACTCCCGAACAATATGATCCCCCACAGTAAAAGCCATTGGAAACCACAGGAAGCCAGCTTCCGGCAACTGCGCCGGCGACCGGCTTCCTTTTTCACAAATCCCCGAAATTCTTGAAATAACCCCAAATTGTGATATAATTCTATAATAATTCCATTCCAGTTTGCGAGACAAAACACGTTCCCGCCTTCGGCGAGAGGAACGCAGCCTTGTTGCAGAATCAACTGGAAATGCTGTAGCGGTTATACAGGGGAGGAAGAAATGGATAAAAATAAAAAAATCATTCTGACGCTCAGCGTCCTGCTGACCGCCGTCATCGTTTGTCTGGCCTTTCTCTGGATCAGATTCGGACAGCGTGCGGACAGCTACGAATGCACAAACTTCGCAATGGGAACTTATGTCCAGCAGACCGTTTACGGAAAAAACGCGGAGACGGCGGCAACCGTCGCGGCTCAAAAAATAGGCGAGCTGGAAAACCTGATTTCGTGGAGAATCGCGGACTCTGATATCGACAAGCTGAATCAGGCTTCCGGTTCCAGTTGGGTCAAGCTCGACGCGAGGACCGTTGCCCTGCTTCAAAAAAGCCTTACCGTCGCTCAAAAGTCCGGCGGAGCCTTTGACCCCACCATCCTGCCGATTACCTCCCTATGGGATTTCGGGGGAGAGAATCAGCGTGTTCCCTCTAAGGCGGAAATCGATACCTATTTAAAATACGTGGACTATCACAATTTAAGAGTAAACGAACAGGATTCCACCGCGTCCCTGAAATTGCACTACACCGCAGTCGAGCTGGGCGCGATCGGAAAGGGCGCCGCCTGTGACGAAGCAGTCGCCGCCTACCGGCAGGCCGGCGCGGACTGCGGAATCGTCGCCGTCGGCGGTAGCGTGGGGGTATTCGGCACCAAACAGAACAAATCGCCCTGGCGTGTGGCGGTGCGCGATCCCCGCAGCTCCGAAACGCAGAGCGCTTCCATGGGCACGATCGACCTGGCCTCCGGTTTTGTTTCCACTTCCGGTACATACGAAAAGAATTTTACAGAAAACGGCGATATCTACCACCATCTTTTAAACCCAAAAACTGGCTACCCGGAAAATAACGGCCTGCTTTCCGTCACGGTGGTCTGTGACAACGGCGCGCTGAGCGACGCGCTTTCCACCGCCTGTTTTGTTTTGGGAA
>ENA-OXEN01000116-OXEN01000116.1-human-gut-metagenome-genome-assembly--contig:-NODE-116-length-16882-cov-16.532180_pt1 | contig 16882 bp, 12 predicted proteins | sample MGYA00249358_ERZ652249 | MGnify/ENA primary metagenome ERZ652249 (study PRJEB26925, sample SAMN05826761) | human gut metagenome | biome: ENVO:2100002; feature: ENVO:00000062; material: ENVO:00002003... | reverse complement strand
CGGGAAAATGTGCGGATATTATTTTTATCGGCAGTCTGGAAAAGCTGGATATCACACGGGTGCTGATTAACGGCGCCGTTGCTGCGGAAAACGGAAGGCTTACCGCGGAGCTTCCGCCCTATCATTACCCGAAATGGGCAACGGAATCCATGCATGTCAAAAATCCCATTACACCGGAATCCTTTGCCATTCCCGCGAAGGGAGACCGGGTGACCGCCCGCGTCATTGAAGTGATCCCCGCCAGGGTCGGTTCTTACGAACGGCATGTTTCACTCAGGGTGGAAAACGGGCGGGTCGGTTCCGACGTTGAACAGGATGTCCTGAAAACGGCGGTCTTTGAGCGGCACCATGAAACAGGAAAGGTCGGCTTCGGCTTTGTCAAAGGCTTTGGTATCCGGTGCGGGGCCATGGCTTCCACCGTGGCGCATGACGCGCACAACCTGCTGGTGATCGGCACCAACGACGAGGACATGGCGCTGGCCGCCAATACGCTGATCGCGTGCGGCGGAGGAATGACCGCCGTGCAGAACGGAAAGGTTTTGGGGACGGTTCCGCTCCCGATCGCCGGCCTGATGAACGACAAGCCGGTGGAGGAAATGGCTGAAATCGTCGGAAAGCTGGGCGAGGCGTGGGAAAAGATCGGGTGCAGCATGGTTTCTCCCTTTATGACCATGGCGCTGATCCCGCTTGCCTGCCTGCCCGAACTGCGCCTGACCGACCGAGGGCTGGTGGACTGTACGGAATTCCGGTTTACCCCTCTGTTTGTGGAAGAATAGAAAATGGACTGTTGCAATTTTCATTTGCAGCAGTCCATTTTTGTATTTTTTCGTTTCTCTTATTTTAAAGAAGTTGTTTTCTGGACACCCAGTTCGACGGCTTCGCCGTTCAGGTCCCATTCCTTGGTAAAGCCCGCCATCTCGTTCAGCTTGACTTCTTCGGCCAGCAAGTCGTTCTGAATAGAGGCAAGATTGTCGGAAATGATCTTCGCGATCCGGTCGTTTCCCTTTTCATAGACGACGATATGGTCGGTCACGTCAAAGCCCGCGTCCTTGCGCATGGTCTGGATTTTGCTGATGATTTCACGGACAAAGCCTTCTTCGATCAGCGCTTCGGTCAGATGGGTGTCGATGACCACTGTGATTCCGTTGTCCGCCATGGAAACGTAATTTTCGGCCTGCGCGGTTTCAATCAGCAACTCCTCGGGGGTCAGGGAGATTTCCCCGTCCGAAAGGGCGAGGATCAGCGCACCGTTGGCGTCAAGCTCTTTCTTTGCCGCGCTTCCGTTGAGTCCGGCAAGCGCGGTGCGGATTTCGCCGATCTTCTTGCCGTATTTCTGTCCCAGAATCCTAAGCTGCGGCTTGAAGTGGTAGGAGGTGAAATCCGATACATCCTCGGTAAACAGGATTTCCTTGCTGTTCAGTTCGTCGCGGATGATGGTCCGGTAGAACTCGCTCAGCGGTTTTTCCGAACGGACGTACATTTTCGCGATCGGCTGGCGGTTCTTAATGTTGGCGGTATTTCTCGCCGCGCGGCCCAACACGACGATGTCAAGAACCAGTTCCATGTTTTCTTCCAGCTCCGTGTCGATCAGGGTTTCATCGACGCTTGGGAAATCGCAGAGATGGACGCTTTCCGGCGCGGAGGGGTCAATCTTGCAGACCAGATTGCGGTAAATATCCTCCGTCATGAACGGAATCATGGGAGACGCCGTTTTCGCTATGGTGACGAGCGCGGTGTACAGCGTCATGTAGGCGTTGATCTTGTCCTGCGGCATCCCTTTGACCCAGAAGCGCTCGCGGCTTCTTCTGACATACCAGTTGCTCATTTCGTCGACAAAATCCTGTAAGGCGCGCGCCGCCTCCGGAATCCGGTAGTTTTCCAGATGGCCGTCGATGGCTTTCACAGAGGTGTTCAAACGGGACAGCAGCCATTTGTCCATGACGGTCAGGCTGCTGCGGTCCAGCGTATATTTGGTGGCGTCGAACTCGTCGATATTCGCGTACAGTACGAAGAACGCGTAGGTGTTCCACAGCGTCCCCATGAATTTGCGCTGGCCCTCCGTCACGGCCTTGCCGTGGAAACGGTTCGGGAGCCAGGGGGCGGAGTTGCTGTAGAAATACCAGCGGATCGCGTCCGCGCCATAGGTCTCCAGCGCCTCGAACGGGTCGACCGCGTTGCCCTTGGATTTGGACATCTTCTGTCCGTTTTCGTCCTGCACATGGCCGAGGACGATGACGTTTTTATACGGGGCCTTGTTGAAAATCAGCGTGGAAATCGCAAGAAGGGAATAGAACCATCCTCTCGTCTGGTCCACCGCCTCGGAAATGAAGTCGGCGGGGAACTGCTGATGGAAAAGCTCCTGATTTTCAAATGGATAATGATGCTGCGCAAACGGCATGGAACCGGAGTCGAACCAGCAATCGATCACTTCCGGCACGCGTTTCATCTGCTTCCCGCATTTCGGGCAGGTGATTGTTACCGCATCGATGTACGGCCGGTGAAGCTCAATATTCTCCGGGCAGTTGGGAGACATGGTTTTCAGCTCCTCAACGCTGCCGATCGAGTGTTTGTGTCCGCACTCGCATTCCCAGATGTTCAGCGGAGTGCCCCAGTAGCGGTTGCGGCTGATGCTCCAGTCCTGCACGTTTTCCAGCCAGTCGCCGAAGCGGCCTTTGCCGATGCTTTCCGGAATCCAGTGGATGGTGTTGTTGTTGCGGATCAAATCGTCCTTGACCGCCGTCATTTTAATGAACCAGGAATCTCTGGCGTAATAGATCAGCGGGGTGTCGCAGCGCCAGCAGAACGGATAGCTGTGCTCAAAGGAAGGCGCGGAAAACAGAAGCCCGCGCTGGTTCAGGTTTTTCAGGATTTCCTCGTCGGCATCCTTGCAGAACATGCCCGGCCAAAGGGTTTCTTTGGTCATCTCGCCTTTCCCGTCTACCAGCTGCACGAAAGGAAGGTCGTATTTGCGGCCGACATTCGCGTCGTCCTCGCCGAAGGCGGGCGCGATATGAACCACACCGGTGCCGTCCGTCAGCGTAACGTAGCGGTCGCAGGTGACGTACCAGCACTTTTTGTCCGGTTTCACAAAGTCAAAGAGCGGCTCGTATTCCTTATACTCCAAATCTTTTCCGACATACGTTTCCAGTACGGTGTATTCTTCCCCCAGCACCTTGGGGGCAAGGGCTTCCGCCAGATAATAGACGGCGTCCGCCGTTTTCACCTTCACGTAGCTTTCGTCGGGATTCACGCACAAAGCCACGTTGGACGGCAGTGTCCAGGGGGTGGTTGTCCACGCCAGAATAAAGGCGTCCTCGCCCTTTACTTTAAATTTTGCAATCGCGGATTTTTCCTTGACGTCCTTGTACCCCTGAGCCACCTCGTGGCTGGAAAGGGGAGTCCCGCACCGCGGGCAGTAGGGGACGATCTTAAAACCCTTGTACAAAAGGCCCTTTTCCCAGATCTGCTTTAAGGCCCACCATTCGGACTCGATATAATCGTTTTCATAGGTCACGTAAGGGTGCTCCATGTCCGCCCAGAAGCCGACGGTCCGGGAGAAATCCTCCCACATCCCCTTGTATTTCCACACGCTTTCGCGGCACTGCTTGATGAAGGGTTCCAGCCCGTACTGCTCGATCTGATCCTTGCCGTCCAGATGAAGGAGTTTTTCCACCTCCAACTCTACGGGAAGCCCGTGCGTGTCCCAGCCGGCCTTCCGGGGAACCTGATAGCCCTTCATCGTCCGGTAGCGGGGAATCATATCCTTGATGACCCTTGTCAGGACATGGCCGATGTGGGGCTTGCCGTTCGCGGTCGGCGGGCCGTCGTAAAACATATAGGTTTTTCCGTCTTTGCGGCTGTCGATGCTCTTTTCGAAGATTTTGTTTTCTTCCCAGAACTTTTCGATCTTTTTTTCGCGTTCTACAAAATTTAAATTTGCAGGAACCTTGTCGTACATTGCTGAAACCTCCCAAAATAAAAAAACCTCCGCCCTGAGAACAGGACGAAAGCTTCGCTTCGTTATACCACCCATTGCTGCATACTGTCATATGTGTTCCCGGTAACGGGGGAAGACCGCCAAAGCTTAATCGAGGAACTCTTTCAGCCTGGAACTCAAGAGTGATGTTCGGAAATAAACGACTCAGGCCGGACTCTCACTGTCACCGGCTCGCTTTGCTTTTTGTCTGAATCCTACTGTCTCTTTCAACGTTTTTATCATATTTTTAGAAATTAATCATAGCACAGGAATCAGAAAAAGTCAAACATCCCCTCGCCGCAATTCTGCTGTACCGGATATGCCGGGGAATTGCTGAAATCCGGTTGTATTTTATTTCCAAAATTTGATTTTATACAAATTTCCTGATAAAATGAGACCGATGAAACTTTTGCAGAATTTAACAGTTTTTAACCGAATCCTAATGAAACAGCGCCGGTTCAGGCGATATTGTATAAACGGCAGGTATGATGTTCCCAAAAACAGGCCGCCGTTTTTCGGCGGATCAGGTACCATCATGGATCAACATTCTGTTTTGGAGGTAGCCAGAAAAGGGTATGGATGAAAAAATGAAATCGGAACTGGATAAAATTATCGACGGGAAATATATTAAGACTGTTTTTCAGCCCATTGTATCCCTGCGCGACGGTTCCGTAATCGGATATGAGGCGTTGAGCAGAGTTACCTGTGAAAGCGCCATCGCAAATCCGGAAGAACTGTTCCGGATCGCCGGGGAAAGCAGCCGCCTCTGGGACCTGGAGCTTCTCTGCCGGTCCACGGCGCTCCAGACAGCCTATCTGAAGACGGGTATCACACTGAAAAAGAAGCTTTTTCTCAATGTAAATCCCGATGTGATGCACGACACGAAATTCAGACAGGGCTTTACCAAGGAATATCTGAAAAATTACGGCGCGGTGCCGGAGGATATCATTTTTGAGATCACGGAGCGGAACGCGGCCTCCGATATGGAGGGCTTTCACGGGGCGGTTTCCCATTATAAGAATCAGAACTACAAAATCGCCATCGACGACGCGGGCGCCGGGTACTCCGGGCTGAATCTGATCAGCGACATCAACCCGCACTACATCAAGCTGGACATGAATCTCATTCGCAATATCGATAAGGACAGCATTAAGTTTGCCCTTGTAAAAAGCATGACGGAGCTTTCTCACGTGGCCAATATCAGCCTTGTCGCGGAGGGGGTGGAAACGCAGGAGGAGCTCGCCACCCTGATCGACCTGGGGGTGCAGTACGCGCAGGGATACTATCTGCAGCGGCCGGACGAGCAGATGAAAGAGCCCGCGCCCGACGTCCTCAGCTTCATCATCGAGGCCAACCGCCGGAAAAACCATGTTCTGGGCAGTCAGGCCAGCAACATCTACATCCAAAATATCTGCACCCAGACGAAAACGATTCCCCCGGAAGCAAAGGTGGAGGATGTTTTCGAGGAACTCAAAAAGGACCCGTCGTCTTTCGGAATGTGCGTGGTGGAAGACGGCACGGTGCTGGGCGTGGTGACAAAGGCCGATCTGGTGCTCAAACTCAGCGGGCGGTACGGGTTCAGTCTGAACCAGAAAAGGCCGGTTTCCTGCCTGATGGACCGGCAGTTCCTGGCGGTGGCCCACGACACCCCGATCAGCGACGTTTCGCACATCGCCATGTCCCGTCCTCCGGAAAAGCTTTATGACTTTATCGTCGTGACCATGGACGAGAAATATCTGGGGACCGTCACCATCAAGGACCTTCTGGAAAAAACGACGGAAATCGAAGTGGCAAACGCGAAATATCAGAATCCCCTGACCGGCCTGCCGGGGAATCTGGTGATCGAGCAGAAAATCCGAGCCTGTGTCGAAAGGGATACACCCTACAGCGTCGTCTATTTCGATATCGATAATTTCAAAGCGTATAACGACGTTTACGGCTTTGAAAACGGAGACAGGATCATCAAGCTGCTTGCGAAAACGATCGTATCCCATGTGCCGGAAAAGCAGTTTGCCGGCCACGTGGGCGGAGACGATTTTGTAGCGGTGCTGAGCGGTTTCAGCTGCGCCGAGCTGTGTGCCGGAATCATCAGCGATTTTGACAAAAATGTGCTGCAGTACTATAACCCCAGGGATATCCAAAACGGATATATCCTCGCGGAAAACAGACGGGGCGAACCGGAAAAATTTCCGCTTATTTCCCTGTCCGTCGCGGGGGTAAGCAACCGCACCCGCCGCTTCGGCACGATGCAGGAGCTGACGGAGGAATTGGCAAAAATAAAAAAGAAAACCAAGCAGCAGTGCGGAAGCTCCTGCTGCCTGGAGTAATGCGGAGAAAACGGAAAATCAGGAATGCTTATAATAGAAAATGGCAAGCTGCGTTCTGTCGCGGAGCCCCAGTTTTTCGAGGATGACACTGATGTAATTGCGCACGGTTCCCTCGCTCAAAAACAGGGTTTCCGCGATTTCTTTATTGGACAGGCCGTTTGCGACCTGTGTGAGGATTTCCGTCTCTTTTTCACTCAGGCCGGATTCTTTGAAATCGTCCTTCGGGCTGCCGCTGAGCATGGCGGGGATTCTGGTGATGATTTCATCCCCGAACACCCGCTGACCGATCGCGACCGTCTTGATGGAAGGCACGATGCTCTCGAAATTCTGCTTTAAAAGATAGCCCTTCGCGCCGATCCGCAGCGCCTTGATGATGTAATCATCGTCGGAGAAGGTGGTCAAAAACAGGATTTTCGCGTCGGGGTCCCGTTTCAGCAGAATTTCCGCAACCTCTATGCCGGTCATCCCGTCCATGCGGATATCCATCAGCAGGATGTCCGGCTTGCACTCGCCGTACAGCGCGATCGCCTGACTGCCGCTGCCGCCCGTTCCCACTACTTCGATATCGCCGTCCGCTTCCAGAATGGTTTTGAGCGAACTGGAAACGAGCCTGTCGTCGTCTACAATCAGTACTCTGATCAATTTGCCGCCTCCTTCGGAATGGTGATAAAAATTTTAAAGCCGTGATCGGTCGTGATGTTGATGTTTCCGTGAAAAGCGTCCACCCGGTCGGTAATGTTTTTCAGACCGATTCCGCTTCCCGCGTCGTAATCTTTCACGGTCCCGTTGTCTTCTATAATCAGTTGATAAAGCGCGGGATGTTCCCGGCAGGTGATGCTTGCCCGGCTTGCGTCGGAGTGCCGGATCATGTTTGCCAGCGCCTCCTTTACAATGGAGAGGAACGCGTATTTCAGCCGGATGTCCGGGTTGCTGTGGATGTCGTAGTCCAAGCTCAGCTCGCAGAAAGTGAATTTACGCGCCAGCTCTTCCATCTGTCCGTACAGGTCGATGGACTCGTCGTACAGGTTGTGTACGCTGGAGCGGATGCTTTCCATCGCCCGCGTCAGAGTGTCCTTTACCGCCAACAGGCTTTCCTTTCCCTTTTCATCCTTGTTGACGGCGAGCAGCGCGCCGATCTGCAGCAGCGAACTGGACAGCAGATGCCCCACATTATCGTGGATTTCCCGCGCGATGCGGTTGCGCTCGTTCAAGGTGGCGATGCTGATTTCATAATCCTGTTTTTCCAAAAGGTCGCTGTTCTGCTGGTTCAGCCGGAGCGTCATTTCCCTTGTGGTGTCGCGCAGATCGTTGTAATCCGCTTTCAGCTTTTCCAGCCGGACGGTACGGTGTTTCAGCAATACGCATAGCAGAGAGAGAATGGTCGTTACCGCACTGACGGTGGTAAACGCGCCCTGCCAGAGAAAAACGAGCGGGACCAGCGCGGCCAGACAGAGAAACTGGAATCTTTCAAACAGCAGGTCGTAGCAGATCAGCGGCAGAAATACGGTCAGTCCGGGAAGAAACACGCTTGCCGCAATCAATCCGCCGGTCAGTACGGCCCGAAGAAGCGGTTTTTCAAAATAACTCAGGAAGCACGTGAAAACAACGGCGGTCAGCACCGGCACCACGCTTGCGCCGAAACCGGGTTCGCACAGGTAAAGGACAAAGCAGCAGATCAGAAGGATGATTTTATCGATGAGAATCATTCGTCCAACTCCTCCTATCTTTCGGACAGCCCGCCGTTTCCTTTATAGTATCATCTTTTTTTCCGGTTCACAATCGCAATTTGCGGACGTCACGGAAGAACATGACATCTGTCACGGCAAACACTGACAGGCGGCACTGATAATCCCCGTTATTATGCGCTAAAATAAGAGCATGAAAACAAGGAGGTTCCGCTTATGATTATCAGGGTGAACAATCTGGTAAAGAGATACGGCGACCTGGTCGCGCTGGATCATCTTTCGCTGGAAGTGAAGGAGGGAGAAATATTCGGGCTGCTCGGGCCGAACGGTTCCGGAAAGACGACGGCCATCAACTGTATTTTATCCCTTTTAAAATACGACAAGGGCAAAATCGAGATTTTTGACCGCCCCATGGCTCCGGATGCTTACGACATCAAGCGGGACATCGGAATCATTATGCAGAATGTCGCCGTGTTCGAGGAACTGACGGTGTACGAAAATATCGATTATTTCTGCGGGCTGTATGTCCCGGACAAAGCAAAACGAAAAAAGCTGGTGGAAGACGCCGTCGATTTTGTAGGGCTGAACGATTTCCGGAAGTTTTATCCCAAAAAGCTGAGCGGCGGCCTGCTTCGCCGGCTGAATATTGCCTGCGGAATCGCGCACCGGCCGAAGCTGATCATTCTGGACGAGCCGACGGTAGCGGTCGATCCCCAGAGCCGGAACAATATTCTGGAAGGCATTGTGCGGCTGAACCGGGAAGGCGCCACCATTGTCTATACTTCCCATTATATGGAGGAAGTAGAACAGATCTGTACCAGAATCATGATTCTGGATAAGGGCAGGATGATTGCCGACGGCACCAAGGAGGAGCTGAAGGCCATGATCACGCTCGGGGAGAAAATCACGGTCGAGACCTTCTCCCTCCGGGAGGAGCATCTGTCGGCTCTGAAAAAGCTCCCGAATATCGTTTCCGCCGAGTACCGCGACCATCTGCTGGTCGTAAAGTCCGGGAAGGGGCAGAACAATCTGGAAGCCATACTGGATTTTCTGAAAAGGAATCAAATTACCTTCGGGAAGATTTATTCCGAGCTGCCCACCCTCAACGACGTGTTTCTGGAAATTACCGGAAAACAGCTCAGGGATTAGGGGGGAGAGAAGAATGTTTCAGCATCTTTTTACGGCAAGGCTGAAATGCCTGACCCGCGACAGGCAGATGATGTTCTGGACTCTGCTTTTTCCGCTGCTGCTTGCCACCTTCTTCAATATGGCTTTTTCCAATCTGAACAATACGGAAGCCTTTCATCCCATCGATATTGCCGTGGTGGACAACGACCGGTACCGGCAGAATAAGGATTTTCAGTCGGTGCTGGAGGAAGTGTCCCAAGGGGAAGATCGGATTTTCAACCTGACAAAAACCGACGGGGAAAAGGCGGAAAAGCTGCTTGACGACGGGAAAATCAAGGCATATGTTACGGTGGGTACGGAGATCGGGATGACGGTCCGGGAATCGGGCCTCAGCCAGAATATTGTCCGGGCTTTCCTGAACAGCTACAGCCAGACGTCCTCCGCGGTGGCTTCGATTGTCAGAGAGAATCCCGCTTCCGTTAAAAACGGGCTGATCGAGGCTGTTTCCGACCGCGGGGAATACACCCGGGAGGTTTCCGGCAGCAGCGCGGAGCCAAATAATGTGCTCAATTATTTTTACTCTTTGATTGCCATGAGCTGCCTGTACGGCGGTTTCTGGGGACTGAAGGAAGTGACGGATATTCAGGCCGATCTTTCTCAGCGGGCGGCGCGCGTCAACGTGGCCCCGGTCCATAAGCTGAAAATCTTTCTTTATAACATGTGCGCGGCAATCCTGCTCCATTTTTCGGAAATGCTGGTGCTTCTCGCCTATCTGTATTTCGGGCTGAAAATCGACTTTGGGTCAAAAACCCTGTTCGTCCTTCTGACGACCTTTGCCGGCAGCGTTCTGGGCGTTTCCTTCGGCGCTTTTGTCAGCGCGCTGGTAAAGAAGGGGGAGGGAGTCAAGGTCGCGGTTCTGCTGGCGGTCAGCATGGCCGGTTCGTTTCTGGCGGGAATGATGTTCGAGGACATGAAATATATCGTCGCACAGAAGGTGCCGGCTCTCTCTTACCTGAATCCGGTGAATTTGCTTACGGACGCCTTCTATTCCCTGTACTATTACGACATCATGACCCGGTACGGGTGGAATATGACGGCGGTTTGCGCCTTTGCGCTGCTGTTCTGTCTGGGATCGTATTTTATAATAAGGAGGCAGAAATATGCCAATCTTTAAGCTCTGTATGAAAATCATTCAGAAAAATCTGTCCTCCATGATGATCTATGTGGCCGTCTTTCTTGCCATTGCCACGCTTCTTTCCCTGAACGGCTCAAAAGTGCAGGAAGCCGGTTTCTCTCAGGAAAAAACCAATATCGCCTTTCTCAGCGAAGAAGACAGCCCCCTGATCGACGGCTTTCAGGCGGAGCTGGCCAAAACAGCCAACTTCGTAGAGGTTCCGGACGAAACGGAAAAGCTTCAGGACGCTCTTTTCTTCCGCTCCGTCAGTTATATTCTCCGTATCCCCAAAGGCTTTACCCAGAGCTTTATGCGGGGAGAAAACGTGCGGATTGAGAAAACCACCGTGCCGAATTCCGTCAGCAATGCGTATCTCGATTTAAATATCAACCAGTATTTCAACACGGCGGCGCTCTATGTAAAAACGGTGCCCGGCATTACGCAGGAGGATCTGGTTCGGCATTTGAAAGCGGATATGGAAAGCAATACCCCTGTCGCAATGAAAACAGATGCACGACAGGACACCGACAACGGCTTTTCCGCGAATTACTTCAATTACCTTGCCTATGCGCTTTCTTCCGTGCTTGTTCTGGGCATCTCCGCCATTATGCTGGTGTTCAATGACCGGGACCTGAGCCGCCGGAATTTCTGCTCTCCCCAGAGCGCGGGAAAGATCAATTTCCAGTTTATTCTTGCGAACCTGGTTTTTACCGTCGTTTGCTGGGCGGTCATGGTCGGCTTCTGCTTCCTGTTCGATCACCGGAACATGATGACCCGCAATACGGTTTATCTGGTTCTGAACTCGTTTGTGTTTACGCTCAGCATGTCCAGCATCAGTTTCCTTATCGGGAATCTTCTAAAGGAACGCGGAGCAATCTCGGCGGTCTGCAACGTTGTCTCACTGGGCCCCTGCTTTATCAGCGGAGTATTTGTACCGCAGGAGCTCCTGAACTCCACCGTGCTGAAAATCGCCAGCTTTACCCCGATTTACTGGTATGTCAAAGCGAATAACCAGATTTCCTCGCTGGCCAGCTTCAGCTTCTCCAGCCTTTCCGAAGCCTATACCGCCATGCTGATTGAGGCAGGCTTCGCAGTCGCGTTTTTTGCGGTCTCCATGGTCGTGGGGAAGAAAAAAAGAATGAGTTCTTAAAAAGGGGCTGCTGATTGAATTTGCAACGGCAAATTACAAAAGCATCCAAAAAACAAAGAAGCGCGCCTTGAAACGGCTGTCAGCCGATCAAGGCGCGCTTCTTTGTGCATCAGGCAGTCGATAAAACCGCACAGCCGAAAAAACACTTTGCAATATTTGCAAATCAGGAATGGACGCTGGCACCGAACGGCATCAGCGCCAGCTTTGCGATCTTGAAGCACTGCAGCCCGAAAGGAATTCCGACGATTGTCAGGCAAAACAGCCCGCCGATCGCGGCGGCTTCCACCGCCAGCGCGAAACCGCCGAAGACAAGCCACAGGATGTTCAGCAAAAACGAGCCGACACCGCCGCCGAAGGAAACCTCTTTTCCGAACGGGAAAAACGCCAGCTCCGCGAATTTAAAGCATTGGATTCCGACGGGAATCCCCACAATGGTAATACACCACAGAATGCCGACCAGAAGCCAGCTCAAACCCATAATCAGGCCGCCGAAAACGAACCAGATCAAATTTCCCAGACATCCCATCACATAACGCTCCGATTTGACCGCCGGTCGGACGGTTTATTTTTTATATGATATCATAAATATGCCGAGGGATAAAATCCTGTTCCGCACAAAATCCTTGTTTTCTTATTGATAAATCCGGGCTGCAATATTATAATCAACATAAACAGAAAAAAAGGAGGTAATTCCATGAAAAAGGACTTGAAAGCCGTTTGCCTGATTTCGGACGATTTTGAGGATCTGGAGCTGTGGTATCCGGTACTGAGGCTCCGGGAAGAGGGAGTCACCGTCCATCTGGTCGGCGAAAAGGCAAACCAAAAATATGTCGGTAAATACGGTGTTCCGGCGGTTTCCGATTATGCGTTCGGGGATATCCGTATTGAGGATTACGACGCGCTTCTGGTACCCGGCGGCTGGGCACCGGACAAATTAAGGCGTTTTCCGGAGGTTCTGGAAATGGTCCGCTCGATGGACCGGCAGCAAAAGCCCATCGGGCATATCTGCCACGCGGGCTGGGTTCTGGCTTCCGCAGATATCCTGCAGGGCAAAAAAGTCACGAGTACCCCGGGAATCAAGGATGATCTGATTCATGCCGGTGCCACATGGTATGACCTTCCGGTGGTTGTGGACGGCCATATCGTTTCCAGCCGCCGCCCGCCGGATTTGCCGGAATATATGAAGGCGTTCATTGAACTGCTCGAAAAACAGTGACGGCGTGTACACATGGTGACAGACGGGGCGCTTTCCGCGCCCCGCAATTTCCGGAGGGATGCATTTGAAGACAAGAGTAAACGCGAAAAACGGCGATGAGCTTTCCATTCTGGGGTTCGGGTGTATGCGGCTGCCTACAAAGAACGGTTCGATCGATGAAACGAGATCGATTCAGATGATTCACGACGCCATTGAAAAGGGCGTGAACTATTTTGATACGGCCTATATTTATCAGAACGGGAAAGACGAATTGCTGCTGGGCCGGGCTTTGGCGGGGGGCTACCGCGACCGGGTGAAAATTGCCACAAAGCTGCCGCCTTTTCTGGTCGGAAAGCTGGAAAATGCAAAGAAAATCTTTGCAACGGAGCTTCAGCGGCTGCAGACGGACCATATCGATTATTATCTGCTGCACATGCTGACCGACAAGCCGGGGTATGACCGTCTTGCTTCGCTCGGCGTTATGGAATGGCTGGAAGAACTGAAGGCACAGGGCAAAATCAGAAACATCGGCTTTTCTTTCCACGGGAGCCGGACGGACTTTGAACGGATATTGAAAGCGTATCCGTGGGATTTCTGCCAGATCCAGTACAACTATATGGATGAAAACAATCAGGCGACGAAAGCCGGGCTGCAAACCGCGGCGGCGATGGGAATCCCCGTGATCGTCATGGAGCCTCTGCGCGGCGGAAAGCTGGTCACGCACCTGCCCGAACTGGTGACGAAGGCGTTTCAGAGCTACGACAAAAACCGTTCCCCGGCGGAGTGGGCCTTGCGCTGGGTATGGAACCATCCCGAAGTGAACGTGGTGCTTTCCGGTATGAGTGACGAAAAGCAGGTGGAGGAAAACATCCGCATCGCGGGGGAGGCGGAGCCTGATTCCCTCTCCGCGGAGGAAATAGATGTGTTCCGGACGGTCAGAAAGGAACTCAGCGAAAAAACGAAAATCCCCTGTACGGGCTGCGGGTACTGTATGCCCTGTCCCGCGGGGGTAAACATTCCCGGATGCTTTTCCTGCTACAACGACAAGTACCTGATGCAGGATAAATCGGCGCGGCGCCGGTATTTTCAGTCGCTGGGCGCCCTGTCGGCCAAACCGGCCGTCGCGTCCCAGTGCCGGCAGTGCGGAAAATGCGAAAGCCACTGTCCGCAGAAAATAGCCATCCGCAAGGAACTGAAAACGGTCAGCCGTGAGATGGAAGGCGTTCTCTATAAACCGCTTGTTACCATTGTCAGGAAAATGATGAGGATAAAATCAAATTAGACCCGGCCGCGCCCCGGTATGGATTCCGTTTTGGAAGAAATACCCGGCGCGGTTTCTTTTTTGCACGGCGGCACGAAATTACCCGAAGAAACGCGAAAAGAAGAGAATTCTGTCTTGAAAACCCGATTTCATCATGATACAATAAAAATCCATAAACAGAAAGCGGGTTTAGATTGAAATTTGAATTTTTACATCAGAGTACCGAACAGCGGCGGGATCTGATTCTGCACGGAAGTATATTGAGGACGCTCATGATGCTGTCGCTGCCAACGCTGATGATGAGCGTCATACAGTCTCTGATGCCGCTGACGGACGGACTTTTTATCAATAATGCGGCGGGAACGCTGGTCGCGAGCGCGGTCACCTACAGCGAACCCGTCATCAATATGATGACGGCGCTGGCTCAGGGGCTGAGCGTAGCGGCGATGGCCATTATCGGTCAGGCGAACGGCCACGGCGATTTTGACCGGGTGCGGCGCATTTCCGCGCAGATCGTTGTGTTTGCCTTTACCATGGGCTTTTGTATCGCGCCCCTGTCTGCATTGGTGGCGTTTCCAATTTCGGCCAATGTGGATCCGGAAATATCGCACAATGTTATGCTGTATATCAGCCTTTATGCCTTTGTTCTGCCATTTTCCTTTTTGGAGAGTATCTACAACGCGATCAAAAACGCTACCGGGAAGCCGGAGGCCACCTTTATCCGCATGTTGCTCATGCTCTTTCTGAAAATTATTTTTAATATTGTGTTTGTCGTCTGGTTGCGGCTGGAGGTAGTCGGCTGTGTGCTCTCTTCCTTCTGTGCCAATTTCCTGATCTGCGGCTGGATGTTCTATGAACTGTTTATCAGACAGGGGGAAGACAAGCTTACCCTGAAAGGATTCCGCTTTGACAAACAGTTGATTTTTCAACTCTTTCGTGTAGGCGTTCCCGCTATGCTGACCAGCCTGATGCTGAATCTGGGATTTTTCCTGATTAATAACGAAACCCAGAAATACGGTGCCGTGGTCTTAAACGGGCAGGGTATCGCCAACAATATTACCGCCGTGTGCTTCAATCTGCCGGCGGCTTTCGGTTCGGCAGTAACGACCATGGTCAGCCTAAATATCGGGGCGGAGCAGCCGGACAAAGCGAAGCGTTCCTGTCTGATCGGGTGCGTGGCCAGCGCGGTGACGGCTGTCGCCGTCATCGGCCTGATCGTACCGCTGTCCCCCTCTCTTACGGTTCTATTCACGCAGAGGGCGGACGTGCTGGAGGTAGCCAACCGGGCGCTGCATATCTACACCTATTCCGTGGTGGGCTTCGGCGTCTGTATGGCGGTGCAGGGCGCGTTTATCGGCCTTGGCCGGACCGGTGTGCCGCTGGTGCTGGGCGTTTTGCGTATCTGGCTTTTGCGGTATCTTTTTATTCTGGCTACGGAACAGACACTGCAGTTTTATTCCGTTTTCTGGGGAAATCTGTTTTCCAATTATGCCGCCGCGGTCATTTCCATTATCCTGATTCTGCGGGTAAAATGGTCCTCCGTGCTGCGTTAGAGCTTGCATACACGCGCTAGCCCTCGTATCGTTTTCATCATTTTCATTGCAATCAACGCCGCATTGGAACAGCCAATGCGGTGTTTTGTCCGTCGTAAGGCGGTTTTTCCCGGCTTATGTATGTTGTTTACCGGATAGAGCAATAATAAAAGAATCATTACAGAATACGAGGAGGAAACGGAATGGATGTTGCCATACTGGGTGCGGGACTTTCCGGGCTTTCCTGCGCAATTACACTGGAAAGACAGGGAATCAGACCCGTGATTTTTGAAAAACGGAGCTGTGTCGGCGACCGGTTCGTCAACGCGGAGGCGATGTTCAGCATTTTAAATAGGCCGGTTAAGGATTGTATTCCCTATTTGGCGGACCAATACCATATCGTCCTGAAGCCTATTGACAAGGTCCACAGGCTGGTGCTTCATTCTAGAAATCATACGGCCTGCGTTGACGGATATATCGGCTGTACCAATATCAGGGGGCGGCACGACGATTCCTTTGAATGCCAGCTGGAAAGACAGGTAAAAAGTGAAATTCACTTTCACTCGACGGAAAATTACGAGGACCTTACCAGAAATTTTGACTGTGTCGTTCTGGCAACCGGGGACGGAGCCTATGCGATTCAGCAGAACAATTACCGGTGCGACCTCACCTGTGCCATCAAAGGAGCAACAGTGGAAGGGAATTTCAAAACCGATATGCCGCACGTCTGGTTCAATTATGGAATTATACCGAAAGGCTACGCCTGGCTGATCCCTTTTTCAGAAAAAGAGGCGAATCTTGTCATCGCTTTTCCGGACAGCCCCGCGCCGGATATTTACGATATCAAAAAAATGTGGAAGCTGTTTTACGATCTGGCACGCAGGGACCTCGATCAGGATTTAAAGATCACCGATCAGTTTCAGATCGAAAAATATAGGATGGGAATCTGCAGAAGACCCAAAATCAAAAACACCTATTTTACCGGAAACTGTTTTGGAGCGCTTTCCCCGGGGCTTGGCTTCGGACAGTTTACGTCTATTTTAACCGGCGCCTACGCCGCGTACGATATCTGCTCAATCGAGCGCTACGGCGAATTGGCAAAGCCCCTGTTTTCCAACTACAGCCATTCGCTTGCGCTCAGGCGCAAGCTGGAAAAGATGGACGACGCGTCGTTTGACCGCATTGCCGGATTTTTTGAGCTGAAGGCGGTCAGCGCCCTGAACACCCGCATCTTCGGTTCAGGCAGCAGCTTCGACCTGCTGAAATGGATGACGCTTTCAAAACACGCCTGATTTCTTCTGACTGCAGGAGCCGTTCAATTGGCTGAAAAGCCGCTTAAATGGCTTCCTGCAGCCGATTTTGGCGGAAAGAAAGCTTGTACATAAAGTTTTCATGTATTGTTTATAAATGTACGCTGTTTTTTTAAGGCTTTCTGTTGTATAATATAAACTCGT